>Ga0134104_1000056_pt1 | contig 153008 bp, 125 predicted proteins | sample 15_3_2metaG_FD_94455 | JGI IMG/M metagenome (GOLD analysis project Ga0134104, IMG submission 94455) | Switchgrass degrading microbial communities from high solid loading bioreactors in New Hampshire, USA - 15_59_3.3_214_A2 metaG | ecosystem: Engineered > Bioreactor > Semi-continuous >...
AATCAATGTCAAAGATTACATCGATAAATGAATTTACATTGACACCAGTAGCTTTATTACATAAATGAGGTGAAAAAATGATAAAGTAGAAATCATTTTACACCACTTGACAAGACACTATCGCAAAATCATAATTATGCTTTTATTACCTCCTTATTATTTTGTTATAATTAGGAAGTAGAATTAAAATCTCATTTTTAATATATAAGCATAAAGCAATCGGAAAGGAAAATATTGTGATTAAGATTGTTTGTTTACAAGGTTGGATACTTAGCTTCCTATCCTTTTTTTATCTAAGAACTTTGGAAAATTTTCAACAGGTAAAAATGAAATATTACAGTGCTTAATGGAACAATAAGGAAATTGTTTCGTCTGAATAAGTGAATACGTTTTAATTAAGCGTGGGAGACTTAAATGAACAAAAAAACCGTTTTAATTGCTGTTATTTTTTTAGTTCTTGGAATTTTGGCGGTTATAACATTCAGCGCATTTGGAAGAAAACCTTTTGCAAAACTGACTGCTGATGAAATCGTGTCTGCGGAATTATGTATTATACCACCTGGAAAAACCGTATATCTGACTGATGAAGAAGATATTGCCGAATTAACTGGTATTTTAAACGAGATTGTTATATATCGGGAAGATGATTCAGGAAGAGAATATGCGGGTCAATTAGTGCAGGTAACGATTGCTTTGGAAAATGGTGAAACTCATATTATCGGTGATTATAATCCATTTCTTTTTTTGGACGGAAAATGTTACCGTACAAGGTATGAACCTTGCCAAAAACTTAATGCCTTCGGAAACCGAATTTTGAATGAGCAGTAATTTCATTAGGTAAGCAATATAAGAGGATATGTCCTGTGGAAACGAAAAGAAATAATAGGAGAGGTGTTTAGCTATTAATAAAACGCAAAGCATATGCTTAATGGAACAATGAGGAAATTGTTTCGTCAAAATAAGTGGATATGTTTTGAAAAAAGAAAATACAATTTTGCTTTCAAAGGTACAAATGAATGGTACGTTATTACAAATAATTTTATTATGTACTAATTGACAATAATGCGGGGAGGTAATGGATGTATGAGGCATAAAATCAGTGTAAAAGGCAAATGCATCATTGCTGCGGTTATACTTTTGGTAGCCGGCATATTCATTTATATTTGGTCATCCACAGCTTTTATCAATGAAATGAATTACAGGAAACTGGCCTATGCTTCTGCGAACTATGATCCGGGTATAATTGACTGGGAAGAAGCAAAAGTTACCCTGGTTAAGCTAACAAAAGAACCGTGCATGACTCCTCCCGTCTTTAGTGCAAAATTCAATCGTTACCTGCTGTTACTAAACGGGGGTTATGCAGTAAAGGTTGAAATGCGGACGGAACAGGATGGTTTGCTTGGGCCGATAATCTTGTATTATAACCCTTTTACAAGGCAGTATATCGGTGGTGCCCCGCGGTTTTAGGCAGAATGGCTAAGAGAAAAACCCGCAGCAAGGGAAAGAAAAATCCCTGACAGCTGCGGGATTTTTATTTTTATTCTTAGAAAAATTGCGGAAGAAGTACAGTAAGAGGAGGAATATTTATAGGATTAAAAAGAGAAGTGTTAAAAAATTTAAATAAAACTTGACATATTGAGACTACAAATGTAATCTATATATAGAGACTACATTTGTAGGAAAGGGATAGGCATATGAAAAAGTTACCGAAGATTTCAGACGCAGAATGGCAGGTCATGAGAGTATTGTGGGAGAAATCTCCTCTGACATCTACAGAGATAATCGATTTTTTAAGGGACAGCACTGCCTGGAGCCCGAAGACCATTCATACCCTTATAAGCCGATTGGTGAAAAAAAAGGTGATAGGGGTTAATAAAGATTCGTCCCTTTACAGGTATTTTCCGCTGGTAACGAGGGAAGAGTGCCGAAAAGAAGAAACAAGGTCTTTTATTCAGAAAGTATATGACGGCTCTATGCATTTGTTTTTAAAAAGCTTTATAAAATACGAAAAATTAACACAGGAAGAAATTGAAGAGTTAAGACAACTGCTGGATGAAAAAGGGAAACAGGATGGAGGTAAATAATGGCGCTGGAAACATTCTTCAAGACCGTTCTTTCCCTTTCATTTATGGGAAGTATAATGGCAGGTATGATCATATTGATTAAAAGATTATTCAATAATAAATTAAGCGCAAGCTGGCATTATTATATCTGGTTTTTGATGATTGCCAGGCTGATAATGCCTTATACTCCTGAAAGTCCCCTGAGCATATTTAATCTTTTTCCTGAAACTTCACCGGTATTTGAAACAGAACAATATATTGTTAACGATAATAACGCCGGCAATATTGCAAATGTTACACCCGGTGATAATGATTTACAGGCCTTTACAGTCACTGAAACAGATACTGTCAGCAATACCCAAAGCAGATTAACTGAAAAAGTGAATCTGAATGTGCAAAAAAAGTACGGTTTTTATCTGAACTTTAAGCAGGTAAGCATTATCTATGCAGCAGGCGCAGCAATAATTCTGCTTTATATTATTGTCATAAATCTGATGCTGCTGCTTAGAACGAAAAAATACATTTGCAGGGATGATAATGTTTTGAAAGTTTTCAGTGAATGTAAAGAGATTATGAAAGTAAAAAAGGACATCCCAATAATAATTGAAAATAATATAAGGACACCTTCCCTTTTCGGGCTGGCAAAACCCAAACTTATGATATCCTCAGAAATTATTGATGCCCTGTCGGAAGAGGAAAGGAGATATGTATTTATGCATGAGCTTGCCCACCTGAAAAGAAAGGATAACTTTGTGAACTGGATAATGCTGCTGGTGCAAATTCTACACTGGTTTAACCCGATAGTATGGTTTGCGTTCCGGAAAATGCGCGAGGATTGTGAAGTTGCATGTGATGCTTATGTTTTGTCCAGGCTCAATGAAGCAGAACATAAAAAATACGGGGAAACAATCATTAATCTGATAAAAGTAATCTCCAAACCTTCCTGGATCTCGATTACTGCTGGAATGAGCAGCAGCAGGTCCGGCCTGAAAAAAAGGATAAGGATGATTGCAATGTTCAGAAAGAACCCGTGGAAATGGTCTGTTGCAGCGGTTATTATAATATTGGCTGCCGGAATCGCAGGGTTGACAAATAAGGTCTCTATACAGAAACAAACAGGAAATCAGGAAGTCGGGGAATACACATACCAGGAAAACAGCAGATCAGACGTAGCAAAGATAGAAATTTCCTTTGGAGAATGGTCAGAACCGATATCCATAACGGACAGCAAAATTATTAATGACATTATGGCGATGATAGAAGAAAGCAAACCCGTGACAGATGAATCCAGATTTGACGACATGAGCGGAGTTGCCAGAAGGAACAATAAGATAATTATTACCCAATCAGATGGTGGTATAAAAGAGGTTATATTCTCATACGATTATCTTTATGAAACAGGATATATAGAAACAGACGGTGAAAAGGCCGAGCCGGACTACAGCTTTTTCAGATATATTGACAGCTTGTTTGAGTATGCAAACCCTGACACCAGTATTGAGCATCAGGTATTGCAACTGTTCGGAAAATACAACTGGACCGTTGACTACAGGATCAATACACTGACCGAGAAATTACCCGGGAACCTTAAGCACAAGGCAGGCGAATACCCGGTTAAGATATACTGGGCTTATAACAGTGAACTTTCAAAGGAAATAGGGCTCGATTTTACCGGTTATCTCGGGCATGATGTAACGGTGGATATTTACAGGCTCCGTGAGCCGCTTCCGGAGTTTATTAATCCAAATAATGACGCAAGGGGTATTATCCTGAAATACAAAGGTGAGATTGTAGGAGCATATATAGACGCAGGAAGGCATAATTCCTTTGCGTGTTCTCTCAACAGAAAGACTTTGACAGACATTACCGGGAAACAATGGGATGAATGGATTGAAGCTTATATTGATTATGAAGATGAGCTGGAAATCAGGTTATCCAGAATGGAGCCGGAGGATATAATCAGGGAGTATTTCAATGCATTGGACAGAAATGACATAAAAGCGGCAAGAGCATGTATGACCAGAAGGATGTTGTCTGAAGAGTTGTCAAGAAACCTGGATAACAATTATCTTTATAACAGGGATAAAGAAGTTAACTATAACATAAACAGTGCAAAACTGCTGGAGATAAAACAGTTGAAAGGATTTGCCAATGAGCAGGGAGTATTGGAGTACCAGGTTATGGTTGATTTTGATTTTGTAATACCGGTAACCTCGGAAGACGGAGTGTGGCCAAGATTTGTCAGGCTAAAGAAGGAGTCTGAAAAAAGCGGCTGGAGAATTGACAGTATCGGAACAGGATGATATGTAATCAAAATAAAAAATCGTTGGTTACAAAAGGATTCGGCAAAATGGTGTAAATCCCGCATCGGTACAGGAATTCCAATTACCTGCGGGATTTGATTTTTTTATATAATTAAACAAAGTTTGAAATAAAAATGTAAAAAAACATGGCATATTTTAATATTGCATTTAGGGTAAATCTGTGTAATAATCACATTTAATTTATATATTTTATTACCAGATAATAAATTAAACTGCCTCCGGTTGAAAGCCGGAATATGAATATTTTTTGAAGAAAGGATTGATTTGACTTCATTGATGTTTATATTCATGACTCTTAACAGGAGGTAAAGAGTTGGACCAAAGAAACGCCCCCATATATGAAGCCTTGGAAAGGCTGAGATCAGAAAGAATTGTACATTTTGACGTACCGGGACACAAGGGAGGCCGGGGCAATAAGGAACTTACCGATTTCCTCGGGGAAAAGTGCCTTAAAGCCGATGTTAACTCGATGAAGCCCCTGGATAACCTGAACCATCCGGTATCGGTAATAAAAGATGCACAGCTATTGGCAGCGGAAGCTTTCGGTGCCCATAGCTGCTTTTTTATTGTCAATGGCACCACTGCCGCGGTTCAGGCGATGGTCATGTCGGCCTGCAAGGCGGGCGAAAAAATACTGATGCCGCGGAATGTCCATATAAGCGCAATTAACGCCCTGATTCTCAGCGGTGCGATCCCTGTTTACATCGATCCCGGCATAAACAACAGGCTGGGCATAGCCCTGGGTATGTCGGTGAATGACGTAAAGAAGAAAATGGAAGAACATCCTGATGCAAAAGCCATCCTGGTAAATAACCCGACTTATTACGGCATTTGCTCAAATCTAAAAGAAATTGTTGAACTCGCCCACAGTCACAACATGCTGGTCCTGGTGGACGAAGCCCATGGTACACACTTCTACTTCGGTGAGAATATGCCTGTTCCGGCAATGAAAGCAGGCGCAGATATGGCATCGGTAAGCATGCACAAGACGGGAGGATCGCTTACCCAGAGTTCATTACTGCTGTGCGGAAAGAACGTGAACTGCGACTACGTAAGGCAGATAATAGGCCTCACTCAGACAACCAGCGCTTCATACCTGCTTCTCACATCCCTGGACCTGGCGAGAAAAAACCTGAGCCTGCACGGAAAGGAGATTTTCGGGCGTACCGTTGAACTTGCTGAATACGCAAGACGGGAAATTAACAGCCTTGGGGGTTATTATGCCTTTTCAAAGGAACTGATCAATAATGACACCGTATATGATTTCGATGTGACGAAACTTTCCATAAATACCAGGGAAACCGGGCTTGCCGGGATTGAGGTCTATGACATACTGAGGGATGATTACGGGATCCAGGTGGAATTCGGGGACCTGGGAAATATTCTGGCAATTATTTCAGCCGGAGACAGGGCGATGGAGATAGAAAGACTTATTTCAGCGCTGTATGAAATAAAAAGACTTTTTGCAAGAAAACCGGTGGATATATTTGACAATAACTATATTAATCCCGATGTGGTATATACTCCCCGGAAAGCATTTTACAGCAGCAAGAGGTCAATACCCCTGAAACTAAGTAAAGGCAGGGTTAGCGGTGAATTCGTAATGGCCTATCCGCCGGGCATACCGGTTTTGGCTCCGGGTGAGAGAATTACCGGGGAAATAATCGATTATATCAGCTTTGCCAAGGAAAAGGGCAGCCTGCTTATGGGACCGCAGGATATGAACCTGGAGAATATCCTCGTCGTGGAGGAGGGGTAGTATGGATTTATGGTTTACTGAATACTATTCAAATAATGCCCGTTTTTCCATTAAGGTTGACAGGCAGATTGCAAGTGTACAAAGCGACTTTCAGCGCATTGACGTGTTTGATTCCTATGCATTCGGAAGGGTGCTTGTACTGGATGGATGCATTATGCTCACCGAGAAGGACGAGTTCATTTACCATGAGATGATGACGCACGTACCCATGGCAGTAAACCCCGAAATCCGTGATATCCTCGTCATTGGAGCAGGCGACGGCGGAGTTGTGAGAGAACTTGCCAGGTATGACTCGATCAGGCGTATTGACATGGTAGAAATAGACAAACTCGTAGTGGACATATGCAGGAAGTATCTGCCACAAACAGCATGCAAGCTCGATGATCCGCGGGTAAGCATATATTACGAGGACGGCCTTAAGTTTGTCAGGAGAAAGCATAACGAGTATGACCTGATAATCGTGGATTCCACTGACCCGTTCGGACCCGGGGAAGACCTGTTCACAAAGGAGTTTTACGGCAACTGCTACAAGGCACTGAAAGATACGGGCATAATGGTAAACCAGCATGAAAGTCCGTATTATCCGAATGACGCGCTGGCCATGCAAAGGGCACATAAGCAGATAAAATCGGTTTTTCCTGTAGCCATGGTATACCAGGCGCATATACCCACCTATCCGTCGGGCCATTGGCTTTTCGGGTTTGCTTCTAAAGGACTTCATCCTGTTAACGATTTTAAACCCGGCTGGAACTCCCTTGGCCTGGCAACCAGGTATTACAACACAGAACTGCACATAGGCTGTTTTGCATTGCCAAACTATGTAAAGGAGCTTTTGGAAAATGCTTGAAAGAAGTTTCAGTAATATATTAGGCTGCGATAAAAACTATGAAGAAAGCAGAATAGTAGTGTTCGGCGCGCCGTTCGACGGAACGGTTTCCTATCGTCCGGGTGCGAGGTTTGCAAGCAGCGCAATCCGCGGTGAAAGTTACTCGATAGAAACATACAGTCCATACCAGGACAAAGACCTGGAAGACATTAATGTATTTGATGCCGGTGACCTGGAACTGCCCTTTGGCAATACCGCAAAGGTAATAGACAGGATTGAGGAATTTGCGCTTGGAATTTTAAGGGACGGCAAAATCCCGTTCATGATAGGCGGTGAACACCTGGTCACCCTGGGTGCGGTGCGCGCTGCGGCGAAAAAATATAGTGATCTTCATATTATCCATTTTGACGCCCATTCGGATTTACGGGATGAGTACCTGGGTGAGACATTATCTCATGCAACGGTCATCAGGCGGTGCTGGGACCTGGTGGGTGACGGAAGGATATTCCAGTTTGGCATTCGCAGCGGTTCAAGGGAAGAAATTAACTGGGGAAAGGAACATGTTTTCACCTGTTTCTTTAATTTCAGCCGCCTGGATGATATCGTGGATTACTTAAGGGACAGGCCCGTTTATTTGACTGTCGATTTGGACGTTCTCGATACTTCAGTCTTTCCGGGTACTGGGACGCCCGAAGCCGGAGGAGTGTCATTCAATGAGCTTCTTGATGCGGTAAGAAAGGTGTCATGTCTTAACATTGTTGCCCTTGATATGACCGAGCTGGCGCCGCCGCTTGATCCTACAGGAGCGTCGACATCATTGGCCTGCAAGCTGTTAAGGGAGATTCTCCTGTATGTATATAAATAAATTTTTGTTTCCAGTATTTAATGCCGACACTGATTTTTCAAAAATCAAGTAAAAATCTATATTAATGGAGGTTAAGAGATGGGAAAAGCATTAATTATCGGAGCAGGAGGAGTGGGCAGGGTTGTAGCCCACAAATGTGCGCAGAATCCTGACGTGTTTGAAGAGATCATGATAGCAAGCAGGACAATTTCAAAATGCGAACAGCTGAAAAAGGAACTGGACGGCGGCAGGACCAAGGTACACGCCGCAAGGGTTGATGCTGACAATAAGGACGAGCTTATTACCCTGATCAGTGCTTTTAAGCCAGATATTGTTATCAATGTTGCTTTGCCTTACCAGGACCTGACCATTATGGAAGCCTGCCTTGTGACGGGTACAGACTACCTGGATACCGCAAATTACGAGCCGCCCGAGATTCCGAAGTTTGAATACAAGTGGCAGTGGGCGTACAGGGAGAAATTTGAAAAAGCAGGAATCACGGCTGTTTTAGGCTGCGGTTTTGATCCCGGAGTTACCGGCGTTTTTACCGCTTATGCCCAGAAGCATTACTTTGACGAAATACACTATATTGACATCCTGGACGCCAATGCCGGTGATCATGGCTATCCCTTCGCCACAAACTTCAACCCTGAAATCAATATACGCGAGATTACGGCGCCGGGGCTGTACTGGGAAAACGGCGAATGGATTGAAACCAAACCGCTGGAAATCAAAAAGAAGTATAATTTTCCCGAGATAGGCGAAATGGATATATACCTTATTCACCACGAGGAGCTCGAGTCCCTTGTCAAAAACGTAAAGGGCTTAAAGAGAATAAGATTCTGGATGACATTCTCCCAGAAGTATCTTACCCATTTGCAGGTACTTCAGAATGTCGGAATGACTTCAATAGAGCCTGTTGAATTTGAAGGCAAAATGATACAGCCACTTCAGTTCCTGAAAGCCGTTCTGCCCGATCCTGCCACGCTGGGACCAAGAACAAAGGGCAAAACGAACATTGGATGTATTTTCCAGGGAATCAAGGACGGCAAGCCCAGGACATATTATGTATATAACGTCTGCGATCACCAGGAATGTTACAGGGAAGTAGGTTCACAGGCGGTTTCGTACACCGCGGGGGTACCTGCAATGATAGGCGCAATGATGGTGTTGACAGGCAAATGGAAGAGACCCGGTGTATTCAACGTGGAAGAATTTGATCCCGATCCGTTCATGGATGCTCTGAACAAAAACGGGCTGCCATGGAAAGAAAGCTTCTCGCCCGAGCTTATTGACTAAGGTGAGGATATGGACAAAAACACGCAAATATTCAGAACCGTTGATATGAATATTGATGTTTCCGGACTTCCGACGCCGATATATATCGTCGATGAAAGGCTGATTGAGAAGAACCTGAAAATACTGAAAGAGGTTATGGACAGGACAAACTGCAAAATTCTCCTTGCCCAGAAAGCCTTTTCAATGTATTCGCTGTATCCCCTTATCGGCCGCTACCTGAGCGGTACAGCGGCCAGCTCGCTTTTCGAGGCAAGGCTGGGATTTGAGGAGATGAAGGGCAGGGAAGTCCATATTTATTCCCCGGCTTACAGGGAAGAGGAATTTGATGAAATAATTGAAATATGTGATCACATAGTTTTTAATTCCTTTTCCCAGTGGAACAAGTACAAGGACAGAATAAAAGCCGCAGGGAAAAAAATTGAATGCGGTCTCAGGATAAATCCCGAGTATTCGGAAATTAAAACCGAGATTTATAACCCTTGTGCGAAAGGTTCCAGGCTGGGTGTTACGCTTGCAAATTTCAGCGAGGATGAGCTGGAAGGCATAGACGGGTTGCATTTTCACACCATGTGCGAACAGAATTCCGATGTGCTTAAACGTACAATTGAAGTCGTGGACAGGAAGTTCGGAAAATATATAAAGAGAATGAAATGGGTGAACTTCGGCGGCGGCCATCATATTACAAGGCCCGGTTATGACATTGAAACACTGGTCGAATGTATTATGTTTATCAAAAACAAGTACGGCGTCGAAGTATACCTGGAACCCGGTGAGGCCATAGCCCTGAATGCAGGGTATCTTGCAGCCAGGGTGCTGGATTTTGTGAAGAATAATGTTGATATAGCAATACTGGATACATCCGCTGCTTGCCATATGCCCGATGTGCTGGAAATGCCGTACAGGCCGAAGATAGTGGGGGCAGGCGAACCAGGTGAGTATCCGTATACATACAGGCTTGGAGGGCTTACCTGCCTTGCCGGAGACATTATTGGTGACTATTCCTTCGAAGAACCGCTAAAGGAAGGCGACATTCTTATATTTACCGACATGGCCATATACACGATGGTCAAGAACAATACCTTTAACGGGGTAAATCTTCCTTCCATAGCAGTATACAACGAAAAAGAAGGCCTGAAAATCATAAAACGGTTTGGATACGAAGATTTCAAGTCCCGCCTTTCATAACAGGAAAAATGATTACCCCGGTATGTTTTCTGCAACATGCCGGGGGTTTTTTCGCATAAGCATCCTGTTTAACGTGTAAGATATTTTCCTGTACTGGATTGTACACGATATTCGTATTATTTCGGGCATGAAAATCTTGAAAGTATAAGAAAATGCATGATAAAACAACTTGTAAGTATTAGAATATTCATGGTGATATTGGATGAAAAAAAGAACTGATATGAGTCAATGAGTTTGCAGAGGTATCACTATGAAAAGATATGCTTTATTATGCTTAATTCACTGCCTGCAGTAAAGAGTCGATACCGGATGTGTCAGGTGAAAAGCGTGCGAAGGTCACTTTTTCATGCAATCTCGATCCAGTAAACGTTCATTGGCTTTCCGTCAAGGTATGGTTTTGTTTCGGCAAGAACACCGCCGCTTTTTTCAATTACTCTGATGGACCCCCAGTTATCGGAATAGCATCCCAGCATAACTCTTGACAATCCGAGATTCTTTGCATGCCCAAGGGCAAGTTTCAGCATCTCGGTTGCGTATCCCTTGCGGCGTTCGCCTGGTCTTACTGCATAACCGATATGACCGCCGTATTTTGACAGGAATTCATTTTCAATATTATGGCGTATGTCAATGATTCCTACGATTTTTCCGTCGCTTTTCCTGACTGCAAAAAATGTATCCGAAACAACCCAGTTTTCAGATACTGTTTCTGCTTTACTGTTCCTGCGCACGAGTTCAAGCCATTCATCAAATTCCATTTTATCCAGCATCGCACTTCCGTTGATTATTTTTTCGTTATTATTGAAAAATTCCTGCCTGAATTCTTCCGCGCTTTGCCTGTGTTCAGCCGCAGGCCTTACCAGTTCCAGCCTGTCCATTTCTGCCTCCTTGTTTCATCCCGTTTTGATATTTCGAATAGTATACCACAGTTTTTTGCCCGGGAAAATACAATGCAGTAAAAATCTATATTAAGAAGTTTAATCAGTATTTTAAAAACTCTCTTGACTCTCACATAATGGTATACATTAGACTGTAATTGAGCTCAAAAATTACACACGCGTGTGAGAGGTTTGAATTATGCTGAAAATCGGTGTTTTTTCAAAACTGTCAAGAATCAGTATACGCATGCTGCGTCATTATGACGAAATCGGGCTGCTTGTACCTGAATACACTGATAGATTTACCGGGTACAGGTACTACAGTGAAGAACAGCTTCTTGCGGCAAACCGGATAAATGCATTGAAAGAAATGGGATTCAGCCTGTCTGTAATTTCAGAGATTTTGAAAACCTATAATGATCCACAGGCACTAAAGGAATACCTTTTGCTGAAGCAGGCTGAACTGAAGGAACAGATGGACAAGATGGGCATGCAATTGCGGATTCTTGAAACAACAATCAATCGATTGGGAAAGGATGTGAATGTAATGGAGTACAGCGTGGTGCTGAAAGAAATACCGCAAAGATACGTGGCAAGTATCAGGAAGATAATACCCTCATATATGGATGAAGGCATGCTCTGGGAGCAAATGATGAAAGAATTGGCTTTGCAGAATGTAAAATTTGCAAATCCCTGCTATTCCCTTGCAATTTTCCATGATCAAGAATACAGGGAAAATAATCCTGACGTGGAAATTCAGATTGCGGTTGAGGGAAATTATAACAATACTGAGAATGTAGTGTTCCGGACGGTTCCATCCGTGCTTGTTGCATCTGTAACGTTCAAGGGAGACTATAGTCAGCATACTGCAGTGGATCAGGCGATAGCAAACTGGATGCGTGATAACGGATATGAGTTCGACGGTGCAATGTTCAGTATATACCATGTAGGTCCTGCACAGACGCAAAATCCCGATGAATTTGTAACAGAGGTTTGTTATCCTGTTAAAAAGAAATAAAGGTATATATAATTGACTGGGTGGCCTTCTTTATGAAGGTCACTTTTGTTTATAACCGGATATAATCCATTTGCTGTGCGTAATAAGCATATAATCCTATAAGCATGTATTCAGGCGATAGAGACAGTGAATATTTTTGCAGCAGTAGAACAATTTACAAAAGGTTAAACAGAATATTCCTTAAGTTTTTTGAACGGGAATATTCTAAAATAAACTTGTTTGTTTAATGTTTATTATAATGTATAATTTTATATGTAGACGTATGACATGGGCATTCATTGTTAATCAGCAGGATAAGAAGAATATAATGCGGAGGATTTTTTAATGAACGGTTCTTTACCGGCACCCGCGGAAGAGTTCCTATCTGATACATTAATATGTGAAAGTATGGGTATGTATATCTCTCTTCCCAAGCATGAACTTACATTTTTTACCCGCGGAAATCATCAGCATAAAGGTTATGAGTTTCTGCTGCCGATAACCGATATGCCGTTGGTGGAAATAGACAGCAAAGATGTTTATGCCCGAAAATACCATGTGATACCAATAAATCCCATGCAGGTACACGGTGTCAGCGGCAGGATGGACAATGTAATGTTCATAAGCTTATTGTTTGACGAAGATTTTTTCAACAGGGTAATAGTTGATGCATTCAGGACGGATAATACTTTCGGGAATAAGAAACTTCTGTTCTGCAATAAAAATTATCCGGTAAGTATGGAGCTTTATTCTCTTATAAAGATGTTTATCAGGGAAAGTACAATGGACACTCCTGAAAGGCGTACAATCCTTAAAAACCTGAGTCATACAATTGCAATACTTCTTTTCAGGGATATTGAAAGGCAACACAGCCTGTTACAGCCGGATAAACCGTTTAATCCCATTACGCTTAAAGTTAAAAAAGTTGTTGAATATATCAGGAATAATTATCAAAAGGAATGCAGTCTGGAAGAATTATCGAAAATCGCTGGTTTAAGCCGGTTCTATCTTATCAGAATTTTTAAGGATTACATGGGAAAAACACCATATGAGTACCTGTTGGATATCAGGTTAGAGAATGCCAAACTGCTTCTGTCTGAAGGAAAAATATCAATAACTGAAATTTGCCATGAATGCGGGTTTAATGATATAGGCAATTTCATACGGATTTTTAAAAAGAAAACCGGTACAACGCCTTCTTTGTATAAAAATTTCAATAAATTGGAGCAATAATAGCATAATTGTGCAATATACAGCAAGCAATCCAATTCAGCATAAGATATAATAAGTTTACATTTTATGCAGATTTATTGCTGGAGTGAGGTTGCTTGAAGAAATTCCGTGGTGCGAATGATGAATTTTATTGATGTATATGTGTTTAAAAGGAAAAACCGAATACAGTCATTCGGATTATTGACTATAACAAATCCTGCTGATAGTATTTTGTTATAAATACTGCCAGCGGGCTTTATTTTCATACATATCAGTGGTGGGCTTTTCCATAGATATTTCAGGAAGTGTAGCCTGATGGGAATCGAGAATTATGTAATAATGAATGCATATTCAGCGGCAATACTTGTAATTATCTTTTTTCACGCGATTAAGTTCTTTGATAAGAATTCTTTGTCGGACAAGCTTTATATGTGTATTTTGTCTGTTACCGCCTTTTTGCTTGTTATGGATGTGTTAAGCAGGTTTGACGGGAACATAGCTCCGGTATATCCTGTTATAAACTGCATTGGCAATTTTGTTGTCTTCATGATGTGCCTGGTTTTTCCGTCATTGTGGCTGGTATATGTCCATTACCAGGTATTTGATGATGAAAGGAAAGCCATGCGGTTGTTTTTACCCCTCGGTATCATTAATTTGGCATTCGGTGCTGTACTTGTTTATTCCGGCCGTTACGGATGGTTTTACTACATCGATTCGGATAACATATACCACAGGGGTCCGCTGTTCTGGATTCCGGTTTCGGTTGTTATGCTGCTGATTGTCGCTGCTTTTGCTGTTACCGTTTCAAATCGCAGAAAGCTTGACAGAAGAAGTTTTTACTCACTTATCTTTTTTGCAGTCCCTCCGTTTATCTGTGTTTTACTGCAGACAGCATTCTATGGGACTTCTCTTGTCTTAAGCGGTGTTGTTCTCTCCATGCTGGTGGTGTTTATAAACATCCAGAACAACAGACTGCATACTGATTATTTAACCGGACTGGGTAACCGAAAGAAACTTGATCTTTACCTGGGGAAAAAAATTAAACAGTGCAGCGGTAGGAAAGTTTTTTCTGCCATCCTGATAGATATCAACAATTTTAAGAGAATTAACGATACATATGGGCACGAAGCGGGTGACGATGCCCTGCTGTTTGCTGCTAAAATGCTTAAAAGATGTATTCGGAATGATGATTTTATAGCCAGGTATGGCGGTGATGAATTTTGCATAGTTCTGGATGTTTCGGATGAAAATGAACTGAAAGAGATAGTGGGAAAAATTAAAAGCAGGCTTGAAGAATGCAGCGATTCCGGTAACTGTACTTATAAACTGAATTTCAGTATGGGTTATGCAGTTTATGATCCCAGTGTGCACAGAAATGCCAAGAGATTTATCAGACATATTGACTTGCTGATGTATGAAAACAAGCGGGCCATGCAGGGGCATGGTTTTTGCGAAATGAGACAAAACCTTTGAGAACGGACATAAAAAACTTTTCTGCCGACACGTTTATATGCAGCACGAATGCAATAACCGAAAGCGGTGAACTTTACAATATTGACGGCAACGGCAGCAGGGTTGCTCCAATGCTTTACGGTCCAAGGCAGGTTATTTTGGTTGCAGGAATTAACAAAATTGTTCGGGATATTGAAGAAGCCGAAAAAAGGGTAAGACAATACGCAGCACCGATAGATGCGAAAAGGCTGGGAAAGAACACACCCTGCACAATGCTGGGGTATTGTACCGACTGTAAAAGCCCCGACAGGATATGTAACGATTTTGTTGTTTTTCGGGGGTAGTTTGTAAAAGGAAGGATAAAGGTAATAATAGTAAAAAAACATCTGGGATATTAACTTCGTGGTTGTTTATCCGTGAAGCAGAATCTATACATATTGTCCTTTAAGAGCTCCGATGATTCCTTAAGGCGCATCACATAAATCTCCAGGTCATAATTAGTGTATTTTTCAATGTTATAGTCCAGTACCTCGTCAACAATCCCCTCATAATTTAAGCTTTCCCTGAAATATTCCGGCAGGTCATCATATGTATCCTCCAGTTTGACTTCACGGATTCCGCGCTCGTCTTTGTAACTGAACCCACCCAGAATTACAGAACGCGTTTCAGGGTATTCGGAAATTCCCGCCAGGACGGAATAATACGGGCAGTCGTATTTCGCTGTAAATTGGCTTGGTATGTATACTGTATTGTTTATTATTACGGGCACATAGTTTTCATCCACGGTTATGAATTCTTTCGGGAATTTAAAAAGCTCCCTGCTTCCGTATACCGTGTAAGTTTCGCCGTTAACGGAAAAAGAACGTGAACCTACCTGATATGTATATATATCTCCAAACAATTCAACTGTTGCGTTATTGCTTTCGAAGGAAAATTTGCCGCCAAGCAGCTTTGTTACAGGTTCTAGCGGTATATAGAATATATCGTTCATGATAACCGGCGGGGCAGACAGGTTTATAGGCATACCGTTAAAATACGCTGTGTTGCTGTCGGCTACGAGGGTTACAGCATAAGAGTCCGGGCCGATTGGAGCGCTTTTTATCACAGCGCTGAATGTTTCAGGGCTGATTTCAGCTTCAAATCCCACACCTTCGGCAATATCGGCGATTTTCATATAGGTATTTCCGTTGATGAAATAGGCGGGGTAATCTGATAATTTAATTCCGATGAATATTTTTGATGTTACGGGAAAGGCAGCCTGTTGGATATCTGATAACGTAAGTTCGGCGCCTTCTGCATGGTAATATTCTCCCGGTTCAATATGTATTGCGTTCTCCCAGGCGTGCCAGCTTATATCAAACCGCATAATCGTATCTTTAAGGATAAACGCTATGTCACGCATCTTGAAATAATCCTGTCCGTCAACTGAAAAAGCCTGAAGGATGTAATTCTGACCGTTTACCGAAACTGTATACCGGACAGGGAAAGCAGGGATACCTGTTTTTTCGATGTCTGCTGCCATCGTTTGAATGTTATTGCATAGGGCAGATACCAATAAAAAAATAAAAACTGGTGCATATATATTTTTTATAAATTTGTTCATTAATGTAAATACCTCCAATAAATAATAATTTTTGCTTGTTATTAATATATCAGTAAACAGTTTTGATTACAATATCGTCTCACAGTGATTAATACTCATATTCCCGGTAAAGATATGGTAAGCGCTTCTTTATTCCCTTGCCGGATATACATTTGCAAGGTATAATTTCAAAGTAAGGAATGCACTGTTTATTTTGGTACCGCAAACCATAATAATACCTTTCAGGTTATTATGCAGCCGGAGCTTATGTTTCTTCTGCCCGGACCAGATTATATTTTGGAAGGTACTGTTGTAAGCGGGCGTATTGAATGTATGCAAAGGGGTTTTTCATATGGCACTGTATCACAAAATATTGCGGGACATAGACAGGGAAATGTATATTTATTATCCCGGTGAAGAAAACCGAACACTATTTAAAACCTGCAGCATAACCTTTTTGCTGGAAAAATGCACTGAGGAGGATGTTAACGAACTGCTGCAACAATGCGATCTGGCAGAGTTCGCGGATAAAAACAGGGTTATTCTTGTTTTTCCCGTTCCTTGCAAGGGCGGATGGAATTACAAAATGGAACCGGACATGGAGGATGATGTATCGGCCTTCCGCCGGTTTCAGAACGAAATGATAAAACCTGATGATTCCCCTGTTGAGACAAATGAACAGGGAATACCGACGTTGAAAGCCATGCTGACCACATGGCATCCGATGAATGATACAAAATATGTTGTCGGCGTGGGAACAGGAGCCTCTCTGGCATATACCCTGGCAGCCTGTTTTCCGGAAAACATTGCAGCAGTGCTCGCGGTTGGCGGTGAGCTTGTTTTTACCGTACTGGAAAAGGCTGTATATTCACCTGTGCCGATTAGTATAGCAGCCGGTGAAAAAAACACTGTTGACTATTTTGTAAAGGCAAACCGGGCATTTCTGACTGATGATAACGATAACAGAACAGTGTATAGAAACGGTGTCAATCCATCCCAGTGTGTAGTTGTGGACAAGATAAACAGGAAACTGAACAAGGAACTGATTTTAAAAGCGTGGGATGAAATGTTTTCAAAAGTAAGAAGAATAAACACCTGTGTGCACGGTGACTGTGAACCTCGTACCGAAATTGATAAGGCAGGTTTTGAATATTTCATTGATGATACCCGTCTTGACGGTACTCCCCATACATGGTTTGTACATGTACCCAGGAGCATAAAGAACAAAACCAGCGGGAAATTTCCTATGATGATGTTTTTCCACGGTGGTTCCGATAATCCTGCCGAAGCGGCGGAAATGAGCAAATTTCATGAGCTTGGTGAAAAGGAAGGGTTTATAACGGTATATCCATGGGCTACGAACAAGTGTTTCTGGAACAGCCCAATGCAGGAAAATCTTGAGGATGATGTGGATTTTTCAGCAAAGCTTATTAAGTTTATGACGCAAAATTACCCGGTAGATCCTGAAAGGGTTTATTTGTCCGGTTTTTCAAACGGAGCAGCCTTTGCAATGGCTGTAGCCCTTGCTCACCCCGAACTTGTGGCCGCTATTTGCCCGATAAATTCAAACTGGCCGGGTGACAGGTTAAAGGCAAGCAAACTGGACTGGTGCGAAGTTATACCTTTTGCGGTCGGGATGGAGAGGAAAAAGGAATTTGATTACCGTATGCCTGTGTGGTATACATACGGTTCCCGGGAACCGGCATTTCCCGTATACAATGGAAGCACGCAGCAGCACCAGTACGATTTCTGGAAAATGTACAATAATATTGAGATTAAGCCGACTCCTGAAAGGGAAAACCCGCATCCTTCGGGCTGCGGAGTAGAGGGAGATGTGACCGAGATCCTTAATCCGTCGGAAAGGCATCCGAATCATAAATATATTGTGCAGCGTTTCTTCTCCAGGGATGAAACACCCATAAATCTTTATAATTATGTTATTATGTATGATAAAGGGCACGAAGTGGCACCGGCCGATGTCGTGCTGGGATGGAATTATGTCAGACAGTTCAGAAGGCTTAGCGACGGCCGGCTTGGATTTGCAGAATAAAAGACAGGAGGGTTTGGTATGCAATACAGAACCGGTAAAAATGAAGCATTGAACACCGATGGGCTGTTTTTTGACGCGGTTCATATGAGAATGCAGCTTTACACGGACAGTGAAGGGAGGACCGGTCCGAGGCATGTTTTCGATTACCCGGGGGTAAAGATTGAGGAAAACGGGGATGTTACATTCTGCTTTTATGCACCGGATGCAAAGGAAGTAGCTGTTGCCGGATTTCAGGGGTCAGCCATGACAAATAAAAAGCGTTATCTTGTTAAAGGAGAGGACGGTTACTGGCGCCTGACAGTAAGCGATATTCCTCCAGGATTTCATTACCATGAGTATTTCGTTGATAATACCTGTGTAGTTAATCCTCTAGCGCCTGTCGGATACGGTTCGCATAAAGTGGTCAACTTCTTCGAAAAACCGGAGGAAAGGGATTTTTACCTCCTGAAAGACGTTCCGCATGGCACGCTGCGTATAGAGCATTTCTATTCATCAGTAACAGGCAGGTACAGGGTCTGCTGGGTGTACACACCGCCGGGATATGACAAGGATACCGACAAGGAATACCCCGTGCTTTATTTGCAGCATGGAGGGGGAGAAACGGAAACCACATGGGTATGGCACGGAAAAGTTAATTACATAATGGATAATTTGCTTGCCGAAAACAGGTGCAAAGAAATGATAATAGTAATGAACTGCCTTTACTGCGTGGATGACAGGAAGGAAGCGGAGTTCATTGCCGGTGATTTCGATTCGATGCTGATGAATGACTGTATTCCGTTTATTGAGAGCAGGTACAGGATCAAAAAGGGAAATGAAAACAGGGCAATGGCCGGACTTTCAATGGGCAGTTACCAGACGGTAATGACTACGATGAAACACCTCGGATATTTCCCATATATCGGCATATTCAGCGGTACGCTGCAAAGGCGCTGGTACTGTGATTTTGATTATTATAAAAACTTCGAAAATCCGGAGGAATTTAACAACAAGATAAGGCTGTTCTTCTTCGGGTATGGCGAACAGGAGGAAAGAATTATAAAGGGTCTGGAAAACGATCTTAAGAGGTTCGATGAAACGGGAATCAGATATGTGAAATTCACGTGTCCCGGTTACCACGAATGGACTGTTTGGAGAAAATGCTTTGAAAAATTTGCTGAGCTTGTGTTCAAATAATACGAGCGTGGTTGCTTTCAGCAAGACCGTATTTTTTCATATGGCGTAGTAAATGTGGCAATTACATAAACCTGCATGGAATAAGCCTGCGGGAATCTGAAATGGTAACCATCCTCTTTCTTGTTTTCTTTATATGGGTCATTGACAGCATCCTCCAAGCCTGTATGGTTTGGCGGATGCATTCAATGACTTTTTTGCATTTTCAGGTAAAACTGTCTTTACAGAAGTGAGGATTTGGTTCTGTTCGTAATCAGTTCAACCCTGGATTTGTAAATAATATCTCTAATTTGAACTTATTATTTATTTTTGATAAACTTATAATAATTTGACAAACCTGATTTTTTTGATTTAAAATAAATCTGAAACGTGATTCCGGTTTCGCAGAGACAGGGTTTTCCTTCGCAATCAATGTAACAATATGTCCATTTTGTTACTTCCAGAATTATTATATAGTCAGAATTGTTAATTTTTCAACAAGATTTTTATAATAAAAATTCCCAAGAAAGAATTCAGTTTATTTTGGGAATTTTGCTTATGTTCAGAATTGTACCAAAGAGTACAGCTCGTCTTTTTCATCCTGGTTTACACCTATATATCGCAAAGTTATACGCTGTGAACTGTGATTGAAGGTATCCATAATAAGTCCTATGTTATATCGTGACATTTTGTACGTCCAATATCCCCATGTTTTTCGCAAACTGTGAGTGCCGAAATTCTCAATCCCTACGGCTTCGGCAGCCTCCCTCAAAACCCGGTAGCTTTGGACTCTTCCTATATGTCCTCCTTTTCTGCTCGAAAAAAGACAATCTTCGTACGCTAAACCCTGTATTTTTACATAATTGTCTATCTCTTTTTTAAGAGAATCATTAATTTTTATCTTTTTTTCCTTATTGGTTTTCTTCTCCTTTAGTATTAGATATTCACGAAACCGTAAATCCGCCGTATAAATGTCTTTTACTTTCAGCGGCAGAATATCGCTAATCCTTAAGCCGGTATTGAGGCCAAACTTGAACAATAGTCCGTATTTCGGATCCTTGCCGTTAAGGTAATAATACATTTGCTTTATTTTTTCTTTGCTGCGTATGGGTTCTACAGTCATTAGCCCGTCCTCCTTAAGCAATAAATAAAGAGCTATTAATAGGTCCGCCTTATTTGCTGTTATAACGCGCAGTTGCCTACTGTAATATATTGTAATCAACCATAAGGCTTATGCAACATTTTTATAAAATTATTAATAAAAAATTACATGTTTTTACTTATATAAATTTAAATCTTAATTAACTAAGGTTATTAAAATGCCATAATATCAGTATTTTCAATTATTGCCAATGTAACAAAATGGACATATTGTTACTTAAAAAAATTGAAACAATAATTGAAAATTTTGAATTTAGTTACCTTTGTAGATTTTGATGGAAAATACTGCAAATATATGGGTTCAGGTGTATTTGCCTGCTTGGAAACATAACAGGCAAACTGCAGGTGTTTGTGAAAAAAATGATAAGTTCAAACGGCTGTACCAGAATCGGATACGTGAAGAACCTTGCATACTATGCCAGTAAGGAATCTTAACATAGCATATGGAGGTAAATGCTGATGAAAAGGGTTCTTATTGTAGATGATACCGCATTTATGAGGATGTTACTGAAAGCAATGCTTGAAAAAAATGGTTTCCAGGTAATCGGTGAAGCGGAAAACGGTTCTGTAGCTGTAAAAAAATACAAGGAACTAAAACCGGATATTGTGACTATGGATATTACGATGCCTGAAATGGACGGTATACAGGCATTGAGGGAAATAAGGCAGTTTGATTCAAATTCAAAAGTAGTTATGATCTCCGCACTGGGGCAGGAATCCTTTGTCAGGGAAGCGGTTCTGTTGGGAGCTAAAGGTTTTATTATAAAGCCTTTTAGAGAGGATTATGTTGTTAAAACATTAAATAAGCTGTAACAAAATCAAACTGTTTTTACAGGGAAGGGGGGTGAACGATAATGGATGAACTGCTGACCAGCCAGTATGTGGCTTACGATTTGGCAGGAGAAAAATACGCCATAAAAATCAGTGATGTATATGAGATTATAAAAATGCAGAATATTACACCAATTCACAACAGCAAGTCTTTTCTTGAGGGAATTATAAACCTCAGGGGCAGAATTATACCCGTAGCCAATCTCCATAAAAAGTTTGGGCTTACTGATTACACGCCTAACAAAAAAACCCGCATTATTGTAGTTAAGAGCAGGGATGAGATGATTGGAATCGTGGTTGATAAAGTAAACCAGGTAATAAGATATTCTGATATTCAGCCACCTCCGGACATGATAGCGGGAATTGACGGCAGTTATTTTGAGGGGATAGGCATTACCGATGAAGGAGTCGTCAGTATTCTGAAAATTGATAAAGTACTTTATGAATAAGAGGGAGGGGGGAGTATGTCTAATATTTTCGAAAGCCCGGAGATAATTGGCGCTTTCGAAGTGGAAGAACAGCTGCAGCTTCTCGAGAACAGCATTGCAGAACTGAAGCAAAACAGCGATTCAGCCGAAGAAATCCAGGAATTATTTCGTGCAGCACACACTTTAAAAGGCTGTTCAGATACTGTGGGTATGGAGTATTGGTAGTGGACGATTCATCTTTTATGCGGAAATGTATCAGCATGATTATTGAGAAGGAGCCGCAGCTTTTTGTTATGGGAATTGCAAGAAACGGTATTGAAGCAATAGAAAAAGTGCAGAGGCTCAAACCCGACATTGTGACGATGGATATTGAAATGCCTGAAATGAATGGAATGACAGCTCTAAAGGAAATTATGGAAATATGTCCTGTCCCTGTTGTTATGCTGAGCAACGGGACCGACAGGGATTCTGAAGCTGCTTTTCAGGCCAGGGAGACAGGGGCTGCTGATTTTTTTCTGAAAAATGCACTGTTGGGTGATAATGTAAAGCCTGAAATAATAAAGGAATTTACCGACAGGCTAAAAGCTATTGCTGAAAAATCTAAAAAACAAGTAAATAATGAACAGGAAAAAGTTAACTCAAACGTAACTGAAATACTCGGAAATATTTTAAACAAAACTGAAACAAGGTCAGGAAGGTCAAAACTCATAATAATAGGCTGCTCCACGGGAGGACCTTCCGCTTTGCAGGCAATTCTCCCGCGTTTTCCGAAAAACATCCATGTACCCATTATAGTTTTGCAGCATATGCCACCGGGATTTACGAGACCATTGGCTGAACGTTTTGACAAGATCTGCAGTTTGCATGTTAAAGAAGCTGAAAACGGAGATCTTCTCGAAGCCGGAAATATTTACATAGCTCCTGCGGGTTACCAGACATTAATTGATAAAAAGGCGGATGGTTCAATAGCTCTGAAAATAGAGGACTGCCCTTTTCTTGATACCGTTTATAAACCGTCTATTGATATAACCCTTGATTCAGCCGCACCTGTTTACAGGGAAAGACTGCTGTCAGTTATTCATACAGGTATGGGAAATGACGGGCTTTTAGGATGCGGTACCGTAAAAAAATATAATGGTAAGGTTATTGTTGAAGCCGAGGAATCATGTATTGTATACGGAATGCCTAAGGCGGTATTTGAAGCAGGATTAGCTGATGTCCAGGTGCCTTTGACTGATATTTTCCATGAAATAATGCTCCGTATCTGATTTTTGCTGTAGCAGGGTCATCTTTCAGAACATTCCATTTTGATGATGCGAACAAGTACAATGCTGAAATATTGATATATGGAATATGACCATAATCAATGCAGAAATTCATCCGGGAAAATTTACAGTGAAGCTTCAGTACATGGAAATAAGAGTAAAAAAGGCTGAACAGCAAATAAGAAAATAAGACGTCTTAACCCGGGTAATAACCGGAATTAAGACGTCTTTGCCTTTTGATTTACTATTTACATATTACAGTTTGATTTTATCAGACGGTGATGCAAACGGACCGGGAATAACATGAACACCGCGATGATTTCCGAAATAATCCGAGTCAAAGCGTATGGGCGTTCCGTCCGGGTTTTCAAAGTATTGTTCCGGTTCAAAGGCTTTGCCAAGTATTTCGGTATTAATCATGCGGGTATGGAAATCCTTGACTAATTCAAATATATTAGTGTCAAGATAGTATTCACCGTCTTTTTCCACGAGTTCAACCTTAATTTCCTGTTCGCCATTTTCAATTACAAGGCATTTCTTTTCCTTCTTCCATGGTTTTGCACCATTCAGGTAGATATTTCCTTCGCTCCATACCGGCAGGTGACCAAAGTGTACCGGTTCCAGGGCCCGCATGTTGGGACGCTGTGTGAAATCGAACTGAGAAATCCATTCTTCATAGGTAGGATATTCGTCGAATACGTGCGTACCTGTAACCCTGTTCTCGCGTATTGCCTGCTCCGGATCCTGGTCATTAAGGACAACATAGTCGTCACTCGGCCACTTCTGGACAAAAATATTGTTATAGAAACGATTGTCGCCGTGGAGGATTGTCATAAAGCCCATAACTTCGGTGCGGTGCGGTATATGGTACGGTGTGTAGCGCCATGTGGTTCCGCCGCCGACGCTGGTAAATGAACCGCAGATAAGGTTGTGAACCAGTGCCACGCCTTGTGTTGCAAAGCGGAGGCTTACGTCTGAAAGCAGAATATTGTTGTCAATCAGTGTAGGACCATGGCTTACTTCAACAAATATATCCTGGGACATCATACCGCCGGGCAGAATCTTCGCATACGGCGGACGCTGGTTGTCATGGAGCAGGTTTTGAGTAATCCTTGTGCCCTGTGCTTCCCAGTCACACCAGATACCCATTGTGCAGTGATGAATATGATTCCGGCGTATGATTACATCGATTGCAGCATGCAGCTTGATACCGGAAATTTCTGCTCCTCCAAGTTCCATCATATTATTGATATGGTGGATATGGTTGTCTTCAATGATACTGAATACAGCACCCATTCTTCCGATAATGCCGCCCTGTTCGCAATGATGAATGTTGCAGCGACGTATAATATGGCTGCCGATGTTTTCTTTAAGCCATCCATGGTACTGGCCGCGGCAAACTGCATCGCGTTCCATCTGTGTGGGGCTTTTTACCTGTTTATAAGTGAAATAATGCTCGTTATCGGGATCAAGGTATTTTCCGAGAGAAATACCGGCACATTTGCTGTTGGAGATCTCGCAGTCCTCGATGATCCAGCCTTTGCTCCAGTGAGGACCGATCATGCCGTCCTGGAAAGCTGCAGGCGGGGCCCAGGTTGTAGCAGCCTTATCAATTTTGAACCCTCTTACCGTAATGTACGATACGCCCGTCTTGGAAGGCATAAAACATCTGCGCCGAACGGTAATTTCTACGTTTTCCTTGTTTGGATCCAAACCCTGGAAATTTGCGTAAATGACAGTCTCGTCATTTTCCGTGTCCTGTTCGGTATACCACTTATATATAGAGTCTTCGGGTACCCAGCTGTATTCATAGATTTCGCCTTTCAGGCATTCTTCAAGGGTAACGGCTTCATACATTGCCTTGTCATTCAGGAATACACAGCCGGTGTGCTTGTTCGGTGTAGCGAAATACCAGTCACCGTATACCAGGGTGGTATAAGGATTGTAGTCACCGAAAACGCTGTTTGGTATCCTGCATACCCATACATTGTCCTTGTAATGTTTCCAGTTTTTTACCTGTTCGGCACCCGTTATAACAGCGCCAAGAGGTGTTGTACTGATATAGGTGATACGTGCATCTTCAGTACCCGAATTAACCGGATCAACATATTCCCGGTAAATCCCCGGTGCAACCAATACTTCGTCTCCCGGAAGGGCCACTTTAGCAGCATCACTTATGCGTTTGAACGGTCTTTCAAAAGAACCGTCGCCGTCTTTTACGGCATTTACGTCTACATAATATTTCATAATTACCCCCCTCTTATAATATTTGTCTTATTTTTTTCCTGGATCAGGGTACATTATACCTGTATTTTATCATGATGAACATGCCGGAACAATATATTAAAATGACAGCTTTATATATTTTTAATTCATATAAAAATATATAAAAATGAAGAAAGATTGGATTTGCTGATTTGATATGCCTTATTTCTGTCAAATTTCAATGGTATGCAAATGGAGAAAATCAAAAAAAGAATCCAATCCATACGTAGACATGCGTATGGATTGGATTCAAAAATTACATTTCAATATAATCATCCCGTCCGGGGCCGACGGATACGTATTTTATGGGGCAGCCCACGGCCTCCTCGATGAAACGGATGTACCGCAGGGCTGCTTTTGGTAAATCATTGGAGGTCCTGCATCCTGATATATCGGTTTTAAAACCTTCAAGATATTCAAATACCGGCTTAGCCCTTAAAAGCCTGTCACCAGTGGGAAAACTGTCAACACGTTCGCCGTCAATTTCGTAGGCAACGCATACCGGTATCCTGTCCATATACGCCAGCACGTCAAGCTTTGTCAGGGCAAGTTCGTCTGCGCCCTGTACCCAGACACCGTACCTGCTTGCGGGTATATCGAATGCACCCACCCTGCGGGGTCTTCCGGTGGCAGCTCCATACTCTGCACCTGCTTCACGAAGTCTGTCTGCTTCCTCGCCGAACAGTTCCGCGGTAAACGGGCCTTCACCGACGCAGCTGGAATAGGCCTTCATTATGCCTATTACCTTGTCGAGTTTTACACCCGGAATTCCCGCGCCGATGGGGGCATATGCCGCAAGCGTCTGGGAAGACGTTGTGTATGGATAGATCCCGAAATCTATATCACGCAGTGCCCCAAGCTGGGCCTCAAAAAGAATGTTTTTGCCGTTTTTCACGGATTTCAAAAGGTATTCGGTTGTATCTGCAATGAACGGGATAAGGGGTTTGCCGAATTCGTTTACCCATTGCAGTATATTTTCCAGCGAAACTTTCTGACCGTATCCCTTAAGTGTAAGATTTTTCCATTCAACAATACCGGCAATTTTCTCCTCGAGAGTTCCCGGATAAAGCAAATCACCCATGCGTATTCCCTTTTTCATGTACTTGTCGCCATATACCGGGGCAATACCTCTGCGGGTTGAACCGTATTTTTTCTCTGCCAGGCGTTCTTCCTCGAGGATATCCTGCTGTTTGTGATAAGGCATGCAAATAATGGCCTTATCGCTGATTTTTAATGTATCAGGGGTAATCCTGATGCCTTTTTCCCTGAGCCTTTCAATTTCCCCGCACAAATGCTCCAGGTCTATAACCATGCCGTTTCCCATTACATTTACCGTATTTTCACGAAGAATTCCCGAAGGAAGGAGGTTAAGTATAAACTTGCCTTTTTCATTCACTACGGTGTGCCCGGCATTGTTTCCTCCCTGGTAGCGGCAGATTATGTCATAGTCCCTGGACAGTAAATCCACCATCCGTCCTTTTCCTTCATCTCCCCAGTTTATTCCGACAACAGCTGTAAGCATAAATTATATCCCCCTGAATCTTATGTATTTTTAACCGGTTTTTTTAGCCCGTGCGTATAGCCATGAAAATTTAATAATTTTCAGGAACCAGCCAATAAAACCGGAAAAATCAAAATGCATTTATACTTTACCCACTTTCTATAATCTTAATCACGCGCAGGGACTAAAGCCACTGCGCGTCAGATATTATTCATATACGCTGTTCAGAATCTCTGCATAGGTGGGAAGCTTCCAGTGTTTGCTGCTTACAACCGTTTCAAGTTCATCCACTACCATTCTTAATTCACTCATTGCCGTGCAGACTTTTTCACGGTATGCCCTGGCCAGCTCCAGGTTGTCTTTGAGCTCCCTGACTGCCACTGTCTGCTCTGTAAGATGCTCCAGCCTTTTTGCCAGGCACTCTGAAAGCCTGGATAACCTGTCAAGAAGTTTTTCCTCCGGTTCGGTGGAAATATCGGCGCTTATGCTCTTTTTCCGGATAATCAGTTCTGCCAGTTCACTCTGGTAATCAAATACCGCAGGAATGACCATCTTGTTGACCATATCAATCATTGTAAGCGCTTCAATGTTTATCGTCTTTGAATAGTTTTCAAGCAATATTTCATACCGTGAATGAATTTCATGCTCGGTAAATACATGGTGGCGGGTGAACAGTTCAATGCTCTTCGGGCTGATAAATGCCGGAAGGGCATCGGGTGTTGTTTTCAGGTTTGAAAGGCCTCTTGCCTCAGCTTCCTTTACCCATGAAATGTCATACCCGTTACCGTTGAAAATAATGCGTTTGTGTTCCTTTATGGTACGCTTGATGAGCTTACTCAAATCAGCCTTAAAGTCACTGCTGTTTTCAAGCTCGTCAGCAAACTTGCGCAGGGATTCGGCTACGATAGTATTAAGTACAATCAGCGGACCGGCTATGGAGAATGCTGAGCCAAGCATACGGAATTCGAACTTGTTGCCGGTAAATGCAAAAGGCGATGTACGGTTTCTGTCGGTTGTGTCCTTCGGGAAGTGGGGCAGTACTGCCGCACCTATTTCCATCAGAGTTTTGCCTTTGCCTGTATAGAATGTGTCATTTTCTATTGCATTCAGAATTTCGGTAAGCTCATCCCCCAGGAATATTGAAACTATAGCCGGAGGAGCTTCATTGGCACCCAGCCTGTGATCATTGCCTGCACTTGCAACCGACAAACGCAGCAAATCCTGGTATTCATCAACAGCTTTTATAACAGCAACGAGGAACAGGAGAAACAGTGCATTCTCGAACGGTGTATCGCCGGGATCCAGAAGGTTTATTCCCGTATCCGTTGCCAATGACCAGTTGACATGCTTTCCGCTTCCGTTAATTCCTGCAAAGGGTTTTTCATGTAAAAGGCAGACCAGATCATGCTTTGCGGCTACAGTTCTCATAATTTCCATCATCAGCTGGTTCTGATCGGTTGCCACGTTGGCTTCTGCATAGATTGGCGCCAGTTCATGCTGTGCAGGAGCAACCTCGTTATGTTCCGTCTTCGCGTAAACACCCAGTTTCCACAATTCTTCGTCCAGCTCACGCATGAATTTCAGCACGCGCCGCTTTATTGGCCTGAAATAGTGGTCTTCAAGTTCCTGACCTTTCGGAGGGCGGGCGCCGAACAACGTCCTTCCGCAGTACATCAAATCGGGTCTTTTTAAATACATATTCCTGTCGATCAGGAAGTATTCCTGTTCGGGTCCGGCCATTGCCATAACACGGTTTACATTGTTAAGACCGAACAGGCGAAGCACTCTCAGAGCCTGCTGATTCAGTGTCTGCATAGAACGAAGGAGCGGCGTTTTCTTGTCAAGGGCTTCTCCGCTGTAAGAGCAGAATGCTGTGGGAATACAAAGTGTGTTGTCCTTTATGAATGCATAGGAAGTGGGATCCCATGCAGTATATCCCCTGGCTTCAAAAGTGCTGCGCAATCCCCCTGAAGGGAAACTTGAAGCATCGGGTTCACCCTTGACAAGCGATTTTCCTGAAAACTCGGTAATTGCCCTTCCGGTACCGTCCGGAACCAGGAAACTGTCATGCTTTTCTGCAGTAATACCTGTCATTGGCTGGAACCAATGCGTAAAATGGGTTGCCCCCTTTTCAATGGCCCAGTCTTTCATTACGCTGGCAACCACGTTGGCTACATCGAGTTCCAGGTGAGTACCGTTGGCAATGGTCTTTTTAAGAGCTTTATATACATCCTTCGGCAGACGCTCTTTCATGACGGCGTCGTTAAACACCATACTGCCGAAAATCTCTGTTATATTCTTATTGATCATTTATTTTCCCTCCTTAAAGCTAAAGCAGTTCAATTCCGGCTTCTTTACAGCCCATAATGGTTTCATCGTCCCAAATAGATACCTGAACCTCGCCGATATGGGCTTTCTGCAAAAGCAGCATACAGATTCTTGACTGTCCTATACCGCCGCCCATGGTAAGAGGTAACCTGCCGTCAAGGAGCATCTTGTGGAAAAGCAGGTTGCGCCGCTCTTCACATCCTGCCTTGATGAGCTGTTCATTCAGCGACTGTTCATCGACGCGGATACCCATTGACGAAACCTCAAATGCGCAGCTCAGCACGTCGTTCCAGAACAGGATATCGCCGTTAAGCTTCCAGTCATCGTAGTCCGGAGCCCTTCCGTCATGCCTGATTCCTGATTTCAGCACATCTCCAATCTGCATGATAAAAGCCGTTTTATGTATCCTTAAGTACTCGTTTTCACGCTCTTTCGGCGTAAGAGACGGATACATGTCTTCCAGTTCCTGGGTTGTTATGAATGAAACATCTCTTGAAAGGGTTACGGTAATCTGTGGATACAGCTTCCTGATATCGTCCAGCGTATCGCAAACTGCACCGACGATTTTTCTTACCGTATCCTTTAGTGTTTCCACATTTCTTTCAGAACGATCTATAACCTTTTCCCAGTCCCACTGATCAACATATATCGAGTGTAGGTTGTCCATTTCTTCATCACGGCGTATTGCATTCATGTCGGTATATAATCCCTGCCCTACGGGAAAACCGTATTTATGAAGGGCCAGTCGTTTCCATTTTGCCAGCGACTGGACAACCTGACCGTAAACTTTTGTTTCCCTTATATCGAACTCCACAGGACGCTCAACACCGTTCAGGTCGTCGTTTATTCCGGTATTTGCAGGTACAAATAATGGAGCGGAGACCCTTACCAGGTTAAGTGCCGTGGACAGTTTATCTTCAAAAATCCTTTTTATTTTTCCGATGGCATTTTGAGTTTCATAAAGACTCAGTACTGATTTGTATCCTTCCGGAATTATCAGTTTGCCCGTAAATAACCCTCCTTTCAGTCTGAACAACCGAAGAAAATGCTTGGTATCTGCTGCAATGTTCAGAAATCTGCATGTTTCCAAGCCGTTTCTTCGGTTGCTCAATATCCGAAAAAATAAAAAAGCGCTGCGGATTCACTTATCCACAGCGCCATTGCTGTACGGATAAAGTGTAGCATGAAGGTGTTTTTTTGTCAACACTATTTCATGCAAGAGTAATATAATATGAAATTTAGCTAAATTAAACTTGCAAATGCTGTTTATAAATTATTGTATAAATATGTTGGAAAAAACGTTATGCAATATTTTAATTATAAAATTTCAAAATTATTATATTATTGTTATTAAAAATGATACCTGTCAGTGTATAAGCGTTTTTCTTTTTTAAGCATAAAAATCTGATGATACGTTTTATTTCAGCGTATGATGTTTAGTATGCCTTTAATTGCAGACAAAACTTTGTTAATGCATGCCGGCAGATGTCGGGATAAAAAAATGAAATTTGACTTATGCAAACTTTCAATTATAGCAGGTTAATATGTTATAAGCAGGAGTTATATTTGATACTATGCAATACTAATAATCAAAAACTTCATGATTTTATTGACACTTGATCTTTTGACATAGTATAATGTAGTAAACCAAAAATAAGGCTGTTGATGAACAAAGGCGTTCATCAGATAGTACCCTGTAAGATCACTGTGCGGGTCTATTTTCTGCACGGGTACTATGTGATGAACGCCTGTTTTTATCGGTAAAAAATTTTACCGTATAAGGCAAAGGAATAGAGAAACAAGTGCTGTTTATAATATGCCCGTAACAGGGCAGAAGTGACAGCGTGAATGCATTGAACGGAGGGTGAATTGTGAGGGAAGGATTGTTCAGGAATGTATCAGGATGTGCGATATCAGGGATATTTTCAAAATCGGGCAGGCGTTTTTCAGGGCAGAAAATTATAGAATCCATTTCGGTCATGAGGGAGCGTTCCAACGGACTTGGGGGAGGGTTTGCCGCTTACGGCATCTATCCGGAGTATAAGGATTATTACGCATTCCATATATTCTACGACAACCATCACGCGAAAAAAGAATGCGAAGAGTTTATAGAAAGGCATTTTGATATTATAAACCTTTCAAAGATTCCGACCAGGAGGATTCCGGAGATCAGGGACGTACCCCTAATCTGGAGATATTTCGTTGCTCCGCTTCCGACAAAACTGGCCGACAGCCAGCTCGATGACAGGGAATACGTCGCCAGATGCGTATTCAGGATCAATACAAGGATTGAAGGTGCTTATGTATTTTCCAGCGGCAAGAACATGGGTGTGTTTAAAGCCGTTGGATTTCCTGAAGATGTAGGACGATTTTACCGCCTTGAGGAGTATGAAGGGTACTGTTTCACAGCGCACGGACGGTACCCTACCAATACTCCCGGCTGGTGGGGTGGAGCGCATCCGTTTGCTCTCCTTGATTATTCAGTTGTCCATAACGGGGAGATTTCCTCGTATGACGCCAATCGCAGGGCAATCGAAATGTACGGGTACAAATGCACCCTGAAAACGGATACAGAAGTAATAACCTATATAATTGACTACCTGCACAGGAAGGTAGGGCTTACGCTTAAAGAAATTTGCTCCGTAATTGCCGCGCCGTTCTGGTCCACGATAGAAAGGAAACCGGAGCAGGAAAGGGAGGAGCTTGAGTACCTGAGATGTGCCTTCGATTCATACCTGATAACCGGACCGTTTTCAATAATAGTGGGGTTTGAAGGCGGAATGATGGCCCTGAATGACAGACTTAAGCTCAGGAGCATGGTAGTGGGAGAAAAGGATGACATGGTATATGTAGCAAGCGAAGAAGCGGCCATAAGAGTGGTACAGAACGATCTTGACAGGATCTGGTACCCCCGCGGAGGTGAAGGAGTAATTGTAACCTTAGAAGGAGGTAACGCTTAATGCCTATTGAATATATATACCCGGATTATGAGATAGTAAGGGATTACGACCGGTGTATTGTCTGCCGGGTATGCGAGCGCCAGTGCGCCAATGAGGCGCACGAGTACCTGAGTGATCTTAACAAGATGACAGCGGACAATGCAAAATGCGTTAACTGCCACCGGTGTGTTTCACTGTGTCCCACAAGGGCACTGAAAATAGTAAAAAGCGATCATACTTTCAAGGAAAACGCAAACTGGACCGGCAAAAGCATTAAGGAGATATATAAACAGGCAAGTACCGGAGGGGTTCTGCTTTCCAGTATGGGAAACCCTGAAAACTATCCCATATACTTTGACAGGATCCTTCTGAACGCGTCACAGGTAACCAATCCGTCCATAGATCCCCTCAGGGAGCCAATGGAAACAAGGGTTTACCTCGGGGCAAAGCCTGACAGGATAGAACGGGATGAAAACGGAAAACTGAAGAATAATCTTAAGCCCCATATAAAGCTTTCAATGCCGGTCATGTTTTCTGCAATGAGCTACGGCTCCCTCAGCTATAATGCACATGAGAGCCTGGCGAGAGCCGCCGCTGAGCTCGGAATTCTTTACAATACCGGGGAAGGCGGACTCCATGAGGATCTTTACAAGTACGGAGGAAATACAATAGTACAGGTGGCTTCCGGCCGTTTCGGAGTACATAAGAAGTATCTGAACAGTGCCGCAGCCATTGAGATCAAAATGGGTCAGGGAGCGAAGCCGGGTATCGGGGGACATCTTCCCGGAGCAAAAATCGTCGGGGATATTTCAAAAACCCGCATGATACCCGAAGGAACCGATGCCATTTCACCGGCTCCCCATCACGATATTTACTCCATCGAGGATCTGCGCCAGCTGGTATATTCGCTGAAGGAAGCAACCGCTTATACCAAGCCGGTTATAGTAAAGATTGCAGCCGTACACAACGTGGCGGCAATTGCAAGCGGCATTGCCAGGAGCGGTGCCGATATCATTGCCATTGACGGTTTTCGCGGCGGAACGGGGGCTGCACCCACAAGAATAAGAGATCATGTGGGCATACCGATAGAGCTCGCACTGGCAAGCGTAGACAAGCGGCTCCGTGATGAAGGAATACGAAATAACGTGTCCCTGGTTGTCGGAGGAAGTATCCGCTCCAGTGCCGATGTGGTAAAGGCCGTCGCCCTTGGCGCGGATGCCGTATATATTGGTACAGCAGCGCTTATTGCGCTGGGATGTCATTTGTGCAGAAGCTGCCACACGGGAAAATGCAACTGGGGTATAGCCACCCAGAGGGAGGACCTGGTAAAAAGGCTCAATCCCAATATAGGGTATAAGAGGCTTGTAAACCTGATGACTGCCTGGCAGCATGAAATAAAGGAAATGATGGGCGGAATGGGAATAAACTCCATTGAAGCCCTTAAAGGCAACAGGCTGATGCTGAGAGGCGTAGGCCTTAACGAAAAAGAGCTGGAAATACTGGGTATCAAGCATGCCGGCGAATAATATAACTTAATACTGATGCGGTGGTGAAGAATTTTGAAACGTGTATATGTCAACGAACAATGGTGCCTGGGCTGTCACCTGTGCGAGTATTACTGCGCCTTTGCAGCAACAAATGAAAAGGATATGGCAAGGGCGCTGAAGGGTGTAATGATCAGACCGAGAATAAGGATTGAGGAAAAGGACGGAATAAGTTTTGCGGTTTCGTGCAGGCACTGTGATGAGCCGCTGTGCGTGAAGGGCTGCATCACCGGTGCCCTGACGAAAAAGGACGGGGTCATAACCATTGACAGAAACAAATGCGTCGGCTGCTATACATGTATATTGTCCTGTCCGTATGGTGCCATATCGCCATCTGAGGACGGGGCAGTGCAGAAATGCGAGCTTTGCATTAAAACTGTCCGGGGTACTCCTAAATGCGTTGAGGGCTGTCCCAACGGAGCCATCGTTTTCGAGGAAAGGGGTGAATAGCTTGAAATATGTGATAATAGGCAATTCTGCGGCGGCTGTCGGAGCGGTGGAAGCCATACGTAAAAATGACAGCGAAGGCAGGATTGTTATCATAAGCAGCGAAACCCATCATACATATTCAAGACCCTTGATTTCATACCTGCTATTGGGAAAGACCGACGAAAACAGGATGAAATACAGGGGGGACAGTTTCTACAGCGATAATAAATGCGAGTTTCTGCCCGGTAAGACCGTACAGAGAATAGACCCGGAGAAAAAGCAGGTCTTACTTGACGACGGCAGCTGTGAAAGCTACGACAAGCTGCTGATTGCAACGGGTTCCACGCCGTTTATTCCTCCTGTTAAGGGGCTGGAAAAAGTAAGAAACAAGTTCACCTTTACAACTCTTGACGATGCCCGGAAACTGGACAGTGCACTGATTGAAGGTTCCAGGATTCTGATCCTGGGTGCCGGACTTATAGGCCTGAAATGCGCAGAGGGAATCAGTAAGAAAAAGGTCAGCACGGTTTGCGTGGATTTATCCCACAGGGTGCTGTCAAGTATCCTGGATGACGAAGCATCGGAAATAGTAAAGAAACACCTTGAAAAAAACAATATCAGGTTTTGCCTTGGCCGGCAGGTTACTGAGTTCAGTGACGGCAGTGCCATGTTGGATGACGGAACGGAGATACCGTTTGACGTTCTCGTAACAGCTGTGGGTGTCAGGCCGAACATATCACTGCTTAAAGATATAGGCGGCAAAACTAACAGGGGCATAATCATAGATGAAAGGTGCAGGACGTCCATCCCTGACATTTATGCGGCGGGCGACTGCTGCGAGTGCAGGGATGCCGCGTCGGGAGAAATGAAGGTAATGGCACTGCTACCGAATGCGTACATGCAGGGAGAATGTGCCGGAATGAATATGTCCGGCGCGGACTGCGTGTTCGACAAGGCAATACCCATGAATGCCATTGGCTTGTTCGGAAAGCATATCATTACGGCGGGAGTATATACCGGTGAGGTATATCTTGAAACCGACGGAGAGAATTATAAAAAGCTGTTCTATTCGAACAACAGGCTTAACGGTTTTATCCTTATCGGAAACATTGAAAAAGCGGGTATCTATACTTCCCTTATAAGAGAGGGAACGCCGCTTGACTCAATTGACTTTGAACTGATCTGCAGGATGCCGGGGCTTATGGCTTTCAGCAGGGAAGAACGGGCCAGGATACTGAGCGGCATTGCCTAGAACCTTAAGGCAGCCTGACAGAAACGAATGGAGGTTATTATGGAATTTCGCGCACATGAGCTGGGATTTCAGCAACTGAATGAAAAAATACGGAATACTGACGGAAATATAATCATAAATGAGTGTTACGGGGAACGTTTCATCGGAGCGGGTGCTTCTGGCAAAACCATAACAATAAACGGAACACCGGGCAATGCGCTTGGTGCATATCTTGACGGTGCAACCATTATTGTAAACGGGAATGCCCAGGATGCAACAGGCGATACAATGAACGACGGAAAAATAATTATTTTCGGGAATGCCGGAGACGTCCTCGGGTATGCAATGAGGGGCGGAAAAATACTGGTCAGGGGTGATGCAGGTTACCGCACCGGCATCCATATGAAGGAATACAAGGACAAAAAACCTGTAATAATAGTAGGCGGAACCACAGGAAGCTTTTTGGGGGAATACCTGGCAGGAGGAAAAATTGTAGTGCTCGGACTTAATACTGACGATTTCCCGGCAGGGGATTTCATAGGTGTAGGCATTCACGGCGGAGAAATATTCATAAGAAGCAGCAAGCCGCCGGTAAACCTGCCTCCGCAGGTAAACTGCGATATTGCTGATGTAGAGGACCTGGACAGGATACGAAGCGATCTTGAGGAGTTTGCTGAGATATTCGGGATTTCGATCGATGAAATCTTCAGTAAGCCGTTTTACCACCTGGTGCCGAACGGCAAGAACCCCTTCCATAAACTATATACCGAAAACTGAGGGTGCCAGGGGACGGTTCTCTGTCACCCCAGAAATTACCATTAACCAAGTCAGTACCCGGTTAACAATACATACAATTAAAAAAACATCTCGGGCATTGCACGGCTTCAGAACGGAACACTTAAACAGTACCTGTATGCAGCTCCTTTAAATGTACAAATTGCTATTTAATTCATTCTGCTGGTATAATAGACTTAAAAAGAAAATTGGAGGGTAAAAAATGGTTACCACCGTTGAAGAGGTTTTGGATTTTATTAAGTACAACGATGTGAAATTCATCCGTCTTTCATTCTGTGATTTGCTGGGAAGGCAGAAAAACATTTCGATCATGCCAGATGAACTGCCGCGTGCATTTGAACACGGCGTTCCGTTCGATGCCCATGCAATAAGCGGTTTTACCGACATAACGAAATCAGATTTACTGTTGATTCCAGATCCCGGAACACTTTCGGTATTACCGTGGCGTCCCCAGCAGGGCAGAGTTGTCCGCTTTTACTGCGGAATAAGAAACCCGGATGGCAGTGTTTTCTGGGGAGATACAAGGGAAATTCTCAAAAACATTGTCGGTAAAATTTCGCAAAAAGGATACTCATGCATGGTCGGGGCAGAATGCGAGTTTTACCTGTTCAAAACCGATGAAAACGGTGAACCGACTACAAAACCATATGATAACGGTGGATACCTGGATGTTTCACCCCTTGACAAGGGCGAAAACGTAAGGCGTGAGATTTGCATCTGCCTTGAGGAAATGGGCATAAGGCCCGAAACATCCCATCACGAACAGGGGCCGGGGCAGAATGAAATAGATTTCAAATTTTCCGATGCAGTAAACAGCGCAGACAACCTGATTACGTTCAAACAGGTGGTAAGAAGCATTGCAGCAAGAAACGGACTGTTTGCGTCATTTGCTCCGAAACCGCTGCCCGGTAAAAGCGGAAGCGGGCTTCATATTAACCTGTCCCTGCTTAAAAATGGGGTCAACGTGTTCAGGTTGGGTGAAAAAGAGCGCTCGAAAGTAGCGGAATCCTTTGTTGCAGGCATACTTCAGAAAGTAACCGAAATCACCGCGTTTTTAAATCCGATACCAAATTCCTATGAACGTCTGGGATATTTTGAGGCGCCGAAATATGTATCATGGTCGCATGGTAACCGCTCACAGCTTGTACGCATTCCGGCAGCCCAGGATGACAGAATGCGCATGGAACTCAGGTCTCCCGATCCGTCAACAAATCCTTACCTTGCCTTTGCACTGGTTATAGGTGCGGGTATTTATGGCATTGAAAATAACCTGGAACTTCCTGAGAGCATTAATGTGGATCTTTATGCAGCGGACGAAAGCATAACCGGTTCATTGCCGCGCCTGCCCGAAACACTGGGCGAGGCTTTGAAACTTGCGGAAAAATCGGACTTTGTAAGAAGCATACTTAACGACCGGATACTTGAAAGATTTATCAGCATAAAAACAAAAGAACTGGAGGCATATGACCTGGCCAACGATAAGTATGAGCATTTCCTGCAGAATTATTTCAGAGTTGTTTGACAGGCTGATTTTCAGGTTAAGCAAAGGGGAGACGCTATGGAAAGTGCGCTTATTGTATCCAGTTCTGAAAAAATTACCGCGGCTTTGACGGAAATGCTGACACAGGCGTCTGTGACGGATGTAACCACTGTAACCAATGGAGGAGAGGCAAGGAGGATTCTGATTGAAAAGGATTATGACCTGTATATTATAAATACCCCGCTGACTGATGAATTCGGAGAAAGCCTTGCGCTGAACATTGCTTCGAAGGAAATTAGCGTTGTGATACTGATAGTCAGGGCTGAATTGGCGGATGAAATTTCGCACAGGGTTGAAGATTACGGGGTTATAACCGTGTCAAAACCTATAAGCAGGGCTTTATTCTGGAATGTGCTGAAGCTTGCTTCTGCGACTCATAAAAAGCTTCTGGCTATACATAATGAAAATAAAAAGCTTATTCAGAAAATAGAGGACTTAAGAATAATCGACAGGGCGAAATGCCTTCTTATTTCGCATTTTTCGATGTCAGAGCCTGAAGCACACAGGTTCATTGAAAAACAGGCAATGGATATGCGGATTACACGCAGAAAGGTTGCTGAACAGATACTGAGAACTTATGAAAATTAGTATCAGGCAGAAAGCGGCAATACCGATGAAGGGCAGAAAAACCCATGATTCGGGAAAGCTGATATACGGAAGATTTGCAATGGTTTAGCAGGGAGGATAAAATGACTAAGTTTATTTTTGTAACAGGTGGAGTTGTATCCGGACTGGGAAAAGGAATCACGGCCGCAAGCCTGGGAAGACTTCTGAAGCAAAGAGGCCTGAAAGTTGCGGCACAAAAACTGGATCCCTACATTAACGTGGATCCCGGAACGATGAGCCCGTTTCAGCACGGCGAAGTGTTCGTAACCGATGATGGTGCTGAAACCGACCTGGATTTGGGGCATTATGAACGCTTTATTGACGAGGATCTTACGAAATTTTCAAACCTTACCGCAGGGAAGGTTTACTGGAATGTACTGAACCGCGAACGGACAGGAGGTTACCTGGGACAGACCGTCCAGGTAATCCCCCATATTACCGGGGAAATCAAGAATTTCATATACAGCGGTGCCGAAAAGAGCGGTGCTGACGTACTGATAACCGAAATCGGCGGCACCGTAGGTGATATTGAAAGCCAGCCTTTTCTTGAAGCTGCGCGTCAGATTTATCTCGAAAAGGGACATGATAACTGCCTTTTTATTCATGTTACGCTGGTCCCGTACTTAAAGGGTTCGAATGAGCATAAATCAAAACCTACCCAGCATTCGGTGAAAGAACTGAGATCAATGGGTATTTCACCGAACATCATTGTCGCACGTGCCGATGAACCTTTTGATGAGAGTATAAAGGCCAAGATTTCCTTGTTCTGTAACGTAAAGCCCGATTGTGTGATTCAGAATATTACTCTCCCGTGCATTTATGAAGCGCCGCTGGTGCTGCATGAAAACGGCCTGGACGAGGTGGTATGCCGGGAGCTTGGTATTACAACCGAAAAACCCGATCTGACCGAATGGAAGGAGCTTATAAACAGGATAAGAAGCCGGGAGAAAGAGGTAACCATTGCTATTGTGGGCAAATATGTGAGATTCCATGATGCCTACCTGTCAATTATAGAAAGCCTTAACCATGCAGGTTTTGACAAGGGTACAATGGTTAAAATAAAGTGGATCGAAAGCGAAACGGTAACTGAACAGAATGTAGGTGAAAAGCTGAATGATGTCAGCGGTATTATCGTTCCCGGAGGATTTGGTGACAGGGGAATAGAGGGGAAAATAACTGCGTGCAGGTATGCCAGGGAAAACAATATACCTTACCTGGGAATATGCCTTGGAATGCAGATTGCAGTCATTGAATTTGCACGAAACGTTTGCGGGCTTAAAGGCGCACATTCCACCGAATTTAACATCGACAGCCCTCATCCCGTAATTGCACTCATGGAAGAACAGATTGGGATTACCCAGAAAGGCGGAACCATGCGTCTTGGCGCATACCCGTGCAAAACAAGGGAAGGTTCAAAAATCCGGCTTTTATACGGCAGGGAATTAATAAGTGAAAGGCACAGGCACAGGTACGAGTTTAACAATGCCTACAGGAAAATCATTACTGACAACGGGCTGAAAATCTGCGGTACTTCTCCCGATGACAGCCTTGTTGAGGCAGTTGAACTTCCATCCAACGATTTCTTCATTGGCGTTCAGTACCATCCTGAATTCAAAAGCCGTCCGAACAAACCACATCCGCTGTTTATCGGTCTTGTGGACGCAGCTCTGGCCTATCAGCAGAGGGAGAAACTGAATAAAGCCAATTAAAGAGTTCACTTTTTCAGGGTACGCCGCATATATTAATTGTATGAACAAGGGCGTTCATCTGACAGTGCGATTTTGCATTGTCGGGTAACGCCTTTTATATTTTGACGGGTGTGGTTGTATATGTGCGGAATTGCCGGTTTTTGCAATTTCAGGACCGATTATACCCGGAACAGTGAATACTGGAACCGGATTCTTATTGACATGAGGAAAGCGGTTGCTCACCGGGGAAGCGACAATACCGGGGAATACCTGAGAAAAAACGTCGGGCTCAGCCATACCAGGCTTGCAATCAGGGATTTGTGCTTCGGTGCCCAGCCTATCGTAAGAAAAATCTGCGGAAAGGAATATGTAATTGTCTATAACGGTGAAATTTACAATACCGATGAACTGATGCCCGAATTATCAGAAGCAGGATACGTATTTGAAACAACAACCGATACAGAAGTAATTCTTTATGCCTATATTCATTACGGCATTGATTTCGTAAACCGGCTTAACGGTATTTTTGCGTTTGCAATATGGGATGAAGCGAGTGAAAGCCTGGTACTGTACCGGGACCGGGTCGGCGTTAAGCCGTTGTTTTATACTATAAAGGGCGATACAATTGTATTTGGCTCAGAAATAAAGGTTCTTTTCTGTTTTCCGGGTATAAAGCCTGAACTGGACATGGACGGATTCAGGGAGATTTTTGGGACGGGTCCGGCCAGGACGCCGGGAAACGGTGTTTTCAAAGATATTTACGAGATAAAACCCGGTCATTATGCAATATTTTCAAGAGAAGGTTTTACCGAAACGAAATATTGGGATCTCAAAAGTCAACCCCATACGGACGGATATAAAGAAACCGTTGAAAGGGTATCCTTTCTTGTTCGCGATTCGGTCATTAGGCAGATGGTATCTGACGTTCCGGTTTGCAGTTTTCTTTCCGGGGGAATTGATTCTAGTATTGTAACCGCTGTGGCATCAGAATATCTGACCGGGCTTGGGTCTCGGCTTAACACATTCTCATTTGATTTCAGGGACAACAGTATTTATTTCAGGTCCAATTCTTTTCAGCCTGAACGCGACAGGCCATATGTTGAGGTAATGCTGGAAAAATTTGACCTCAACCATACATGGCTTGAATGCGATGAAGAACTTCTGGCAAATATGCTTTATGCGGTGGTTGATGCAAAAGACCTGCCGGGTATGGCCGATATTGACGCTTCGCTTTTGTATTTCTGCAAACTGGTTAAGATGCACAATAAGGTAGCATTGACAGGTGAGTGCGCGGACGAGATTTTCGGAGGTTATCCGTGGTTTTACAGGGAAGAGCTGTTATGGACCGACGGGTTTCCGTGGTCAAGGGATATGACCGCAAGAACCTTGCTTTTGTCCGAGGATTTTGCAAGAGAACTTAATCTTGAAGAATATGTTTATGAAAGATATTCCGAAACCCTCAAATCGGTTCCTCGCCTGGAAGGAGAAAGTTCTGCAGACAGAAGGCGCCGGGAAATCACTTACCTGAATATTAAATGGTTCATGCAGACTCTGCTGGACAGGATGGACAGGGCAAGCATGTATTCCGGCCTTGAAGCCAGGGTACCGTTTGCAGATCACAGGATAATTGAATATGTGTTTAATGTACCGTGGGACATAAAGTTCAGAAACGGGGTTGAAAAGTCTCTTTTACGCGAAGCCTGCGGCAGCCTTTTGCCTGAAAAGCTTATATACCGCAAAAAAAGCCCGTATCCGAAAACCTACAACCCGAACTATGAGAAGGTGCTTTCCCGCATGTTCATGGATATTCTTGACAACCCGAATTCTCCCTTAATGTCGTTAATCGACAGGGAAAAGGCCATAGCGTTTATGCAGGCACCTGCAGAATACGGAAGGCCATGGTTTGGCCAGCTTATGGCTGCACCCCAGCTCTTAGCGTATATGATACAGGTCAATTACTGGCTCGAAAAATATTCAGTTTTATAATTTTTATTGTCCTAAATGTAAAATATACTTGACATTTTATTTGGCTGAACTATAATAATAAATGTAAAGTAAACTTTACATTTAAGCGGGTGATTAAATTGAGGAACCGGCTGGAAGAAATACGAAAACAAAAAGGGCTGACCCAGGAAGAACTGGCTGAAGTACTGGGTGTGTCCAGGCAGACTGTAAACTCACTGGAAAACGGACGCTATAACCCGTCCATTATGCTGGCTTTCAGAATTGCCCGGTTTTTTGGAATGAGCATTGAGGAAATATTTATTTTCGAGGAGGAGTAAGAAATGAAAATCGAAGGAACAGCAAAATATATTGTATTTTCAGCATTGGGTTTTTTAGTTATGATTGCCGGTTTTCTGACTGTAATAATTTTTCCTGAAACAGACGGCATTCTGCGAGTTTTGCCGTATGTCTGCATAGGAATTGGTGCCGGGGCATTCGGCGGAAATGCCGGTAATGCCGTGAAGGAGTATATTATTGGGAAAAACCCGGAAACGGCCAGAAGAGTTGCCATTGAAGCGAATGATGAGCGTAATGCGGCAATAACCGGCAGGGCAAAAGCAAAAGCCTATGAGATTATTCAGGTATTGCTTTGGATATTGATTATTGTATTGGCTTTGATGCAGGCCGAGCTCTATGTGGTATTGTCGCTTATTGCGGTGAACTTGATTGCAATAATTTCCATGCTATTTTATATAAATAAATACAACAAGGAAATGTAACAGTATTGAGTTGATATCCGTAGTTTTTGGAGAATACCTATGCTTGATTTTATACTGAGTTTAATTACAGACCTTATTGATGTTATCGTTAATATATAGGTTAATAAAACTGTAGAAAAATTCACAAAAAAGCGGAAAAAGTCCGGTATACAGAAATTTTCCCGGATGGATAAAAGATAAGATATATATTATAATGATACCGTTAACTTGAAATAAGTGGGAGGTATTTATGGTTTTAGCAAGGTCACCGTGTTAATCCATAATACAGATAAATTCACGGGCGCCTCCTTTGTTTTGCTGATGAATAAACAGCAAAGCAAAAGGAAAGGAGCCTTATAAAAATGGGTTATATGAATAATGTCTGGAAACTTTACCTAATACGGTTTTTTCATAACCTGATCCCGGCCTATGTTATAGAAAGGCTGTTCTGGGAACAGCGCGGCATGTCAATCCAGATGGTTGTATACACAGAGATCATATATGCGATAACGGTTGTTCTGTTTGAAATTCCCACCGGGATTGCTGCAGACAAATGGGGCCGGAAAAAGCTGATAATAGCAGATGCCTTTTTGGGTGTATGCGAATTACTGATACTGATATATGCAACAAAATTCTGGCATTTTGCAGCGGCTATATTTCTGGCTGGTATTGGACGTGCTGCAGGAAGCGGATCTGAAAATGCCCTTCTATATGATTCGCTTATTTCTGAAGGCAAGGAAGATTTATTTGAAAAGTACCTGGGACGGCTGAATGCCATGGATCTTGTTGCAGGTATCCTGGCTGCATTAAGCGGAAGCCTTCTGGCTGACCTGTACGGATTTGAACTGAATTACCGGATATCCTGCATCGGTATGTTTGTTTCGCTGTGCATATCATTTATGCTGGCGGAACCGGAAGTAAAAAGCATGGCGGATAAACCGATACCGGTAAAAGAGTACGTAATTGCTTCTGTAAATCTTTTCAGGAAAAATCACGGAGTCTGCCTGGTAATCCTGTCAGCAATGGTTGCCGGTTCAGCAATGATTTTTGTTGACGAGTTCTGGCAGCTTTATATCAGCAGAATCGGTATTCCGGTTGTATATTTCGGGTTGTTTTCGGCCGGGCTGACCTTGCTTAGGCTTCCCGGCAGTGTACTTGCATACAGAATCAAAAAGCTGACCGGATACAGGAGATTAATTTCGTATATTATTTTTGTATTTGCAGCAGGATTGCTATACATGAGTTTAGTAAGGGGATTTTCAAGCATTGTGATGATTTTCCTACTTTGCCTGGTATCAGGCATTTTGGAACCTGCTGCTGCCGGATACTTGCATCACCGGATTGATTCGTCGATGCGGGCTACCATTGATTCGTTCCAGTCTCTGGGATTAAGGGCGATAACTGCGATAGCCGGACTTGGTTTCGGCTTCTTCTCATCGCGGTACGACATATACGGCGGATATGGTTTTACCGCGGTCATATGTTTTGCTTTCCTTATGTATTTCATAATTATATCGCGAAAAGTTATACAGGAATAAACAGTTTAATGGGATGGGGCAGTTGTTTCTGCCCTTTTTTTATACCATATGGTTTATATTAGTTGTATACAGCTTGCTTACGACAAAATTGCGGATATGTTCCTTTATGTAAGATGTAAAACTATAGGAGTCCAGCAGGAATTCGACATTACTCTTAAACAATTAAGGAAGGCAATCTTCGGCAAGTGGTTTTTTGATGAAGATGATGAGGAAGAAACAGAAATATCAGAATCAAATAAGACACATATTAGCGAAAGTGCAGTGTGAAACTGCAAGATTAGATTCATATTTACCTATATTGTTAGAATAAGGTTGCTATTTAATCACTATTACTACGCAAGCCCTGAAAGCTCCTCGCTCCGTTTCCATAGAGGAGCTTTTTTAACGGCTGAAACTGTCGGGCGGTTATTACTGACAATATATTGCTCGTAGAATACAATATAATAATTATGATTTCACAGGACGATAAATTTATATGTGTTTTTGCTGACAAATTGCTCGGCCAGCAGCAGGTAGTGGTAAAAACATTGCCTGAATATATAAAAAGATACAAGAAAGTCAACGGCATATCCGGATGCACCCTGCTGGGTGACGGCAGTATCAGCCTTATCCTGGATGTTGCCGGCCTGGTTCATAACAGGTAAATTAGCTAATATGTGAGGGGGGGGCTTTTATATGACTGAAATTCAGACTAACATTCTTGAAAACGAAGATACCATGGAAGGAAGATACCTGGTATTTTCAATCGACAATGAAAGCTATGGCATTGAAATCCGTTTCTGATGAAGATGTTAACAGCATAAGCGAGGTAATTTGATTATTGGGAATATGACATGAAATTCTGACGTGAGTTTATCAGCAATACTGGTTAAAAACAAAAATTGAGTCCAGATTGTCTTTACGATAACAAAATCAGCGGGTAATAAGAGCAAAAAATGAAAAACATTCATTTAATTAGGCAAAATTTTATGATATTGATAAAAAGCAAAAGAAAAGACAACGGGTGGGTAAAGGACCGTGATTTCAATTACAGAGCAGGAATTTAAAAAACTTGTGGAATTTATTGAAAATAATTACGGAATCCATATAAAGAAAGAGAAAAAGCTGGTATTGACCAGCAGGTTATATAATGAACTGATAAACAGCAGATGTGAGAATTTCACGCAATATTTCGACTATATCCGTTCCGACAGGACCGGCAAGGCTTTATCATCACTCGTTAACAAAATTACCACGAACCATACGTTTTTTATGAGGGAAGCGGATCATTTCGATTATTTCAGGGAGAAAGTGCTTCCCTACCTTTCCGGAACGGTAAAAAACAGGGATTTAAGGATATGGAGTGCCGGATGCTCAACAGGGCAGGAACCCTATACTCTTGCGATGATAATTGCAGATTATTTCAATAACAACAAAGCCTTTTGGGATACTAAGATTCTTGCTACCGACATTTCGGAAAAAGTACTTTCTGCAGCTATAGAGGGAATCTACGACAGCGATGAGGTTGAAACCCTGCCGTCGATGTGGAGAATAAATTATTTCCAAAAGCTGGATGACGGGAAGTACATAGTATCTGACAACCTAAAAAAGGAAGTTATATTCAGAAGGTTTAACCTTATGGAAAAAACTTTTCCTTTTCGGAAAAAGTTCCATACCGTTTTTTGCCGTAATGTAATGAAAGACTCAATTCAACCACTGGTCTCCGTGTAAAAGAGGCGGTAACAGGGGATTATGTGGAACAGGGAAAAGTGCTGGTAGCTCCTGGAGACAAACACATGGTAATTAAGAAGGTTTCGGGCAGGTATAAAGTGGAATGCTTTGCCGGAGAAAAGGTAAACGGGCACTGCCCGTCAGTGGATGTGCTGTTTGAATCTGTGGCAAGAGAAGCGGGGAAGGATGCTGTCGGAGTTATACTTACCGGAATGGGCTATGACGGTGCCAAGGGCCTTCTGGCAATGAAAAGAAAAGGAGCATATACAATCGGACAGGACGAGAGCTCATCTGTTGTCTACGGTATGCCCAAAGCAGCATATAATATCGGGGCGGTTTGCAAACAGCTTTCACTGGATAAGATTCCGATTTCGATAATGGAGATGCTTAAGTAAGATTTTTCCCCGGAGTAGGCTAGTTACGCCGCTTTCGGGGTATTATGTTTCGGAGGTATAATCCGCAGCAACAGCAAAAAAAGCAGGGAGCATGTTTAGTTTACAGGCTCCCTGAAGTTCAATTTTGGGTTTTCGGTGGCGAGGTATTGCTGTTTTTTCAAAAAACAGAAATACTTTTTATTCATTTTCTTCATCCTGCAATGCATCATATCCTTCTTCACCGGTTCTTATTCTTATAACGTTTTCAACATCATAGACAAATATTTTGCCGTCGCCCACGTTGCCGGTATACAGAGCATTCTTTACAGTGTTGATTACCGTTTCTACAGGTATCTTGCACACTACAATGTCAACCTTAATCTTCGGAAGCAACCTTGTTTTAACAGGCAGGCCGCGGAAATACTCTGTATAGCCTTTCTGCATGCCATAACCGAGAACGTTTGTTACCGTAAGACCGGTAATGCCGATTTTGTCAAGGTCTGCCTGAAGTTTTGTAAATTTGTCCTGGTTGGTTATTATTGTAATTCTCGTCATCTTAGCACCGGGACGGGACTGTTTGACAACGGGGACTGCAACGTCCGGAGAAACGGTGCCCGTAACTTTTTCGTGTACAGTTCCGTTTACAGTAGCTAAAACAGGAGCTACAATTGCAAAATCAGGATAAGCAGAGTTTCCGTGTTCTCCGATATCAAGTCCCTGTATTTCTTCTTCAAGGCTTACACGTATACCGATGGTTTCTTTCAGGAGAATCCATACGAGGGATGACGTAGCAAATACAAAAGCACCCACTGCAATTACGCCCAGCAGTTCAACTGCAAACAGTGACAATCCTCCGCCGAAGAACAGGCCGTTTACCGAAGAAAGGCTTGTAACTCCTTCCTGGGCGAAAAGCCCGATGCTCAGCGTACCGAAAACACCGCATACCAGGTGAACCGATGTGGCACCGACGGGGTCGTCAACTTTAACCCTGTCAAAAAAGAGTACCGAGAATACAACGATTATACCGGCTAACGCACCTATAATTATGGAGCTTCCGACGCTTACGAAGGCGCATCCTCCCGTTATAGCCACAAGACCAGCAAGACATCCGTTAATGGTCATACCCAGGTCCGGCTTTCCAATGAAAATCCATGCTGTAGCAGTACAGGTAAGTATAGCGGTAATTGCAGCAGTATTTGTAGTCATTACTATATGAGCGACATCTGCAGGGTTCTGGAAACTCATCGTTGAACCCGGGTTAAAACCGAACCATCCAAGCCACAGGATGAAAAGTCCGATAACTGCCAAAGACATGTTGTGACCTGGAATAGCCTTGGGTTTTCCGTTCTTGTCATATTTATCAAAACGGGGACCTAATATAATGGCACCGGCCAATGCGGCCCAGCCGCCAACCGAGTGTACAACTGTGTCGCCCGCAAAATCAAGGAAACCAAGATTTGCAAGCCATCCGCCGCCCCATATCCAGTGGCCGACTATTGGGTAGATGACCAGGGTAAGTATGAAGGAGAATACGATGAACGCTATGTATTTTATGCGTTCAGCCACGGCACCGGATACTATCGTAGCGGCAGTACCGCAGAATACCAGCTGGAAGAAGAACTTCGCCCAGAACGGCACGGTTGGAGTCAATGTATCCCTGTAAAAATCAATATTCGCCCTGTTGAGAATAAACAGTTTCTGCGTACCTATAAAAGGATTGCCATCGCCGAACATCAGCCCCCAGCCAAGGATCATGAAGCCAAGGGATGAAACGGCAAAAACGATGAAGTTCTTTGAAAGAATGTTGACCGTGTTTTTTGATCTGTTAAAACCCGATTCAACCGCAGCAAATCCAAGGTTCATAAAGAATACCAGAAATCCCGCAAGCAGAACCCATAAGGTGTCAACTATCATTGTATAATCCATAATCCTTCCCTCCTTAAAAATTAAAGGCGTGAATTTTATCACGGCATCCTTGGATGCGCATAATAAAACCACGCCTTTGTGTCAAGAAAAAACTTGCCAATGAACTTATTTAATTAAAACCTGGCAGGTTTCATATATATAGGAAACTTAAAAAATATCGGCGGAGCTCCGCAAAATCTAAGTATAAACCTTCCTGCCGGTTTTTCCATAAAACTAAATTGGCGCTACGGGTAATAACCCATAGCGCCTTTGCTGTTATAATAATTATAGCGGCAGACTTTCTTGTTGTCAATAGAAAAATATCAAAAAATTAGAAATTCAGTTCAGTACATCGGCAAAAACCGCTAAATACTGCTTTTATAATGATTTTTGCAGTAAAACCCGGGTATTTTGCACCCGGGCAATTAACACTCCATTTAATCGGGTTTTGTTACCACTCTGCCCCAGATTACACCGTTTTCGTCTATTGAAAACTGGATGGCGAACGGTTTTTCATCGTCATATGATACGCATTGTGTTCTCCATTCACCCGGCTTGGCATCTTTCAGATCAAATTAAAGAAGAAATTCAAGGGAGCTCCCGGTTCTGGTTCTTCCGTTATTGACATTATATTCCTGTGTTATTACGCCAATTCTGACGTGATATAAACTAATGGGCAATATAAGGATCAATTGAGTATATTTCAGCAGGAATATAAATGAATTAAATGACCGGATTTTCTGAGAGGGGTGTATATAAGTGGAAATTATCAGGGCGACGGTTGACATGGCAGAAGATGCGGGATACGTTCATGCAACGGCATGGAAAAATGCATATGATGGAATTGTGCCGAAAGAATTTCTTGATAATTTTACCCCTGAAAAGCGTACTGAAGCATTCAGGAAAATACTTCAATCAGCCGAGGAGGAACATTACATAATCAATATGGACGGAAGGCCTATGGGAATCCTGACAATTGGAAAAAGCAGGGACAGTGATGCCGGCGAAGAGAGAGGAGAAGTCTATGGCATTTATCTGCTGGCCGAGTACTGGGGAAAAAAATACGGCAAGCGGCTTATGGATTTTGCAATAAGCAGGCTTAAAGAACTTGGTTACAGCACTGTGTCATTATGGACCCTTGAAGAAAACCAAAGAGCCAGGGTATTTTATGAGAAATATGGTTTTGTTCCGGACGGAGCCAAAAAGGAACTGAATCTCGGGAAACCGATGACGGTTGTAAGATATGTTTACAAAAGGCCGGATAAGCTATAACGGAAAGGTTATCGTGACCGTAAGCGATTAACCGTCGTCGGTAATACACTGGATTTTCCCGTTGTGTGATGCAACAATGGCTTTTGCAATTGAAAGCCCTATGCCGTACTTCCTGTCTGCGAATTACGGGAAGGGGTCAGCCGGTAAAACTGTTTAAAAGATTAGAAAGGCTTTTTTAGCATGAGATATTTCGTTATGGTATAACGGTGAATTCAGAAAAGGCCGGCGTATTGGGGGTTGGAAATACAAAAATATGGTATAATGGATATGTTTGCTGTACTGCATAATATTCAGCAAATTTATAAGCAATTTGTCCGAAGGTGATTTTAGATGGTAATTGTTTACGAATCAAAAACGGGTTTCACAAGAAAGTATGCCGAGATGCTTGCTGCAAAGACCGGGTTAAAGGTTTTCCATGTAAATGGAATTTCGAAGATTAATCCCGGTGAAGAGATAATTTTTTTTGGCTGGATGAAAGTCGGTAGAATACAGGGGCTTGACAAGGCCAGAAAGCATAATATAGTGGCCGTATGCGGATCGGGTACGGCAAGAAATCCTGAACCGGATGTTGAAACGGTCCTCAGGAGGAATAAAATCCAGGGGATACCCTTTTTCTATCTTCGCGGCGGATGTTTGCCGCTGAAGGAAATAAAAGGCCTGGACAGAATACTTTTGTCAATGTTTGTGAAAATCCTTAAATTAAGAAAGGACAAGGATGAAGAAACCGAAGAATCGATCAGGATTATTGAAAACGGATTTGACGGCGTAAAGGAAGAGAATCTTCAGCCGGTAATCGAATGGCTCAATAAAAGATAAGTTTTGCCCGGTAAACATCCCGTGATTTTATTGACATTCATGGGATGTTTTTAATATATTATATATAAGAATATTATAAAATTCTTATATACTTATCAGCATTACATACAGCTGGAAAGAAGGAGGATTATCATGAAAAAGGCGGCTGTGAACCGGAAGGAATGCGTTGCATGCGGAGTTTGTGCGAAAACCTGTCCGCGCGGGGCTATAACCATATTTCACGGGATTTATGCCGTCGTTGATGAGAAGTTATGTATTGGGTGCAGAAAGTGTGAGAAAGCATGCCCTGCTTCGGTAATTGGGATTGTGGAAAGGGAGGCGGCGTCATGAAAAAGTGGTATGAATACTTATGGATTTTCTCGGCGGTGTATTTGCTTTTGGGCTTCTTTAATATCCTGTTTGCATGGATTGGGCTGATTTGCTTTATAACTCCGTTACTGCTGTCGATATTAGGTAAGGGAAAAATATACTGCAATACCTATTGCGGCAGAGGACAGCTTTTTGAGCTGCTGGGAGGGAAACTGAAACTTTCAATGAACCGCAGTATTCCTGCTTTTTTGAGAAGCAAGGGGTTCCGGTATGCTTTCCTGGCATTTTTCCTGACAATGTTCATTGTGATGCTTTTCTCTACATACATGGTTTTTGCAGGTGCCAGGGATCTTAAGGAAGTTGTTACCGTACTGTGGACCATTAAACTTCCATGGAACTGGACAAATACCAGTATGGTATCACCGTGGATAGCCCAGTTTGCATTTGGATTCTACAGTATTATGCTTACGTCCACGATCCTGGGGATTTTAACAATGATTTTCTTCAAACCCCGCTCATGGTGTGTTTATTGCCCGATGGGTACAATGACTCAGGGTATAAGCATGCTGAAATACGGAAAGAAGGTAAAATAAAATGGAACGACAGGCGAAAGAAATTGCTGAGCTTCTGAAAGTGCTTGCCAATCAGCACAGGTTAATGATTTTGTGTTACCTGATTGAAAAGCCGATGAATGTCAGTGAAATACACGAAAAAATACCGTCAATTTCCCAGTCTGCTTTGTCGCAGAATCTGGCTTTGCTTAAGGCTCACGGCATTGTGGACTCAAACAAATACGGTCTTCAGAATGTTTACCAGATTAAGGATGACAGAATAAGAAAAGTAATTCATGCTTTGAAAGAAACTTACTGCAGGGAAATTTAAAGATATTGAGTCAAATCAAGGGAGCATGGTAAGCCGGCATTAATATGCTCCCTTATTATATTATCTGAAACCAAATGCCTTATAGCATATGTTAACGGGCAGAACAGCGAAATTTGAGAAAATCTTGAGAAATCCCTGCAATAATATTGCTGCTGAAAGGAGACTTTTGCTTGAAAAAAAGAATTCTGATAGCAGATGATGAAAAAGGCATAGTCACAATGCTGAAGAATTATTTTGAAATGTCGGGATACGAGGTATATACCGCCTTTAACGGAAAGGAAGCAATTGAAAAGGTTTCATGCCAGCCCGATATTATACTTCTTGATATCGGTATGCCTGAAATGGACGGAATATCTGTTTGTAAACGTATACGGGAACATATAGCATGCCCTGTCCTTTTTCTTACTGCACGCGTTGAAAGCAGGGATAAAATTGTCGGTTTCCAGGCAGGTATCTGACGGTATCGTTTTTGCTGATTGCTCTTGTCCTTAGTGTTATTTTAATAACAGTGACAAACAGGGTACTGCAGCAATACAGAGCGTCAATAGAAATAAGAGTAGGCGACGGTACGGTATATTTCCCGCCGGCAACGATGAGGACTGCCTTGCCGCTTTGGTTCAATATTCTGAACGTTCTGCAGATGGCACTCCCAGTTGTTTTTGCAATAACCGCCTTGATTTCGGCGGATATTGTGTTTTATCGCGTAAAGCTGAAAAAGCCCATTACCGAATTGCAGGCCGCAGCCGGTCAGATTATCAATAATAATCTTGATTTTTCAGTACAGTACTGTTCAAAAGACGAGTTTGGCCGGTTATGCGAATCTTTTGAGAAAATGCGGCTCGAGCTTATGAAAAACAACAGGGAACTCTGGAGGCAGATGGATGAACGTAAACGACTCAATGCGGCTTTTTCGCATGACCTTCGTAATCCTATTACCGTGATGAAAGGTACGGTGAAATTGCTTAAAAAAAGTTTGGCCAGTGATTCATTGTCACCCCAGGGTATCCGGGATTCTCTGCTGTTGATCGAGGAATATGTCAACCGCATAGAAAAATACATTGAAGCGATGAGCAGCGTACAACGCCTTGAGGAGATTCAATGCTCTCCTGCAGAGGTAAAACTCGGGGAAGCTGTCAGGGAATTGGCCGACAGTGTACGCATGCTTGCAATGGATACGGGAATACAAACCGAAGTGAAAGTTGATATACCGCCTGGAAAGCTTCAAAGCAATATCCGGATTGACAGGGAAATTACGTTTAATGTTGCCGGAAACCTGGTTGTAAATGCGTTAAGGTTTGCAGTATCGAGAATACAGGTTGGTTTTGCATTTGAAGATAATACCCTTGTATTGTCGGTAATGGATGACGGGCCGGGGTTTTCACAAAAAATCCTTCGAAATGGAGCAGCACCGTTCCTTCGCGGGGATGAAAACAATGAGCAGGGCTTACATTTCGGGATGGGACTTTATGTCTCGCGCCTGTTATGCGAAAAACACGGCGGTTCACTGAAGCTGCAAAATACACTGCATGGAGCTTTGGCAACTGCAAGATTTAAGTTTTATTAACTTGAGGGATTCTTGAGAATTTTCGGTTACACTCTCCTTCGAACGAAAGGAGAGTGTTTTTTTATGGTAATCGAAGGGAAAAACCTGACAAAGTATTACGGCAGCGGTGAAAACAGGGTAACTGCTCTCAGTAATGTGAACATCAGGATTGCGTCAGGTGACTTTATCTCCATCATGGGGCCGTCGGGCAGCGGAAAAAGCACGCTGCTGCATATACTGAGCGGACTGGATATGCCTACATCGGGTACGGTAACATTTGACGGAAAGGATATTTATAAGACCAATGACAGGGAACTGTCTTCTTTCCGGCGCCGCAGGATTGGATTTGTCTTTCAGCAGTTCAATCTGCTTCCCGCGCTTACCGCAAGGGAAAACATAATTATGCCTCTGCTTTTGGACAAGCGCCAGCCTGATGAAGCGTACCTGAAAGAGATTACCGATTTCCTGGAAATCAGCAGCCGGCTTTCCCATCTGCCATGCGAACTTTCCGGGGGGCAGCAGCAGCGAGTTGCCATCGCCCGTGCCCTTATAACAAAGCCCGATATAATCTTTGCCGATGAACCTACAGGCAACCTGGACAGCAAAAGCGGAAACGAAGTCATGAAAATGCTTAAAGACATCCGGAAAAAATTCAACAAAGCGCTGGTAATTATCACTCATGACAGCAGGATAGCAGAAATGGCAGAACGTAAGTTTACAATTACTGACGGGGTACTTTCGGAGGTGACGGAACAATGAAATCATACCATTCTTTTGCAAATAAAGAGATAAAAACCCGGAAAGTTACTTCCGTGCTTGTTATAATTGCCGTTATGCTTTCTGCGATGATGACAACGGTTATAGGACAATCCCTGGGGATATTGCAGGCCATGCGCATACAGCAGGCAGGCATATTGAACGGTAATCGTTATGCTACTTTCCGAAACCTGACCTATGAACAGAAATCAATGCTTGAGAATGACAGAAGGCTCTCATTTGTCGGCAGCAATATTGTCCTTGGCGAAGTAAGTCTTAAAAACAGCGGTCTGTCCCTGCAGCTCAGGGAATATGACGATAACGGTTTGGCAGTTTATCCTGCCATAACGAGGGTTGACATGGGACAACTTCCGAGCAAAGCAGGAGAAATAGCACTTCCCCGGGATGCACTTGATTTTTTGGGTTTCATGGGTGATATAGGAGATATCATTACGCTTGACTTATCTGTTTCATTACCTGATGATTATTCGGAGGAAGAGGTTTACAGGTACAGCACGGTTTTTACGCTGAGTGGCATACTAAAGAGCAATTATCTTGGTTACAGTACCGGGATTATCGCAGGAATTGCAGGACCGGGAACGGCAAAAACACTGCTTCCTGAAAAGTACCAGGTCTATTCGGTTGATTTTCGTACGGCGGATAAACATAAACATGCATTCCAGCATATCGTCAATGATCTTGCCGATAAAACAGGAATTTCAAAAAGGCAAATACATTACAACTGGCTGTATCTGGATACACTGGGTATTCAGTATGGGAAGAACGAAAGCGGAGAAAGTACAGAAGGCGGCTTTTCGTACATGACTGCTGCAGGAATCATGGTGGGGTTACTGGCATTAACCGCCGCCGGGCTTGTCATATACAGTGTGCTGAAAATCGAGGTAAGCAGGCGGATAAAGGAATATGGCATAATACGTGCAATCGGAGGTCAGCGTATCCAGCTTTATGTACTGGTTGCAAAACAGCTGTTTCTGTTATGCCTTATAGGAATTCCTTCAGGCGTTTTGCTGGGACTGTTATCAGCAGCCGGGATTACAACGGCTGCAACAAACCTGTTTTCTCCGGAATCTTTCCTGGTGCATAGCAAAGAAGAGCTCAATACATTGATTGAACAGAACAGTTCGGGAAAATTGCTGCCGTTGCTTATAAGCGTAATTATTACCCTGGCATTTGCATTTATTGCCGCTATGCCCGCCGCAAGATACGCTGCCGGTGTTTCACCGGTCATTGCGATGAAAGGCCAGGCTATTAAAGTGAACAGAAAAAACCGCAAGGAAAAACGTATAAAGGATTTTGAAGCATTCTATGCCCGACTGAATATGAAACGAAACAAGGGCCGTACTTTGGTTACCGTTTTATCATTAACGATGAGCATTACCGTTTTTATTGCCGTCCAGTCTTTTTCAGAACTGATTGATGTGTCGAAGGAAGTACAGAAATTCCACCTGGGGGATTACTCGGTTACAAATGAAACGGTTGGGTTCATGCCTTCAACGGTGGAGGAATTGAGGATGATGGAAGGGGTTTCTTCGTTATTGACTTTGAAATACAGTCTTTATATGCAGGAAAAGGACGGTTCCCTGGCGATAGAGACAGGATTTAGGCTAAAACCGGGAGAAACGCTGCAAATAATAGGGGTTGATGAGGAACGTCTTAAGATGCTAATGCCTTCAATCACAAAGGAGCAAATGCGAAAGATGAAAGAGGGGAAAGCCTGTCTGATCAAGAATCCCGTTGCATTTTCATACACCGGCGGACAGCCTGAAACGACTTTATTTTTCGCCGGGGATAGTGTATCCGTTGCCGGTTATGAATTTGAAGTACTTGGAAACTGCGATGCAGTGGGACTGGATAATGCTGGATTTGTAAACGGAGTCCAGGTAGTGGTGTTTGACACGGTTTATGATCTGCTCACGGGAAAAAACACTTATTCGGAAGTGTATCTGGTTTTGAAAGACGGAGCCGATGCCCAGGAAGTGGAACAGAAAATAGAACAGGTATGCAGCAAAACACCGGGAAGCCGCTGGCTTTCTTACCGGAATACCGACAAACAGCTGGAAGAAAGTTATCAGCAAATCAGGATGCTTGCATGGGGACTTATTATTTTTATAGGATTAATCGGGCTTTTGAGCGTTATAAACACAACATACACAAATATCCATACCCGGATTGGTGAAATAGGCATACAGCGTGCAATTGGCATGAGTATAAAAAGCCTGTACAGAACATTTCTGCTGGAGGGTGTATATTACGGTATAACGGCAGTGGCTTTCGGAGCAGCTGCAGGATATATCTGTAACATTTTTATTGAAGCGGCGGCAACCGATCAGGTAAAATTTACGGCTATACCAGTCGTACCAATCCTCGAAGCTGCTGCGGCAACGGTTGCAGCATGCCTGGCAGCAGTATTTGCTCCGCTGCGCAGGATCAAAAAACTTAGCATTGTTGATTCCATCAGAACAGCAGAATAATATGCTAAACCCTTTGTCAAAACTAATCTTGCCATCAAAATTACCTTGACAGGTGAGCAATCGCTCAAGACATCGATTGAAAATGTGGCCAAAATCCCCTGACTTTGTTGACAATTCTCCATTATTGATATAATTAATATAATACTGCTGTTTAATTGACAGCTTTTTCCGGCAGTTTATGTAAATATGTCAAAATAAGCAGAATCATTGGTAAATCAGGGGAGGACGTCATGTCAACAGAAAAAGTCAGGGAGTATCTGAAAAAATGGAACATGGAAGACAGGATCCGGGAGTTTGATGTATCCAGTGCGACTGTTGAGCTTGCAGCAAAAGCCTTGAACTGCGAACCCAAAAGAATTGCAAAGTCGATTGCGCTAAAGGCTGCTGACGAAGGGGCAATACTTATTGTTGCTGCAGGAGATGCGAAAATAGATAATTCAAAGTTTAAGGCGAAATTTCGGATGAAACCTAAAATGCTTTCCCCGGATGAGGCTTTGATGCTTGTAGGACATCCTGTGGGCGGAGTGTGCCCGTTTGCAGTAAATGAAGGGGTGAAAACTTACCTGGATGTTTCACTGAAACGTTTTGAAACTGTGTTTCCGGCCTGCGGAAGCAGTAACAGCGCCATTGAAATGACTATTGAAGAACTGGAAAAATGCTCGAACTGCATAGAATGGGTCGATGTATGCAAGGACTGGGAATAACGGCATGTTAATGCTGAACCGCCGGGCAGGGCACTTACCCGCACTGCCCGGCACTGAATGCTTATTCATTCGGATCGTATCCGACCACTGTCCAAATTCCGGTGTTGTCCTGCCTGACAAGCCTTTCAAGGTAAACCCTCCTGACCGGTGTGTTGCCTGTTACCTCTATAATTGCTTTAACACCGTCGTTATAGATTACGTTAAGCGCTTCGTAATCAACAGGGTAATCTCCCGTTATTCCTTCCGGTGAAATTTTCAGGCTTACGAAAACCTGGGCCACGTAGACCGGATCAAGCCTCCACGGAGAATGACCTGCATCAACGCTTTTTTGCTCATTCTGCTCCAGTTCCATGTTTACAGGTACTTTAATTTCCGGTTCAAATCCCGGGATTTCGTCTTTTTTCGGAAGCTCCACTGCTTTTTCCGTGAGCGTTTCGATAAACGAAATTTGAGAAAGAGAACAAAACTTTCGGGGTTAATGTCATTATTGTTAAGGTATGAAAGGGTTTTTACGTAAGCTTCCTGGGTAATATCCTCAGCTTCCTGTCGATTCTGTACTCTCAGGTAAATAAACCTGTAAACCTGTTCCCAGGTTGTGGAACATATTTCTTCCATTGCCTGGAGGTTTCCTTCCAGTGCCATTTGTAACGTTTCCTTTTTCAGCATGTTCCGGTTAGCTCCTCTGCGTCTTTTATGTATGCATACAATTATAAAGACGATTGGAAAGGTTTTATGTTACAATAAAAATAAGGTTTGCAGAAAATCTATCCGGTTGATTGCATGAATAACAAAATAAAACCGGTTGCGACGAAATATCCTGAATAACCTGTAAATCTGGAGAAATATTATAAAGTCAATGGAATTAATTACGGGGGGATATGAAATGGCAGGAAAATTTGATAACAAGGTAGCCGTCATTTCAGGAGGGGCGCTGGGAATTGGAAGATGCCTTACCCAGGAGTTTGCCAGGGAAGGAGCCAGGGTCGCCTTTATTGACATTAATAAATCGGCTGCGGAAGAGAATCTCGGTATTATCAGGGAAATGGGCGGTGAAGCCTTTTTCTTCTGCGGTGACATAGCCGACGAAAAGGTACTGAAAGAATTTGCCGATGAAGTTGTGAAAAGGTTCGGAAAAGTTGATTTTCTTATAAACAATGCCTGCGTCAGCAGAAAAGGAATACTTGAGCCCTGCAGCTATGATGATTTCAATTATGTTCTGAGGGTCGGTGTAACAGCACCGTATTATCTTACTTTGCTGTTCCTTCCTCATTTTACCGACAGTGCATCGGTCGTCAACATAGCCTCCACCAGGGCGTTCATGTCCCAGCGCAATACTGAAAGTTATTCGGCAGCAAAGGGAGGAATTATTGCACTGACCCATGCAATGGCAGTAAGCCTTTCTCACCGGGTACGGGTGAATTCAGTATCGCCAGGATGGATTGATACCGGCAGGTACTATGACAGCAATTACGTTCCTGAATACACAAAAGCCGATCTCCTTCAGCATCCTTCGGGAAGGGTAGGAACGCCGATGGATATAGTCAGGGCGGTTTTCTATCTGTGCGATCCTGAAAACAGTTTCGTAAACGGAGAAAACATTACCGTTGACGGCGGAATGACAAAGCTTATGATCTACACGGGAGATGAGGGCTGGTCTTTAAATGCGGAGTAAGTAAACTTTTTTGAAGTACGGGTGCCCATGATGACGATATGACAGAAGACCCGTTGGTGGAACCCGTTCTGAACTGGGCGGACGGGAAGAGACAGTTGCTGGCCTGTACAGGGACTTTAACATCAAAGTTGTAAAAGCCAAAAAACCTGTAAATTTCAAAGGAGATAAAAAATAATTTGAAAAAGCAATTGATAAGAATTGTTAACCGGACAGGAAGCAGGGAAAGTTCTTCTGCTTCCTTTAATTTTGATTTGTAAAAAAGTATTTAGTGGACATCATTGACATTCGGTGTTCAAACTGGTAATCTGTTCATAGAATTTACAATAAACGGATACGGGGTAAAACATCCGGACGGGCAGATATAAGTTATTGGCACAAAAACTATGCACATTATAGCCGGGTGTTCAGGGAGGATGCAGGGGAAATGAAAAAAGTATTTTCAGTAAAAATAGCAGCTGCTTTTTTCATGGTGTCAATAATTCTCTTTACCCAGGTAAATGTTGCTTCAGCAAATGATGCAGTTTTGGGTTTTACTCCTGATGGGGTATATCCTGTTTACCAGTCGGATATTTCGATGATCGCGGAAGAAATTAATATTCAACTGGTTTCTTCCACGGAAGCAAAAGTTACCTGCCGTTTTGTCTTCAGGAATTTTGGCGACGCCCGGACTGTTTTAATGGGTTTCCCCGCTCAGTTGAATGAAGAAACAAGTGATCTCAATCCTGAAGAAGAGTTGAGGGTACATAATTTCACTGCGCGCGATGATGAAGGCGAGCTTGAAGTTACGCTGGCAGATACCATTCCAAACTCTCCGGTGAAGAAATGGAATGGCGCGGAAAAATACAAAAAATGGTACTGTTTTCAGGTAGACTTCGACAAAGACGAGGAGAAAACTCTGTACCACACGTATGAAGTATTTTTCCCTCACGATTCTCTTGGATTTGTGGAAATGGGATATATCCTGGAAACAGGGGCTTTATGGAAAGGTTCTTTGGGTCATTCAAAGGTGATTTTTGATTTGGGAGATATACCTGCTTATGCAATTGAATCGGTATTCCCTAACAACTTTTACAGATTGGAAGAAAACAGGCTTATATGGGAGAGAAAAGATTTCAAACCGGCCTATAACCTTTGGGTTAAAATGAATGCTTTCCATTATACGGAGTATTGGATAGAACAGTGTGAAGCTGCCGGTTTAACCGACGAGATAGAGAAGATCAGGGATAAAACAGGGTTATTCAGTATATCGCCTGAAGAAATTAAGGAAAACAGTGAAGTTTATTATGAAGGATACAAGACTTCAGTGAAATCAGATCCAATTCGCGCACTGTATATAAAAAGTGCATTGGGTCTGCCGGACGGAAATGAAAAACCTGAAATTACCGAATGTTCGGCAGAACAAAACGGGAATGCCTGGGATTTTACAATCACGGCAACAGATCCCGACGGGGATATCGTGTCATGCACTGCGGTAATTGATGGAATTGACTCGTACATATATGATGACTATGAACGGGACTGGGTGACTGGTTACTACCCTAAAGACGGGCAATTTACTTTCAGAAGATATCTTGAGACCGAAGAAAAAACGCCTTTCAGCATTACTTTTATTGTTTCAGATGCATACGGAAACTTTGATACGAAAACCCTTGTACTCCAGGCTGAACCCGGAAAAGAACCCATGGATGAAGAAACGACGCAGGTAACTGAGACCAAAACATCGGAAAACGAATCGGTTGAAGAGGAACAAACACGTTCAGTCAGTCACACTGTTCAGGACGAAACTGACAATACCGGAAAATTAAATTCTTCAGAAAGTGAAAAAAGTATTCTTCGAACAGTAATTCCAAGAACAGTAATTCCAATATCGGCAATTGCCTTATTCCTGTTAATCTCAGTAATTCTGTACGTTAAGATGATAAAGAAAAAGAAAGAAAAATAACGGAAAGCGCAGAAACAATTCTCCTGTTTTCCCGAAAGGAAACCTTGGGAAACGTCTCTGCACTTCCCGGGAACCCTGAACGGGTTCCTGTTTTATTCCTTATTGCAGACTGAGGATATAGAACATTCATTGCAGCCGCAGCCACAGGTGCTTCCGGTTTTTCTTTTTTTCCTGACCAGGTTAACGCAGATTGCAACAACTATGGCCAGGAGAACTACACTTACAAGTATTGTTCCAAGATTTTCAGCAATAAAACTCATTGAATTGCCGCCCCCTTTTGCTTAAATTCACGTTTCTGCAGCGTTCAGAACCTTTGCCTTGCTTTTTCTTTCACTGTTAGGGCGTAACAGCATGTACAGGAATACAGCCAGTACGATTATTGCTGCTGCCGAACCTGCTGTAAAACTGCCATGGCTGATTAGCGTTCCGAACTGGTAGATGCATAATGAAACGGCATATGCGAAAAGAGTCTGATAGCCTATTGCAAACAAAGTCCATTTCGGATTGTTCATTTCACGCCTGATAGCCCCGATAGCAGCGAAACAAGGTGCGCAAAGCAGGTTGAATATCAGGAATGAGTAGGCTGAAAGTGTTGTAAAACTGGTGGCAAACGTTCCCCAAATCTCTGCACCGTCTTCTGATACCTCGGCAAACCCGTACAATATCCCGAGGGTTCCAACCACGTTTTCCTTTGCCACAAGACCGGTAAGCGATGCAACGGCAGCCTGCCAGTTACCCCAGCCAAGCGGGGTAAAAATGGGTGCCAGGACACTTCCGATAATTGATAGAAAACCGTCGCTCATATCTTCAACCAGTCCGAACCGGCCGTCGACAATACCAAAGTTAGAGCCGAACCATACAACGATGGTTGAAAGCAGGATGACGGTTCCTGCTTTTTTAATGAACGACCAGCCGCGCTCCCACATGCTTCTCAGTACATTCGTAACGGTGGGAAGGTGGTAAGGAGGAAGTTCCATTACAAAAGGAGCGGGATCGCCCGCAAAAAGCTTTGTTTTCTTGAGTATGATACCCGAACAGATTATCGCGGCAATACCTGCGAAATACGCGCTTGGCGCCACCCACCATGCACCATTGAACATCGCTCCTGCAATTAATGCTATAATCGGAAGCTTTGCTCCGCAGGGGATGAAGGTGGTTGTTATTATCGTCATTTTGCGGTCACGGTCATTTTCGATTGTTCGGGAGGCCATGATGCCCGGAACACCGCATCCGCTTCCTATGAGCATTGGAATGAAGGATTTGCCCGACAGTCCGAATTTTCTGAATATCCTGTCCATGATGAAGGCAATGCGTGCCATGTAACCGCAGGCTTCGAGGAAAGCCAGGAAAGCGAACAGCACAAACATCTGGGGTACAAATCCGAGTACTGCTCCAACACCGGCTATGATACCGTCAAGGATCAGGCTTTTAAGCAACTCCGCGGTTCCGATGGAATCTAGGAAATTCTCCACTGCCTGCGGGATAATCTCACCGAAAAGCACATCGTTTGTCCAGTCGGTGACCCATGTACCTATAGTGGTTACCGATACATAGTAGACAACAAACATAACAAGTGCAAAGATGGGGAGTGCCAGCCATCTGTTTGTAACTACCATGTCTATTCTGTCCGAAGTGGTAAGTTTTCTTTCTGCGTTCTTTTTGCAGCAATGCTTGATTATCGAAGATATATAAACATAGCGTTCGTTTACGATTATGCTTTCTGAATCGTCATCGAGATCAGATTCGCACCGCTTAATTTCCTCTTCGATCTTTTGCCTGGTCTCATCGTCCAGTGAGATTTGCTCGATAATCTTTGAATCGCGCTCAAAAAGCTTTACAGCATACCAGCGCAGTTGATTTTCAGGAACTTTTCCGCTGATTGATTCCTGTATTATAGCAAGAGAACGTTCCACACCGTCGGAAAACCTGTGCCTTGGCACCATTGAGGTGCTTTTTTCTGCAACTCTTACGGCCTTTTCAGCGGCTTCTGATATACCATTTCCTTTGAGGGCCGAGATCTGGACCACGGGACAGCCCAATTCCACGGAAAGCTTGTCTGTGTCTATCTTGTCGCCGTTTTTCTCAACAATGTCCATCATGTTTACAGCAACAACCATCGGAATTCCCAGTTCCGCAAGCTGGGTGGTGAGGTACAGGTTGCGCTCCAGGTTTGAACCGTCAACGATGTTGAGTATTGCGTCCGGCCGCTCATTTATAAGAAAGTTTCTCGCAATTACTTCCTCAAGAGTATAGGGGGAAAGGGAATAGATTCCAGGAAGGTCTACTATCGTAACATCTTTCCTGTTTTTGAGTTTTCCTTCCTTCTTTTCAACAGTAACGCCGGGCCAGTTTCCGACAAACTGGTTGGAACCGGTCAGGGCATTAAACAGTGTGGTTTTGCCACTGTTCGGATTGCCTGCAAGGGCAATTTTAATCGGCATGTTTTTATCCTCCTTTATTTACAGACAGAACCGTTTGAAAAAGCAACAAACCGTTGGAACACGCTATTCCACGAGAATTATTTCAGCATCCGCCTTGCGGATTGATAGTTCATATCCGCGCACGGTAACTTCAACGGGATCACCCAGAGGTGCCACTTTTCTTATGTAGATTTGTGTACCTTTAGTTATGCCCATGTCCATTATTCTGCGCCTGGTTGCGCCTTCACCGGTTATTTTTACAACCGTAACGGTTTGACCGCATTTTGCTTCCCTTAATGTCTGCATATGAGAATGCTCCTTTCGGGTTGGTTATACAATTATCTTGCTTGCCATTTCGCGACTGATGGCTATTCTCGAGTCCTTAACATTTACAATCAGGTTACCGCTTATTTCGCTTATCACGGTAACATCGCCGCCAACGACAAATCCAAGGTGCTCAAGGAATTTTTTTACTTCATCCTTGCCGCCTATTTTCTTAATATGATTTATTTCTCCTGTCCTGGCCATTGTAAGAGGCATCATGCTAAATTCCCCCGTTTATGTTTATTTTCAGTTGAAATCAGTTTACAAATTTTCCATCAACAAAAGTTAGAATGTTCTAACAATTATAAAGTTAGCATTATCTAACTTTCTTGTCAATAGGCATTTAAAAATTGTGTTAAAATGTTGACAAAACATGAACAATGTGATATCACATCTGTTAGATAGATCTAACTTAGATAAATCTAACTTTTTTCGGTTATATTTGTTTTTTACAGGCGGGGGGATATAGGTGCTGAAAAGGAAAATTCCTTCAGATAAAGCCAACAGTATTTACTATGCAAGGGATAATGCACAGTATGTGATAGAGAGTACGCCCGAACTTGGGATATTAAAGAGCCTGGGCATTGTTAAGGATGCAAAGGTTCAGAAGGTTTTTACGCATAAGCTGGGCGGACCCGTGCTTCTCAGGGTTGGGGCGAGAGAAATTGCCATAGGCAAGGATATAGCAGAAAAAATAATGGTGGGGGGCAAATAATGTGGCTGGATGTCATGAAATTGAAGAAGATCTGAAAACCCAGGAAAAGCAGAATGTTATTCTGCTGATGGGTAATCCGAACGTGGGAAAAAGCGTATTCTTTTCAGATATGACCGGCATTCACGTTGTCAGTTCCAACTATGCCGGAACAACCGTCTCTTTTACCAAGGGAACGCTTAAGCTGGGCGGTGAGAGCTATACACTGATTGACGTTCCCGGAACATATTCCCTTGAAGCCACGTCGGAGGCAGAAGCTGTTGCGATAGACTTTCTTGAAAGTAATCCCAAAGCGGTATTATGCGTATTGGATTCAACCAACCTGGAAAGGAATATAAAATTTGCGCTTGAGCTGCAAAAGTATAATATTCCTGTCGTTTATGCGCTGAACATGGTAGACGTGGCAAAGCGCCATGGTTACGAGATAAATGCGGAATTGCTCTCAAAAGAGCTCGGGGCCCCTGTAATCCCTACCATTGCAGTAAAAGGTGAAGGAATTGATAAGCTGAAAGAGGCGCTTCTTAATGCTGTTAAACAGCCAAAAAGCTCATATGAAGGCATAGTTTCCCGTTCAAAGTCCGGTGAAAATGAACGGGACCTGTGGAAAAGAGCGGCGGATATAGCTGCCAGGGTGCAGGTCAGGAAAAACAGCGAACTGGGTTTCCTGGATAAACTGGGAAGCAGCATGCTGAAGCCCTGGCCGGGTATCCCGATAGCATTGCTGGTTATGTTCCTGTCTATATGTGTAATTGTGGGCGGGGGCAAAATACTGCAGGACGGAATACTGTTGCCCCTGATTGATAACACCGTGGTTCCTTTTTTCAGGAACCTGTTTTCCAGGATAATACCGGAAGGGGTCTTTCTTAACGTACTTATCGGTGAATACGGTATATTCGTTATAGGATTTGAATGGATTTTTACGCTTATCCTCCCGTATGTATTCCTGTTTTATGTTGTATTTTCATTCCTGGAGGATTCGGGTATACTGCCGAGGCTGAGCGTTCTGTTCGACAGCGTAATGCGCAGGCTTGGAGTGCAGGGCGGCAGCATGATTAACATTCTTATGGGATATGGATGTGCCGTACCCGCTATAATTGGTTCGCGGACCGCAACAACCAAAAAGGAACGGCTTATCATTTCCGCGGTTATATGTTTCGCAGTACCGTGCATTTCCCAGACGGGAGCGCTAATCTCCCTGTTTGCGAACTATTCTCCATGGCTGCTGGTATTGATGTTCCTTTTGTCCTTTGCGGTAATGATGACCGTATCAGGTATCCTGGCGCGCTTGCTGAAAGGAAAAGTCGATCCGCTTGTTATCGAAATTCCCAATTTATTACTGCCTAACGCAAAAGCATACGGGAAAAAGTTAATGCTGCGGATGAGGCATTTCCTCGTTGATGCCGAAGTACCGATGCTTATTTCGATTTTAATTGCTGCGGTACTGAAAGAAACCGGGCTGCTGAATCATATAGCCGTCTGGCTTGAACCGGTCGTCAGCGGATGGCTTGGACTTCCGAAGGAAGCGGTTATAGCCCTGATACTGGGGATTATCAGAAGGGAAATGGCGGTGGCTCCTTTGCTGGAAATCGAAGGTCTTACAGCGCTTCAGGCATTTGTGGGCGGAACCGTGGCATTGCTTTATTTGCCCTGCCTTTCAGTATTCGGAATTCTGACAAGAGAATTCAACTCAAAAACTGCACTTGCCATAGCATCAGGTACTGTTGTTAATGCTCTGCTTGTGGCAGGGCTGATTAACCAGATTGCACATTTGTTTATGTAAGCTGAACCGTGATTTGACTGGAATAATAAATCCCGTGAATATAAAGAGAGCCGGAACAGTCTGACTATCAGGATTGTTCCGGCTGCTTGTGTTCTTCCAGGTATTTTTTCATTGCATCTATTGACTCGTTGCTTATAACGTGTTCGATATGACATGCATCTTTGTCTGCAATTTCCTTATCCACTTTAAGTATATCAATCAGGAATTTCTGAATTATCCGGTGCTTTTGGGATGTCTGCCTGGCCTTTTCCAGCCCGGCGGGGGTTAAAAACACTTCCTTGTATTTTTCGTTAATGACAAGGCCTTTTTCGGCAAGTGTTGCCATTGCGCTGTTCACGCTTGCCTTTGAAACGCCAAGGCGCTCAGAGATATCAGATATCCTCACGCCCGAGTTTTCGCTGGAAAGCTCGTATATTGCTTCGAGATAATTCTCCATTGTAAAGGTAAGCTTTGATGACATAGAACACCTCTTGAACAAAATGCACAAGTTTTGTCCCTGCAAAATATCTACCACTGTGTATTATATTATACACGTAATTTTTGAAAAAATAAAGCAAAAGGGATAAAGTTGTATAGATGGTATATAAAGGGTTGGATTCAGGAAGAATGGTGTAAAGTGTTTTAATTCCTTATAGGTAGACTCAAAACCGTTCATCCAACGGTTTGTCAATGATTGTGATAGGGTTTCAATTCCTTATAGGTAGACTCAAAAAAAATGATTATCCCTGTAACTATCACATCAAATGACGTTTCAATTCCTTATAGGTAGACTCAAAACGGCTATAACTATGTAAGTATCATATCCTTTGGACTTGTTTCAATTCCTTATAGGTAGACTCAAAACCAATAAATACGAGAAAGCCTATATTATTATTAAAGCTTGGTTTCAATTCCTTATAGGTAGACTCAAAACACGACTTATTGCTAAAAAGAAAGAAGGGCACCCTCGGTTTCAATTCCTTATAGGTAGACTCAAAACATATTTACGAAAATCCAGAATTGTTAAAGGAAAATGGAGTTTCAATTCCTTATAGGTAGACTCAAAACTTCCATATGAACACATCTTTGAAGTATTGCATGAAGGTTTCAATTCCTTATAGGTAGACTCAAAACTATAATCGGACAGGTAAACCTTGAGTCAATATAGGTGTTTCAATTCCTTATAGGTAGACTCAAAACAACACAAACACCGTTTGATTTGGGAGCAACATCATGGGTTTCAATTCCTTATAGGTAGACTCAAAACGTCCTTGCTGCACTCATCGCATATTCCGTATCCACCGTTTCAATTCCTTATAGGTAGACTCAAAACTTTTCAAGGATGCGGTTACGTAGATACAATGCAGCTTTAGTTTCAATTCCTTATAGGTAGACTCAAAACTATCTGGACGGCGAGGCTGAAATGATTGGATGCGTCGTGTTTCAATTCCTTATAGGTAGACTCAAAACAAAATGAAAAAGTATCTTGTGAATGCCTTCAGTATTGTTTCAATTCCTTATAGGTAGACTCAAAACCAATTTTGCTCTTTTTCTTTCTTCCTTTTTTTGTAACTTGTTTCAATTCCTTATAGGTAGACTCAAAACTGATTGATTTTGACAAAGAATTTTCTTTGTTTGTAGGGTTTCAATTCCTTATAGGTAGACTCAAAACAATCTTTCATATTTGGAATGTTCTATTGTGCTGAAGGTTTCAATTCCTTATAGGTAGACTCAAAACGGCTTTATAGTAGCGATGTTGCGATATTAAAGAAGTATGGGTTTCAATTCCTTATAGGTAGACTCAAAACGCAGAGCTTATACCTGACCTTTCATGCGGGCTTCTCAAGTTTCAATTCCTTATAGGTAGACTCAAAACAAAAACAACAACAACAAAGATATAAAGCTTATGGTTTCAATTCCTTATAGGTAGACTCAAAACGAGAATCTCAAATATTCTGTGCCCCTCGTTGATGCTGGTTTCAATTCCTTATAGGTAGACTCAAAACTAAGAGAAGATATTCTTAATGAATTCTTACAATGTTCTTAGTTTCAATTCCTTATAGGTAGACTCAAAACCGTGAATTTGCAAAACTGCCGGAATCAGCAAAACAATGTTTCAATTCCTTATAGGTAGACTCAAAACGCGGGTTGTTGGAACCGTTGTACTTTTCTCTCCAAGTTTCAATTCCTTATAGGTAGACTCAAAACAAGGACATAATCCTTGATGACAACCTGACCTACAACCAGAGTTTCAATTCCTTATAGGTAGACTCAAAACAAAATATCTTCTTCCACGCTGTCAATACACATCATGGTTTCAATTCCTTATAGGTAGACTCAAAACAAGGCTTGCGGATGCTCTTGCAGCACTGACAAAATGTTTCAATTCCTTATAGGTAGACTCAAAACGATTCAGACCGCACCGTTATCAAAGCAGGTGGTGGTGTTTCAATTCCTTATAGGTAGACTCAAAACTCGAGATATGGATTAGTATTATGCGACAGTGAAAAAGTTTCAATTCCTTATAGGTAGACTCAAAACTATTGACGGAACTTTGACTTTTACACCCGATGATTGTTTCAATTCCTTATAGGTAGACTCAAAACGAATGAGCTTGCACAAGAAGCTCATAATATGGGCTATGGTTTCAATTCCTTATAGGTAGACTCAAAACTTCTAAATAACCATCTGACGGTATAAAAGCTACTCTGTTTCAATTCCTTATAGGTAGACTCAAAACAGCCAAGTGGGTTTTGCCCACACCATAGCTACCGGGTTTCAATTCCTTATAGGTAGACTCAAAACATATTAGAATATCTTTTACTTGCCCATAGAAATATGTTTCAATTCCTTATAGGTAGACTCAAAACACGAAAATTTTTGGACCTCGAGGACTTCGAGGTTAGTTTCAATTCCTTATAGGTAGACTCAAAACATATATCACTAGACGAAGAAACAGAGATGTATGTCGCCGTTTCAATTCCTTATAGGTAGACTCAAAACGAAAAAGGTCCAATCCCGTGCAAGCCGGGATCGCCGGGGTTTCAATTCCTTATAGGTAGACTCAAAACACAATCACCTCCTCAAGCTAATAATACAACGAGTAAATAGTTTCAATTCCTTATAGGTAGACTCAAAACAAAGGGTCAATTCCTAAGGTTAAAAAAGATGGAATATTGTTTCAATTCCTTATAGGTAGACTCAAAACCTAATATCATATTCAATTTATAATTTTTACAAGCTTGTTTCAATTCCTTATAGGTAGACTCAAAACGCAAATACGCCACAACAACGGCGGGAATTACCACGCAGTTGAGTTTCAATTCCTTATAGGTAGACTCAAAACTAAAACAACCGTTCATCAAATATTGCAGGATCTGAAGTTTCAATTCCTTATAGGTAGACTCAAAACGAAGAAGATTATGAAGGAGGTAAACCTTGTTATGAGCGGTTTCAATTCCTTATAGGTAGACTCAAAACCCTTTATACTCAGATAGGTTTTCATCATTGTGTTTGGTTTCAATTCCTTATAGGTAGACTCAAAACTCTGGCCTTAGAATGTATCTTATTGGAATATTTAAAGGTTGTTTCAATTCCTTATAGGTAGACTCAAAACGTGTAAAACGATATGCTTCCAAAGCAGCAGAAAAAAATCATGTTTCAATTCCTTATAGGTAGACTCAAAACTATCATGAAACAACGTACATATACAGTCAAGGGGACGATGTTTCAATTCCTTATAGGTAGACTCAAAACGATTTTTTACCGAGAATAAACAAGGGTGCAATCCAATGTTTCAATTCCTTATAGGTAGACTCAAAACAGGATAACAGCACGGGTAAATACATAATCAACTTCATGCGTTTCAATTCCTTATAGGTAGACTCAAAACTTTTTGGTAGATATTATGAAAACAAGGGATATATCAAAGGAGTTTCAATTCCTTATAGGTAGACTCAAAACTCTGGGTAGGCTCGCCGCTGGCTAAGGCTTGCTTATCTGTTTCAATTCCTTATAGGTAGACTCAAAACCCGTCAAGGCGGCATAAAAAGCCGCTTTTTAAAAATATCACTTGCAGGCATTTTCTGTAAAAAATCCGCTGACACTTGAAATTACTTATTTCTTTTTTCCGTCGATCCACGGGGGTTTTTGCATTATCGGACATCGACGGAAAAATATATTGGATAAAACTATGCGCTTGCTATATAAAAGGTCCATACCTTTTCATAAATTTTACCATACTTTATATCCTGTTTCAATTTTGAACGAAAAGAGTTTGCATTCTGGCAGCGTTAAACCGAAAAGATTCCATTTATATTCCGGTTATCGGAATGCTATGGTTTAAGACAAAACAAGTGAGGAAATAAACATACTGACTGACCCGGGGAAGACGGGGGAATGAACTGATTTGGCAGGGATTGGTTAATTTTTTCTTGATAAATACTAAAAAATGTAGTATAATTATAATTGTTAAAATATTAACGATAGTTAACATAAATGTATTTCAAAGTATTTATACTTATTTGAAATTAGTGATTCTATATATTGTTTAACATGTAAAAAAGCCAAATCGGCACAGCCGATCTGGCTTATAGTATAATCCCCCAGCCCCTGCCATAAGGCAGGGGATTGATCGGATCAGCAGAAACTGCTGTTGAAAAGCTTTGCATAGAAACCGCCTTTTTTAAGCAGTTCTTCATGGGTTCCCGTTTCTACAATTTTGCCGTTGTTCATAACGAGTATTTTATCAGCATCCAGTATGGTTGAAAGACGATGGGCAACGATAAAGCTTGTTCTGCCCTGCATAAGCCTGTCAAAGGCCTGGTTTATACGCATTTCGGTATTAACGTCAATCGACGACGTGGCTTCGTCGAGAATAAGCATCGGGGGCAGGGTGAGCATAACCCGGGTAATGCAAAGAAGCTGTTTCTGGCCTTCCGACAGGGAGCCGCCGTCTTCGCTGATAAACGTATCAAGACCATCAGGCAGACGCTTAATAAATGAATACGAATGGGCCTGTTTTGCCGCTGCTATTATTTCTTCATCGGTGGCATCGGGCTTTCCGAATGCTATGTTCTCGCGTACCGTACCGGGTTTAAGCCAGGTATCCTGCAGCACCATGCCAAACGAAGAGCGCAGCGAGTGTCTTGTAATATCCCTTATATCCGTACCGTCGACAGAGATGCTTCCGCTGTCAACGTCGTAAAAACGCATCAGGAGGTTTATCAGCGTGGTTTTTCCGCAGCCTGTGGGACCGACAATAGCTATTTTCTGGCCCTTTTTCACGCTTACATTCAAGTCTTTTATAAACTCCCTCGTCTTGTCATAGGAAAAGCTCACCGAGTCGATTTCTATGTTGCCTTCCGGCTTTTCCAGGATTTTGGCGTTCGGGGAATCCGGGATTTCAGGCGTCTGTTCGAGTATATCGAATATTCTTGCCGCGCAGGCAAGAGCATTCTGAAATTCGGCTATAACGCCCGATATTTCGTTAAACGGCTTGGAATACTGGTTTGCATAACTCAGTATACTTGTCAGAATACCGACCGTAAGCGCAGAGCCGGGAGAAATGACATCCATTGCGCCTACAAAGGCAACGGCAGCATAAACAATTGCGTTTACAAAGCGGGTGACCGGGTTTGTCAGGGAGGAATAGAAAATGGCTCTGAGAGAAACTTTTTCCAGCTTCTTGTTTATCCCGCTGAACCTGCTGAGTTCTGCCTTTTCCCTGTTGAATGCCTTTACGGTTTTCAGGTTTCCTGCAACCTCGTTGATTAACCCTGTCAGCTCGGCACGTATTTCAGACTGTTCGCTGAAAAATTTATACGTATGTCCGGAAATAAACCTTGCCGCAAACATCGAAAGAGGAGTGAGGAATACAACCACAAGGGCAATTTTCCAGTTGATACTGAGCATGAACACGAGGGTTCCGGCTATTGTCAGAATACCTGAAAACAGCTGTGTAAATCCCATGAGAAGCCCGTCCGAAAACTGTTCCACGTCTGAAACCATCCGGCTTACCGTTTCGCCGACCGGGTGTCTGTCCAGGTATTCAAGGGGGAGTATGTTTATTTTCCTGTAAATATCATTCCTTATATCCCTTGCCGTATTGTAAGCTATCCGGTTGTTTATCAGGCTTGAAAACAGAAGAGCGGCGGCACACACAACAGTCAGGACTGCTGTCCTGGCAAGCCCGTCTTTAATGCCGCTAAAGTCTACAAGCCCTTTTCCAACAATCAGGTCGATTATTCGTCCATAAAGCAGCGGAATATAAAGGGTCAGCAGAACATTTGCAAAAGTCAGCACTAAGGACAGCAGAATCAGGAACCTGTATTCAGCAACATAAGCAACAACCTTTTTAAGTGTGCCTTTCGGGGCTTTTTTAGCCGACATCGCCGATTCTCCCCTTTGTCTGTGTATAATATATTTCCCTGTATGTTTTACAGCCGGACAGCAGTTCTTCACTGGTTCCGATCCCCGCAATACTGCCGTCGTCCATGACTATAATCCTGTCGCAGTCAATGACGGAGGAAATGCGCTGGGACACGATAAAAACCGTTGGTTTATATGAAAGATTTGAAAGTGCTTTTCTTAGATTTCTGTCGGTAACCATATCCAGTGCCGAGGATGAATCATCAAGGATAAGAATCGGGGCTTTCTTTACCAGCGCCCGTGCAATGGTTAGCCTTTGCTTCTGACCTCCTGAAAGGTTTTTTCCGCCTTCTGTTATCTGTTCGTCAAGGCCGTTCTTTTTTGAAGCAACTATATCAAGTCCCTGGGCTGCTTCAAGGGCTTCATGCAGTTCCTCATCGGTGGCGCTGCTGTTTCCCCACAGCAGGTTATCTCGTATGGTTCCGTTGAAAATAACCGCTTTCTGAGGCACAACTGCAACCAGCCTGTTCAGTGTATCAAGCGAATATTCCTTTGCATTTCTGCCGAAAAGTATCACTTCACCTGCATCGGGATCGTAAAAGCGAGGAATGAGGTTTACCAGTGCCGTTTTGCCGGAACCCGTTGCGCCGATAATTCCTATGCGTTCCCCTTTCTTTACGCTGAAACTGATATCCGAAATGGCAGGTGCAGCGGATGAGGGATAGGTAAAATTTACGCTCCTGAAACAGACTGCTGTGTCGGCTTCAAAATCGGGCTCGGCACCATGTTCGGGATAAATTATTGAAGGTTTTGTATTGAATACCGCTTCAATACGTTTTGCCGACGCCACGGCTCTTGATATACTGATAATGAGATTGGCCAGTTTTATAAGCTCTGTGAGTATCTGTGTCATGTAGTTATACAGCGCAACCACGGAACCTTTGGATATAATTCCGCTGTTCACCCGCAAGGCCCCTGTATATATCAGGACAATAACGGCAATATTGACCATGACATATGTCAGGGGATTCAGAAGCGCGGAAATGCGGCCGGCCTTACGGGAAGACACGTTAAGTTCCGAGTTGATTTCAGAGAACTCGTTAATCTGAGCCTGTTCCCTGCCGAATGCTCTTATTACCCTGACACCGTTAAGGGCGCTGCGCGTGGCCATAAGGATGTCGTCAAGACGCTTCTGTACAAGCCTGTAAAGCGGCATTGAAGCCAGCAGTATTCCGAAAACCGCAACGGAAAGGGCGGGTATTGTTATGGCGAATGTTACTGCTGATACACTGTCGACGGTAAAGGCCATTATCATCGCACCGAAAACGACAAAAGGCGAGCGCAGCAAGAGCCTTAACGTAAGATTTATCCCGTTCTGTACCTGGTTTACGTCGCTGGTCATTCGGGTAATAAGGCCCGATGTTCCCAGCATATCGATATCGGGATAAGACAGCGTTCCTATATGTTCAAAAAGGTTATGCCTGAGCCTTGTTGATGCGCCGACGGCAGCTTTTGCGGAAAAATACTGTGCAATGACAGAGAACGTAAACCCCGTCAAAGCCAACAAAAAAAGTACCACGCACATTTTCAGGATATACGCGGTATCCGATGAGGCAATACCAATATCGATTATTCTCTTGACAATTACAGGCACAAGAAGTTCAAGCAGTGCTTCAAGCATTTTGAAAAGAGGTGCCAGCACAGCCTCTTTTCTGTATCCGTTAACGAAAGAAAAAAGCCTTTTCACGGTACCTCCAAAGTTCATTTTTACTGCAATCTATAATATCATAAGCATAATTAAAGTGTAAACCTGATGCGATCTGGTTTTCAGGTCAAAATGCAATATTCATGCTTATTATTTCGTTTTTTTGGAACAATAAGCATGAAAGTTAAGGAAAACGGTGCTATAATTAAGTATAGCCAAAATCATTCGTGTCCGGGGAGATGATCGGTTTGAAAAAGGTAAAAATCCTGGCCATAGTTGGATCGCTGAGGAAAGGATCCTTAAACCGGCAGCTTGCTATGGCTGCAAGGGAAATCATTGGTGACAGGGCTGATTTTGAAATACTTGATTATTCCGATGTGCCGTTTATGAATGAGGATATTGAATTTCCTGCGCCTGAATCCGTCAGACGCGTACGCGAAGCCGTGAAATCGGCGGACGGAATATGGTTTTTCACTCCCGAATATAACCACTTTTTTTCAGGTGTGCTGAAAAACCTGATTGACTGGTTGTCCCGTCCTGCTGAAGGCGAGAATTCAAATGTACTAAACGGCAAACCTGCCACGATAAGCGGGGTATCCCTCGGAATGTCCGGTACGGGCATTGCCCAGGATCATCTCGTAACGCTGATAAGTTTCCTCAACATGGATGTAATGAATGTGCCGCGTACTGCAATACCGTATGCAGGCCAGCACATGGACAATGACGGTAAACTGGTGCTGCCTGAGGATAGTTATTCATTCCTCAAATCACAGGCAGATTCTTTTATCGATTTCATAAGAAAACATACATGCTGCTGATGGCTAAAATCCCGGGATAATGGAATAATACGATTTTGCGGGAATGTATTATCAGAACCGGCAGCTTCCGCATGAACCAGGTTGTTGCTCTTTTTTTGCCTGAAAAGCCTGTTTGCAAATAGTCCGAAAATATATTATAATCGGCATTCGTGGGATAATAAATACTTAGAAAGGAACATCCGGGGCAAATACTGTCATGAATAATAAAAAAAAGAAAAACGGCTTATTACATACTCTTCTTGAACTGCGCGGCAATCCGCGCGCCTGCGTATATACCGAACCCATGTGGGGACTGTCAATGAATCTTTGTATTCCGTATGCAAGTGTTTATATGCTTGCGATAGGTCTGAATGATGTGCAGGTAGGTATTGTAACGTCGATTTGCATGTTTTCACAGATGATTTTTGCATTTTTTTCGGGGGCAATTATTGACAAGCTTGGACGAAGGAAAAGTACGGCAATATTTGATTTTCTGGCATGGAGTGTACCATGTCTTATATGGGCATTCAGCCGGAATTTCTGGTTCTTTGCCGCAGCGGCGCTGTTTAACGGAATGCTAAAAATACCTACAGTTTCATGGGATTGCCTGCTGATCGAAGACGCTCCGAAGGATAAAATCACGCATATATACTCATGGGTTATAATATGCGGCAACCTTTCGGCGCTTTTTGCACCGATATCCTCGTTTCTTGTAGCGAAACTTACTTTGGTACCTGCTATAAGAATTCTGTATATAAATGCTTTTGTCGTAATGACCGCAAAGATCCTGATCCTGTATAAGTTTTCAACCGAAACGGCTGTCGGGAGAATCAGGCGCGAGGAATCGCGCAGTATAACCTGGCGCGAAATGCTGGGAGGATATAAAAACACGGTAAAGAAAATAGTAAATTCCCGCGGCACAAAATTTGCAATTGTAATCAGTATCCTGGTTGAAATTACTGCTATGCTGGGAACCACTTTCTGGCAGATTATTGCGTCAAAGCGGATCGGTATACCTGATACGCTGCTGCCTATATTTCCCATGGTAAAAAGCATAATGTCTATAATACTGTTTTTCACCGTTATATCGAGGATTGATCAGAAGAAGCTTAAACATCCGTTATATGGCGGATTTGCCAGCGCAATCGCCGGATGTTTGCTTCTTATTTCAATCAGGAACACCGGTACATGGGGATATATAATACTGGCTTTGTCACTGCTTTTCGAGGCGCTGGGAATGGCTGTACTACAAACTTTAAGAGAATCACTGGCAGCCATATACGCTGATCCCGCAGAGCGTTCATCGATCCTCGCCATACTTCAGACGATAGTAATGCTTGTAAGCATTCCGTTCGGGTATATAGGCGGCCTGCTGAGCGACATTTCAAAAGTGTTGCCTTTTGTACTGGCCATTGTATTGTTACTGCTGGGTATATTGGCAACGGCCGTGTTTTACAGGAGTAGGCAGGAAGAATCCTCTGCATGCGGTGTGCCGGCTGCAGAGGACAGTGCCGTGCTGTAAATTCTGCTGCCGTATCCGGTAAATTAAAATCTTATATATATCCGGAACAGCTGCTTTGAAATTTTTATGATACTGTTCCGGGTTTTATATTGCCCTTCATATGGTTGACATAAAAAGGAAATTACCATATAATGAATGTATAAGTAAAAAAAACAATTGTAACCAAAGCATTTCCTGTCTGAAAGCTATTCAGTTGAAGCGGCTTATTATCGAACTTCGTTATTACTGTTTTTTCTGCTCCCATGTGAAAGAGAAATAAAAAACCAGGGAAATATTGGCAGATGAGCGTAACTATAATAGCTATATAGAGATATAATTTCAGGATAAAAGAAAGGAGGTTTAAGCAATGTTAAACAGTGCTTATACCGTTTCATTGCCCAGGAACCCGTCAATCAATCTTAAGGTGGTTCCGGGACATTTCACCACAAATCACTTCCATACCAATAATTATCTCGACCTGGACAACCTGAAAACCAATGCAACAACAGCTAAAAGCGTTGCATCTGAACTGGCTGCGTCGTATCAGACCGATACACCGGTGGATACCGTTGTATGCATGGAAGGAACCGAGGTAATAGGGGCATATTTGGCAGATGAGCTTATGAAAAAGGGAATGTCATTTATTAACAACGGCAGGGACATATACGTGGTTACACCTATCAGCAATGTCCACAGGAAACTGATATTCCAGAGCAATACACAGGATTTGGTTGTAAAACGCAATGTAATTCTGCTGGTTTCTTCAGTATCCAGCGGAATAACGCTTTACGGTGCTTTGGACTGCCTTGCGTATTACGGCGCCAATATAGTGGGTATATCAGCCCTGTTCAACAACGTCAACGCATGTCCTGAGAGACATGAACACAGGATCCATGCTTTGTTCACGAATGAGAATATTCCTGATTACCAGATTTACAGTCCCGCAGACTGCCCGATGTGTAAAGCAGGTTTAAAACTGGATGCCATTATTGTCCATGACGGTTATATAAAAATCTGACAGTCAGTTTCGGCATATCAGGTCTTGCTGAAAAATGTCCCGATGGATATTGTAATTCCCCTGTATGGCGTGGCATACAGGGTATTTTTTTATATAAACAGCGTTTGAAAGAATTAAAAGCAATTTTTATCAACTGTCAGAAAGAGATTTCTGATATTATAATAGCCAGGTGGTTTTGGAATGGAATACAAGGAGCATATTCAGAAAGCAATTGACTTTATTGAAGAAAACCTGAAACATGATATCAGTCTGTCTGACTGTGCCAGGGCCGCAGGTTATTCCGTTTATCACTTCGTACGGATTTTCAGGGAAGTGACAAAACTGACACCGGCGGATTATATCAGGAAACGCAGACTGACTGAAATCATAAAAAACATGAACGGTTCAAAGAATATATCGGATATTGCTTTTGAATATGGTTTTAACTCGAAGGAAAACTTTATACGGGCATTCAAGACTGAGCATAATATTCTTCCCAGTGAATACAGAACAGTAAAAAGCAGCCTGAAATTATATGACAGATTGTCACTTGATGTTAAACCGTTTTGTGTTAGTCCTGAGATTGTTCTGATGGAATCTTTTTCCCTCACCGTCTACAGAAGTGATGTGGATTATCCTCCCCATTTCTGGAACAAGTATAACTGCAGGAGACTTTCGAAGAAACTGACAGGGGGAAAGGTATGCGAAGATTACGGCGTATCGGTAGTTGACGGGAAATTGACCTACTATATCGGGGTTCGCACCGAAGAGGCAAACGGTGATACCAGCGGAACGGTAAATCTTGTTATTCCCGGGGGGACATATGCCGTGTTTACAACTCCGAAATCCAATACATATGATTTTATCAATACCATTCACAGAACCTGGCAGTACATTTTGAATGAGTGGCTTCCCGGAAGCGGTTATAAACACAGGGGTACTCCTGATTTTGAAGTCTACAACGAAGAAAGCAGGAGTTTCCAGGAGAAAATATATATTCCAGTAATTAAGAAGGAGTGATTGTTATGAAAAAACTGAACATCGACTGGGGCGGCATAGAGGACAAAACCGGTTTTTTGTTCTCGTTTGCAAAATCATTGTCGGCTGCGGTAAAAAACAGCCCGTATCCGGAATTGCATGAAGACATAATAGCCACGAGCGGCTTTGCATTCAGGATGTGGGTTGATCCTGACGGACTATGCCCCAGTGCCACAAGCATATGGGATTTTGAATCCCAGAAGGAATGGGTCGAAAACAGTGGACTAATATGCGATTACGTGGGAAGGTACTGGGGACAGGACGACATTGAAGAGGAACGCAGAATAAAAGCAACAGGGATTATTAAGGAATCAATAGACCAGGGAATACCTGCTGTTTCATGGGATATAGGTGTCCCGGAATGGGGGCTTATAATAGGTTATAATGATGATGAAAGCTCGTTTGAAACTCTTTCCATTATGGGCGAGTACCTGAAAATGCCGTATGACTGCCTGGGAAAAAGGGAAATACCGATTTTGTCGGTCTTAACAGTGACGGGCAAGTCGGACAAGCCACAGGAGAAAATATACAATGATACATTGAAAATTGCAGTTTCCCATCTCAGGGGAAGGGAATGGTGCGATACCAACAAGTCCGGGCTTGAAGCATATCCAGCGTTAATGGCTTTCTTTGACGGCAAGTTCTCCCAGGATTTGTCATGGAATATGGATTATTACCTGGGAACATACGGCGCACTGAAATACTATGCTTTCAGGTATTTTGAAAAAGTTCAATCAGACGATTTGGCAGCCCTGTACAAAAAGGTTTATAACAACTGGATGGAGGCTTTTTCAATAAAAAGAAATGAAGACATAAGCGACAAAAAAGTGAGGGAACGGATTAACGCTCTGCTGGAAGATTCGTATGAATGCGAAATCAGGGCTGTGGAAATCATGGAAAAGGAAATTGGGTCATGATAAAACTCGGGATAAAAAATTGAGCTTACATATTGACACTTTTTCCATTATCAAGTAATATATTTCAAAATAAAAGTGAATACCGGTAAAATGGCGATGACAAGGAGTAGTATATACTTCCCGAAGCAGAGAGAGAAGATGGCAGGTGCAAATCTTCGTGACGGAAGCATAGAAGTAGCCTTTGAGCCGTGAACCGAAAGGGTTTGTACCCAAGTAGGCTTCAACGGGAACTCCCGCCGTTAAAAGGGAGACAATATCGGATAACTCATGGAATTATCCCGTATTGGCTGAGTGCAGACAGAATACCTGTCTGAATTTAGGTGGTACCGCGGATTAATAAGTTCGCCCTAAGCAAAAGCTTACGGCGAACTTTTTGTTTTATACCCGGAAAATTTGGAGGAGGGGATAAACATGCAGAAAAAATATGATTTCAGGCATGTAGAAAAAGAAATGCAGAAATTCTGGCAGGAAAACGGTATTTATAAGTTCGATCCGGAAAGCCGGGATGAACTTTATTCCATCGATACGCCTCCGCCGACCGTCAGCGGCAGCCTGCACATCGGTCACATTTTCTCATATACACAGGCTGAAATGATTGCCCGTTTCAGGCGCATGCAAGGGTACAATGTATTCTATCCCTTCGGATTTGACGATAACGGGCTTCCGACAGAAAGGCTTGTTGAAAAAGAAGCGGGTATCATTGCCAGGGAAATGGACAGGAATGAATTTGTCCGGAGATGCCTTGAAATTACGGAAAAATACGAAAACGAATTCAAGGAATTATGGCAGTCGCTGGGTTTCTCCTGTGACTGGTCCCTTCAGTACGAAACCATAAGTCCGATGGTCCGGAAAATATCGCAAAGGTCTTTTATCAGGCTTTTTAGGGACGGGAAAGCATACATGAAGGAGTCACCCGTTCTGTGGTGTACCGAATGCCGGACTTCCATTGCCCAGGCTGAGCTGGAGGCCGCTGAAAAAGAAAGCTGTTTTAATTATATACGGTTTAAAACAGAAAACGGTGATCTTGTTGTTGCAACCACAAGACCCGAGCTGCTTTATGGCTGCGTATGCCTTTTTGTAAACCCGGAGGATGAAAGGTACCGTCATCTTATAGGAAAAACTGCTGTAGTTCCGCTTTATAATTACGAAATACCTATACTGGCGGATGAGAAAGCTGACATGAACAAGGGAACAGGGGTTGTAATGTGCGCAACTTTCGGCGACAGTACCGATGCGGAGTGGTATATGGCTCATAAGCTGCCGTACAGGAAAGTAATCATGCCTGACGGATTGATCAGTGAAAATGTTCCGTATATAGGAGGCCTGGATGTTAAAGCCGCAAGGGAACGGATTACCGGGCTCTTGGCTGAAAACGGGCTTTTGGAGAGATCCGAAAAAATTGTCCATACCGTTGCGGTTCACGAACGCTGCGGAAAAGAAACGGAAATTATACTTTCAAAGCAATGGTACATTGATATTCTTTCGAACAAGGAACTGTTCCTTAAGGCAGCGGATAAAATAAACTGGTATCCGGAACACATGAGAAACAGGCTGACTGCCTGGATTGAAAACCTTAAATGGGATTGGTGCATATCGCGTCAGCGCTATTTCGGAGTTCCTTTTCCGGTATGGTACTGCAGGGAATGCGGAAACATTATTGTCGCAGACGAAGATATGCTGCCCGTAAATCCGCTTGAGACAGATCCCGGAAAGCCATGCTCCTGCGGATGCAGCGAGTTTTTACCCGAAAGCGCGGTATTTGACACATGGGCTACATCGTCCCTTACTCCCGAAATTAATGCGAAATGGGGGGAAAACAATGATATCTCGGGAAAACTTCTGCCCATGAGCATGCGGACCCAGGCCCATGAGATTATAAGAACGTGGGCGTTTTATACAATTGTAAAAAGTCTTTATCATACCGGTGAAATTCCATGGAAGGATATAATGATTTGCGGCTTTGTTCTTGCAAGGGAGGGAGAAAAGATAAGTAAGTCCAGGGCTAATTCACAGCAATCACCGAAAGAACTTATTGAAAACTACTCTGCTGATGTTATAAGGTACTGGGCGGCAAATACAAAGCTTGGGACGGATACGTTTTTCTCTGTAGACGAGCTTGATGCAGGCACGCGGTTTATTACAAAGCTGTGGAACGCGTCAAGGTTTGCAATTTCCCATTTACAGGACTTTGACATGAATGAAGGCACTGAAATGATGCCTGTTGACCGTTGGATAACGGAGCGCTGCAGGCAAACCATTGCTGATGCAGAAAAATATCTTGAAAAATATGAAACGGGAATGGCACGGCATACGATTGATGAATTTTTCTGGAAGGATTTCTGTGATTATTACCTGGAAATTGCAAAAGAACGCCTGTATCAGCCTGAAAAGCACGGATACAGGGAGCGTCGGTCCGCCCAGCGTGCCCTGTATTATTGCATGCTGAATATACTGAAACTGTATGCCATATATGTTCCGCATATAAACGAGTACATTTACCAGGGTTTTTTCAGGCAGCACGAGAGAATCATATCGCTTCATAAACTGCGCTGGGAAAAGGTAAAAAGCATTGATAACGATATTATACTTTTCGGTGAGGAACTTAAGGAAGTTATCTATAAAACAAGAAAGTACAAGACCGAAAATTCATTGTCCCTGAAAGCCGCGATTGAAAAAGTCGTTGTAAATACGAATGAGAGATTTGCAGACCTGTTCAGGCAGACAGTAAATGATATTAAAGCATGCTGCAGCGCAGAGACGGTTGAAATTAATTCGGTATGCTATTAGTAAAAGATTCTTTGACCGTCAAATTTTACTTAACTTCCTGCCTTAACAGGCGGGAAGTTATTTTTTTCAGCCTGCAAACAGGCAGCGTGCCTGATATAAAAAATACAGCCGTTAAATACGGCCCCGATAGTTTACTGGTCCGTGCCCTTTTAGGAATACCTTATCCAAAGTACACGATAAAACAGACTATATCCTGTTTGAGATAAATTTCACCAGAACATCGTTGAATTCATCCTTTTGGTCATAAAAGACCCCATGACCCGAGAATTCAAACGGCACAAGGACCGAATTCCTGATCATCCTGTGCTGCACTTCTCCAAGTTCAAAAGGAACTATTTTGTCATGAATACCGTGAATAATCAGTGTGGGCACGTGAATGGATTCCATGTCCGAAAACAGAACTTCGTTAATCCAGGTTTTTGCTATGGCTGCGGTTGCCCAGCCTGCTGCCTGAAGACCAAGACCGAAGAACCAGTCAGAGAAAGGCCGGGATATATGCCTGTAAAAGAAATTATCACCGAAATTACGGAGCATTTGCGGACGATCATTATAAGTATCCTCAATCATCTGCAAAACCCGTTCCTTTTCAATACCGTACGGGAAATTGGGACGGCGGATTAAGCTCGGCGCGGCTGCAGCTATGAGTACCAGCCTGGATACCCCGAACCCCATATGACGTCCCATGTACCTTACCGCTATTGCACCACCGGTGGAATGTCCCGCCAGGGTAAAGTCACGAAGCCCCAGGGCTTCCACGACGCATCTTAAGTCATCGGCAAGGGTATTGTAGTCATAACCGTGAAATGGTTTGCTCGAATTGCCAAAACCTCTTGTATCTATTCCTATGCACCTGAATCCTGCCTGGGGAAGCCTGTCGAACTGGTACTCAAACAAGTTCAGGTTTGCCGGCCAGCCGTGCACGAAGAGAATTGTCCTTTGGCTTTCAGGATTCAGATCTTCAACATAAATATTTACATCATTGCTTACACCGACAAAATAGCCCATCTGTTATTCCTTCCCATGAATGATTACAGGATATAATATTCACGGGAAGAGGATAATATGTTATGGGGCTAAACTGTTGACATATGTCTGAACGAAGCAGAGGACTATAACAAAGAAGAAGTTTATCACAGAGAATTTAACCAGGTACGATTTAACGCTTTCAGGGTTATGCTTCCTGTATTCGCTGAAGGTTATAAGGCTTGCCAGTGACGCAATCAGGGTTCCGCAGCCGCCGATATTAACCGCCGGGAGAAGAGAACGGTAGTCATTTGTAAAGTGGGACAGCAGTACTGCGCTTGGAACGTTGCTCATAAACTGGCATGAAAGAATGCCGAAAAGGAGTGTATTAACGGGAAGCACACCGGAGAAAAATTCATTTACCGCAGGTATCCTTGCCATGTTTCCGCTGAAAACGAAGAAAGCGCAAAATGTTCCGAGCAGGGGATAATTAACTTCCTTTATTGCCTTTCTGTCAAGCAAAAGCAATGCAGTGGTAACCAGTATTGTTCCAAGAACGTGGGGTACGATACGGAAAACCTGCAGGATGCTGATTATGAATAGTATAGAGTATATCACGGTCAGCTTTTTGTCCAGTATGTACCCGTCGTCTTTTTTCAGGGTTAACGGTACGGGTTTAACAAACATGCACATTATGAATATTATTGATACCGATGTTATAAACGTGGGCAGCATTATCCTGGTAAACTCAACGGTGTCGATATTATAGAAGGCATATAAATAAAGGTTCTGCGGATTTCCGAAAGGTGTGACCATTCCGCCCAGGTTCGCTGCTACATTCTGCATGATAAATGTAAATGCCATGGCTTTTTTGTTGCCGGTGCTGCTCAGTACGTAATAACCGAGAGGAAGAAATGTAAGCAGTGCCATGTCATTTGCAAGAAGCATTGAACCAACGAATGTTATGAACACAACGGCGATAATTACGTTACGGAGATTATGCAGCCTGAGGACAATGCTTCGGCTGATAATTTCAAAAACATGAATATGCGAGAAAGCCGCAACCACTGCCAGAGTACAGTATAAAGTAGCCAGTGTGGGCCAGTTAAAGTATCCCAGGTATGATGAATCCACGGGAACGAAAAAGCAGGTTATAAGCATGCAAATGACTGATATTGCAAGAAGAGGCTGACTTTTGATTAAGCGGATAAATTTCGCGAATACGGCTTTCAGTTTTCCTTCCTTGCGTTCGGTCAAAACCGGGATTGTCAGTTTAAAACTGTCGGCATAAAGCTGATTTTTCATAAGTACCTCTTTTCTGACTTCGAGTATGACACAGAATGAAATTCTATCACACGGCGTTTGGAATTCAATTATTTATATGACGAGAATAATCGGTCCAATAAATGCGGAATTTGTTCGTTTTCGACAAATATGCGGATAATCCGCACTGTAAACAGCTTGTTATAACCCGGAATAATGTGATATAAAATATATGAGTGCATTTTACTGCGTAAGATTTAAGACTGTTCCGGCGGCGCACATGAAAGCCCCGGAAGATGGTTACTGACTGAACAGGGAGTATGACTTATGGCAGAAACAGACAGAAAAATCCTGGTGTTGTACAATGTTGCTTTTGCAGCAGAAAAGGAGTTTTTTGAAAACCTTAGCCGGAATTATGGTTTCAAATGCGTTATTAAACATACAAGAGAGTCGGTTCAGGAAGACTACCTGGACGCAGAAATAATCATCGGACAGCCTAATCCAAAATACCTGAAAAAGGCTGAAAAGCTTAAATGGGTTCAGCTTTCAAGTGCGGGAGCGGATCATGTCGCAGATGCAAGTCTGTACGCAAATGCCGACGTTATTCTCACAAATTCCAGCGGAGTTTACGGCAAACCTATTGCTGAACATGTTTTTGCAATGATTCTTGCATTCAACAGAAACCTTATGCAATACGAAAGAAACAGGCAGAACTGCATATGGGCTCCCGTGCTGCCAATGCGGGATATATACGGCTCAACCATGTGCATTATCGGGCTGGGCGATATAGGCAGCGAAGTTGCCATTCGCGGAAAAGCTTTCGGTGCCAGGATAATTGCCGTAAAACGTACGGTTGGCAATTGTCCGCCGTACGTGGATGAACTGTACGGTACGGATGATATAGACAAGGTATTGCCCCGGGCCGATTACGTGGTGCTGGCGCTTCCGAATACTCCTGAAACCAGGGAGATCCTGTCCGAGGAAAGAATAGCAATGCTGAAGCCCGAAGCGTTTATAGTCAATGTGGGCAGGGGATCGGCTATCTGCCAGGAAGCGCTGATACGTGCGCTGCAGGAAGGGCGAGTGGCAGGAGCCGGCCTGGATGTTACTGAGCCTGAACCGCTGCCTGCTGAAAGCCCATTATGGAAGATGCCAAATGTCATTATTACATCGCATACATCGGGATTTTCAGCCCAGAACTGGAACAGGCATGCTGAAATTATAAGTGAAAACCTTGCAAGGTACGTGGAAGGGAAACCACTGATTAACAGGGTTGATTTCATGGCTAAATATTAGCCCGATATTTCCGGCTTTACAGCGCAGACATGAAAATATCATGCTCATATATCCGGACAGCCATTCATAATATGTCATAAGTGACTGCCGTATGCATAAAAAAAGTACGGGTAAGGGTAGCCGGATTTAATCAGGCCAATAACTGCTCTTTTATAATAAAATGGGGAGTTGTGAGGTTATCATGGGTATGCGCATTGTTTTTGTTATTGACAATTACGGCGACCTGAACAACGGAACAACTGCCACGGCACGGAGATATGCGGAAGAACTGCAGAAGCGGGGACATGAAGTAACAATTTTGTCAGTCGGTGCTATGAACGGCGGAAAAACAGGTGTTTCAAAGATGAAAATACCGTTATTCCAGCCGCTGATTGAAAAGCAGGGATTCTATTTCGCACGTCCCAATGATGAAGCGTATTACCGGGCTTTTAAGGATGCAGACATAATTCATTTTTTCCTTCCTACCTGGTTCTGCCGCAGAGGAGAATTCATCGCACGGCAAATGAAAATCCCGACGGTTTCAGCATTTCACCTCCAGCCAGAAAACGTATCATACAGTGTTGGGTTTGGAAAGAGCAAAAGGGCGAACGATGTAATTTACAGGTACTTCTATAATAGTTTTTATAACCGGTTCAGGTATATACACTGTCCCAGCAATATGATTGCCGAACAGCTTAAAGAGCATGGCTATGATGCGGAATTCCGGGTTATTTCAAACGGTGTCAACGACTTTTTCAGGCCTGTAAAGACAAAACGTCCCGGTTATCTTGAAGGGAAGATCATTCTCCTGATGGTCGGCAGGCTTTCGGGGGAAAAGAGGCAGGATCTTCTGATAGAAGCAGTTCAATACAGCAAATACCGCGATCAAATCCAGCTTGTTTTTGCGGGACAGGGACCGATGGAGAAAAAGTACCGCAAAATGTGCAAAAATCTTAAGAACCAGCCGATATTCAAATTTTTCAGCCAGCATGAACTGCTTCAGATGTATAATATTTGCGATCTTTACATCCACGCTTCGGATGCTGAAATTGAAGGGATCTCATGTCTTGAGGCAATGGCATGCGGTGCGGTCCCTGTCATATCGGATTCACGCCTGTCAGCAACAAAATCCTTTGCTCTGCACCCCAACTGCCTGTTCAGCGCAGGTAATGCCAGATCCCTGGCCGAGAAAATTGATTACTGGATAGAACATCCCGAAGAACGCAGGAGAATGAGCAGGATATATGCCGAAAAAGCGGAAAGTATACGAGTAAGCAGATGTGCAGCCGAAATGGAAAACTTGTACAGGGAAGTTATTGCGGATTTTAACAGGAACGGTTATAAGCAGCCTGAAAAATCATGGTTAAGAAGACTTACCCATCCCGATACCGCGGCAGTGAATGCTGCATATTCGGTACGGACTCCGCTCAGACAGGCCTTGTTTTATGTTTTTACAAATTTGCTTGCGCTAATAATATATTTTATTGATACTATGTTCTTCGGCCTGGTTATAAAGGGGAAGGACAAACTGAAAAAAGTCAGGGGCGGAGCGGTTACCGTAATGAACCACATACATCCTATGGACTGTACGATGGTCAAACTGGCAGTTTTTCCCCGGCCGATATATTTTACAAGTCTCATGAACAACCTCGAACTTCCGTTTGTGGGATGGCTCATAAGGTTTTGCGGTGCATTGCCGATCCCGGTCAATACCGGAAAACTGCTGAATTTTTATAAGCAGCTGAAGCAAGGAATTCAAAAAGGCGATTTGATCCATTTTTATCCCGAAGGTATGCTGATTCGCAATTATGAAGGACTGCGGGATTTTCATTCCGGTGCTTTCTATACGGCAGTACACAGTGACTGCCCTGTTATCCCAATGGTGCTTGTAAGTATTCATCCCAGAGGGATATGGCGTATTGCCGGCGGGAAACGCCGTATGCAGCTTTCAATCGGGGAACCACAGTATCCTAACAAGGAGCTTTCGCCGAGAGAATCGGCAATTGAACTGAAAACCCGCACGTGGAAGATCATGAATGAAATGATGAATGAACCGGTGGAAGCAGAAAAACTAAGCCTGTCGCTTGCCGTCAGGATAGCGTGTATCCTTTACCTGGCAACACAGCTGGTCAGGTTTGTCGGAATCCGCCTGTAATGTAAGGTAAAATATATTCATGTACTTTGATGAAACCGGGCCGACTGATTAAGGCCCGTTTTTATATTTCGTAAAAAGGAAGTTTGTTGAGTTTGCAGAAAATTATAGCGACAACAAGCCGGTTTTACCTGTCAATTAGGCTTTCCGCAAGCCATTACATAAAGTGTAGACAATAAATTAATGAAAAATCTGAAAACAGCCAAACGTTTTTGCCTTCCCGATCGTATACAGGGTGAAAGGGGGAAGTCAGTTGAAAAGTTCTTTGTTACGTACGGATGAAGAGCTTATACGAATTTATAACAGGCATGTTGACACCGTGTACCGCATCTGTTACATGTTCATGAAAAACAGGCATGATGCGGAGGATATGGTTCAGAATACGTTCATAAAACTTATGAAAGACAAAACGATATTCCAAAGCGAGGAGCATGAAAAGGCATGGCTTATAAGAACGGCCACTAATTTATGCCGCGACCATTTCAGGCACTGGTGGTCAAAAACAGTGGGCATAAACCAGGTTCCGGATACCTGTGATGGGCAGGAACCGGCAATCGACGGTATCATGGAGAAAGTCATGGCACTTCCCCCTAAATACAAGGCAGCAGTATATTTATACTACTACGAGGGTTACTCCACCGTTGAAATAGCTGAAATACTTGGGAAAGATCCGTCCACGATAAGGGGATATCTGCATAACGGCAGGAAAATTCTGAAAATGGAACTGGAAGGTGATGAAATATGAAACGGGAAGAACTGAAGGCTTCCTTTGAACGTATAAAGCCCGATGAAGCTGCAAAGAGACGGATGCTTGAAAATATTATGAATGAATATGAAAGGAAGAAAGGGAAGAATATGGCGTTAAACCTGAGAAGAGCGATTCCTGCTCTGGCGATGGTTTTTGTGATATCAGGCGGACTGTTGGTTTACAGCCTGACAGAAAAATATAATAACAACCTGTCCGGCAGTGACAGATACAGTGATGCCGATTATCCGGGAACAGCACGGGAGGATTACGCTGCCCCGATTTTAAACCAGTTTCAGTTAGGGAACAGGCATTACATCCTGCTGACGGACGATTTAAGGGAAGAATTCAGACTGCCTGCGGTAATTGATGAAAAAGATATAGGCGAAAAGATTGGCATTATTGAAAAGAGCATTGACTCTTCGCTTATCGGAAGTGAAATATACGGATATATTCCCGCAGGCTGCGAAGCAATCGTTGCGGTAAAGATAGACAATGAATATAAGCTTTTCAGGTTTTTCAGCTTTGAAAGCTACAACAGCAACCGGGATGAAGATGCAGTGGAATACCTGAAACTGTATGGAATCAATAATGCTGAAGATATTGCTGAAATTTATCTTATCAGCCATTCTGAACAGGGCAAGATACAGGGATATACGGATATAGTGGCGAAACTGACCGACAGGAAGGAGATTGCCGACTTCTACAGGTTTTATTCAGCCCTGAAGGATTCCAGCGATAAATATTTCGATACTCTTTTTAATTACAGGAGTAATTATACCGATGGTGCGGAAACCGGCTATGCAGCACCTGGCATTGCGGATCCTGAACTGTATGCACCCGACAGGACAGGCGGGACAGGAGAAACAGTAACCGATATAATCAAGGAACGGGACAGCATTGCTGAGGATTTGCCGCTAATAAAGGATAATGACAACAATGGCGTTCAGTCAGCGGATACACCTGTATCTAACAGGCAATCTGAGGCAGGATTTTCAGGCTATACAGATATGGGCAATACCGGATCGGGGGAAGTATCACCGAGCCACGGTTCAGCGGGCTACGCGCTGGAGAATTTCATAACAATAAGAATATTCAATCAAAACGGAATATACTATGATTCACCGTATTACAGGAACATAGGATTTATTTCAAGGTATGAACTGAACGAGGAATTCAGAGAATTTCTTGAAGGATATATAAAGTAAAATATAAATCACTGAAAATATTATATGAAAAGGGAATCGAAAACAATACCCAAATGCCTCTGACCTATTTAAACAGCAAATAAAAATGTGGTAAAATAGAAACACCAGGTTTCGTGGCAAGTTTCAATAAAAACTTCAGAAGGGGTTAGGGGTTTGAAAAGAAGAATTACTGCAGGGTTATTGTTTTTGATTCCCGTTTTGATTTTGACTGTTGTAAACCTGAACGGTCCGCAGGACAGGCCTGTCGACGGCGGAAAGTTTGAATATGAATGGAAAGCGTCAGAGGAGATTACCCCTGTTACAGTTTCAGTGGTACCTGATCAGATTGTTTTGCCTACGATTTCGGAATTACTGGAGGAACTGGAAACGGGCATTAAAAAAGCAGAAGACGAGGCACTCCGAATACTTGCCGGGGAAGAAAATGCGCTGGGATATTATTCAAACCTGATTCTTGCAAAACGTTATGAAAATGAAGGAAAAGACGCATCAGGATATTTCCGGGCAGCTCTTGAACTATATTATACCGATGAAATTCATTTCAAACTGGCCGATCAACTGCTGAAAAACGGAAAAGTAGAAGAGGCAAAAGAGGAATATCTGAAACTTCTGCCTGATGAAAAAGCGTTACAGGTTTTGACCGCATTGAAAACCGATATTGAAAAGATCTGCGATGCATATGCCGGTAAAAAAGAATGGAAAGCACTGGAAGAGTTTTTAACTCCGATTTTTGAAAACGGCAATGAAAATGATAATGTAACCCTGATAAGCTATTATGCCCAGGCTTTTTTTGAACAGGGTGAATATAATAAAGCATTTCCTTACTACAAGAAACTTTATGAAATGGATAATTCCGATTTGAACACTGCATGGCGTTATGCACGTTGCCTGGAAGCATCCGGACAGACATCAGCAGCCTTGAAAATATACTCTTCCATTGGAGAAAAGGGAGCTTACAGACGTGGTCTTATTCTTCAGAACCAGGGGAAAACGCTGGAAGCAGCAGAGGCCTTTGCAGAAAGCAACGAAGCGGCAGCCCTCTGGCAGGCCGCGCGTATTTGGGATTCCAGGGGAATGCTGGACAAGGCAATAGAAACATACACCCGGATAGCTTCAATCGCCGGATTGTACCAGGATGATGCAGCTTACCGGGCTTATATTTTGTCCAGGAGAATCGGCAGAAATGATTTGAGCAAACTAACGGATGTTTTGACCTTTCATCCGGCATGGATGGTGAGGCTGGGAGACGAACCCGTTTTTCCTGAAGTACCGGATATTGCCTATCAAAAACCTGATTACCTGAAACAAGCTGCGATATATGAAGCCGATGGATTCCTGGATGCAGCAGACATAGAAGTGGCAATAGGTTCAAAAAGTACAAGCCTTGAAGAAAAACTGGCCCTCGGTGACTGGTACCTGGAGAGGGGGCAGTATTACAACGCCATCCTGTGGGGTATCAGATCATTGAGTGAACAGCCGACAAAAAGAGGGTACCAGCTTGCCTATCCGAGGCTTTATCAGAAATATGTTCTCGAAGCATCTGAAAAATACGGACTGGAGCCGGCATTGATCTGGGCTATAATAAGGGAAGAAAGCCATTTCAGGCATGATGCGGTATCCGGTGCAGGAGCTGTCGGATTAATGCAGATAATGCCGGCTACGGGAAAGGACATTGCATCACGGATGGGGATTAGTATAACCGATGAGGATTTGCTGAATCCTGAAATAAACATAAAACTTGGTTCATATTATATAAGTTCAATGCTTAGTATGTTCAGCAACGACATTGACAGAGCGCTGGCAGCATACAACGGAGGCCCCGGCAATGTTAAGAAATGGCTGCAAAGCAGTTTCATGACATCTTCTGAAGATTTCCCTACTGCCATATCCTTTACCGAGACCCAGGAATACATTACAAAGGTGAGAAACTCCTATTACATTTACAAATGGCTTTATGAATGATTGAATTCTGCTTCTGTATGTAATTCAGGATGGTAACCCGGAAAGATTTATTATAGTAATTTTATGCCGTTGACAGTATCCTGAATACCTGCGTATAATTCTGAGCGAAAATTGTTGTTCGAAAGGAGTGATTTATGTGACAGTTATGAAGAATGGGGTGATTTTTGTATAGTTTAATATCGGCACAGGCAGACCTGTAAACCTGCAGCAGGTTTATTCGTATGCCTATGCAGCTTCTTTCGGGCAACCATGCGGTACGTGGCGGATCCGGGTAACACAGTGTTCCGGATTAATAATAATAATATGTATTTTTACGGCACGCATTGGCAGCGTGTTTTTTTATTGCCTTTTTTAAGAGTAAAAAATAAACCCGCAGCCGGATGGCATCTGCAGGTTTTTTACCATTTTCAAATATAACCTAAGAAGGATGGATTTTGAATGATAGATATAAGAGATTATGGATGGGATGATTTTTTTGAAAAAGAATGGAACAGCTTTTCAGGAGAAAGTATATTTCCTGGAAGGATAACTGCAGATTACGGCCAAAAATTCCGGGTGATTTCCGAATTTGGTGAATTAACGGTAAACAGGCCTGTTAACAGGCACGGCGATGAAATGCAGTATGCGGTCGGTGACTGGGTTGTATTGGAAAGCCCGGATGCAGCCCGACAGGTTAAAATACGGTCTGTTATGGCAAGAAAATCAAAGTTTTCAAGGTTTGCTTCCGGAATTGAGGTTAAAGAGCAGATTGTTGCTGCAAATATTGATATTGTTTTCCTTATGCAGTCTTTAAACAGGGATTTTAATGTCAGAAGGCTTGAACGGTATCTTATAGCTGCATGGGGAAGCGGTGCTGCACCCGTTGTCATACTGAGCAAGGCTGACTTATGTGATAATCCTGCTGAAAAAACTGCCGCTGTTTATGCTGCAGCTCCCGGAGTGGAAGTGCATGCTGTCAGCTGTGTGACAGGAGAGGGAATTGAGGATATAAAAAAATACTTTTCAAGGGGAAAAACAGTAGCATTGCTTGGTTCTTCAGGCGTTGGAAAATCCACGCTGGTTAATACCCTTGCAGGCAGCCGGGTTTTAAAAACGGGGGAAATTCGTGAAGGCGACGGCAGAGGAAAACATACAACGACCCACAGGGAGATTCTGCTGCTGCCTGGAGGCGGACTGATTCTGGATACGCCTGGGATGCGGGAACTGGCAATATGGGAAGCAGATACCGGTATGGAAGTTGTATTTGCTGATATAGAAGAACTTGCCAAAAGATGCCGTTTCAGAAACTGCAGACACCAAAGTGAGCCGGGGTGTGCGGTAAAGGAAGCTCTTGAAAACGGAAATCTTGCCAAAGAAAAGTGGGAGAGCTGGCTTAAGCTGAAAAAGGAGCAGGAATACCTCGAAAAAAGAAAGGAAACCGGATTTATTCTTCAGCAGAAAAAAAAAGGAAAGCAAATGGCAAAGTTTAAAAAAGGGTTTAAGTCCAGATTTAATGCGAAAGAACGGGAATAACAGAAGTAAAATGCTCCCTTTCAATATATGGAAAGGGAGTATTTTTTCAGTAATTAACAGTTTACTGATACCCGATAATAGGATATAATGTTTTGGACCGGAAGATATTGGCTTATATCCTGATAAACAATTTTTGGCAGGTAAAATTACCGGATTTTATGGTAAAGTGACCGATGCATGTCAAGCTTAGGAGGGGATTGTCATTCTGCTGGAAAGATTGATTTTTTATTTTTCATCTGTATTGACAGCGGTAATCCTGATGCTGTTAGGCGTAAATCCCTATGTAGCGGCAGTAGTTACGATTTTTGTGGTACTGGCATTATACATAACAATAAGCATTGTATCCGGCAATAGACGGTTAAAACTGCTTGAAAATGACTGCGATCCGGAAGCATTTATGGATGAAATGGAAAAACTGAAAGAAAAAACATCAGGTAAAAACCCAAAGCGAATCGCTCTTTTTGATATAAACATAGCAGCCGCATTAATTGCATTGGGCGAGTTTGAAGAAGCGAAGAATGTTTTGCTTTCAATTGACGAAAGCCTGTTGTCCCGCAGGAATGAATCATTACTGGCTTACACTATAAATTTAATCGGCTGCTGTTATGGACTGGGAGATATTGAAAATGCCGAGAAGCTGTTTGAAACCCGGATACCTGTACTGTCTCCTGTAACCAAAAGGATGACGGCTGCCGTTAAAATGCTTATTGCAGTAAGATTTTTCCGTTTAGGCAGGTTCGATGAAAGCCGCGAGCATTTTGAAAAGCTTTGGAAAGAGAAGCTGAGCACTAAAAGCCGCCTGGAGGTTTTATTCCACCTGGCCCGGCTGGATGAACTGGAAGGCAATGTTGACGCGGCTCTGAAAAAATACCGGAAAGTGGCTGAGAAAGGAAACAAGTTATGGATCGCGGTTAAGGCCAGGGAGAAATGCGAACAACTGGAAAGCAGGTAATGTCATGAAAATGTTAAAAAACTATGCTGTAATTTTTCTTGTAATAATACTTTTCATTATACCGCTGCCTGTATTTGCCGATGCTGGTCCTAAGCCTTCTGTTGTTATTAGTTTTTCCGGTCTTGAAGGGGAAAAATATTATGTGACTTTACTGTCTGAAAAGGATTCCACGGGACCTCACAGTGTGCCGGGCAAGTACCCGAATAACCAGAGGTATTTCGAAGGTGACGAAGACTACGGGATATGGCTGAAATTTTTATCCTGCGAAGATGAGGACGGTTTTTATTTTTTGCAGTATTTCCAGAACTGCAGTGAAACACATAGGTTTGAATGGACTTATTATCCGCCGGTAAGATTTAAGATTCTTTTATATTTTCCCGAATATGACTGCTTTGTTGTAAGCGATGAAATCTATGAGAGCTATGCCTTTGACAGCTATTTCAGGGTTGATGCCGGTAACCTGGAGATAAAACAGGGAGCAAAAGTGAAAGGCATAAAAGCTGAGAAAAGCTATGATTATACCTGGGAACTGGTCTCCTTTTTTGCAAGGACGGTCATAACTATAGCAGCAGAACTTCTTATTGCATTATTATTCGGCTACAGATCAAGGAAGCAGATTTATTTTATAGCAGGAATCAATATTATAACCCAGTTGGTGTTAAATATCCTGCTTAATGTTATCAATTACAGGTATGGCAGCCTTTCGTTTGCAGTCAGTTATGTTCCGTTTGAACTAATCGTGTTTGTTATTGAAGCAATAGCTTTTTCAATACTTCTTAATAAATATGCGGATAGCGGAAAAACCAGGCCATGGATCGCTCCGCTGTATGCCTTCGTGGCAAATGCGGTGTCCTTTGTTTTGGGATTTCTTGTTGCTTATCTGGTACCGGGGATATTTTAGTCAATTTTGCTTGTTTTCAGCAGGTTTTCATTGTATTGAATACCAATAAAGGTTTATTTGATTATTATCCTGGTGTATAATTAACATAATTCATCAGCAAATGTTTTGGCAAAACTGTCATGATAAATGTTTTTCTGCTGATGAAAATATATCAGATTCAGGAGGAGAAAACAATGGTTAAATATCGTTGTTCTGTTTGCGGTTACATACATGAAGGGGAGCTGCCTGAGGATTTTAAATGCCCAAGATGCAAAAGACCGGCTTCCTTTTTTGTAAAGCTGGAAGAAAAGAAAGCAGGCAATAACCCGTATGCGGGAACAAAAACCGAGAAAAATCTTATGGAAGCCTTTGCAGGCGAAAGCCAGGCGAGAAACAAGTATACCTATTTTGCCCAGATAGCTCAGAAAGAAGGATACGAGCAACTGGCGGAGATTTTTCTCAAAACTGCACGGAATGAGCAGGAACATGCGCGTATCTGGTTTGAAGAGCTTGGGAAACTGGGGAATACTGCCGAAAATCTTTTACAGGCAGCAGAAGGTGAGCACTACGAATGGACTGACATGTACGAGAGGTTTGCAAGGGAAGCAGAAGAAGAGGGTTTCAAAGAACTGGCTGAGAAATTCCGTAAGGTTGCAGCCATAGAAAAAGCACATGAAGAACGTTATCGCAAACTTTTGAATAACGTTCAGATGCAGCAGGTATTTGAAAAGAGTGAAGAAACGATGTGGGAATGCCGTGTTTGCGGACACATAGTTATTGGCAAAAAAGCGCCTGAGGTTTGTCCGGTATGTTCGCATTCCCGAAGTTATTTTGAAGTAAGAAAGGAAAATTATTAAGAATTATCTGCCTCTGCACCATTGCGTACAAGTGATCCCTTTGATTAGGAGGCGTATTTCGTGAGACCGTTGTATTATGAAAACGGGGCTTTAAGGCTGCTTGATCAGACTAAGCTGCCGCATGAAACAGTCTGGCATGAATACAGGTCCCATGAACAGGTTGCAAAAGCAATAAAGGATATGATTGTAAGGGGAGCTCCGGCTATAGGTGTTACAGCCGCTTATGGCATTGTTTTAGGCGCCAACAGTATCCGCACCGAAGACAAAAGCGTATTTTTCAGGGAGCTTGACCGAATTGCCGATGAAATGAGAAATACCAGGCCGACTGCCGTAAACCTTTTCTGGGCCGTGGAAAGAATGGTAAAGAAGGCTTACGGAAACTCGGACAAAAACGTTGATGAAATAAAGGAAATATTACTCCGGGAAGCCATGATGATGGACCGGGAAGACGTTGAAGGCAACCGTAAGATAGGTGAATACGGGAACCTGCTGATAAGACCCGGTGAGACGATTCTTACCCATTGCAATGCAGGAAGCCTGGCAACCTGTGATTACGGTACGGCCCTGGGAGTAATCAGGGCCGCGCATGAAGCCGGCAAGGGAATAAGAGTGTTTGCCGATGAAACCCGCCCTTACCTGCAGGGGGCAAGGCTGACTGCATATGAACTGATGCAGGACGGAATCCCGGTAACGCTTATTTGCGACAATATGGCAGGATATTTTATGCGGAAAGGAGAAATAAGCTGCTGTATTGTAGGAGCTGACCGGATTGCTGCAAACGGGGATACGGCGAATAAGATCGGGACATATACAATTGCGGTGCTGGCAAAGGAAAACAATATTCCGTTCTATGTGGCTGCGCCCGTTTCCACGATTGATTTCGATACCGCAACCGGGGATGACATAGTAATCGAAGAAAGGGATCACAGGGAAGTCACCCATATCGGGAACACCCGGATTGCCCCTGAAGGGGTAAAAGTCAGAAATCCTGCCTTTGATGTAACACCCGGCCAATATATTTCTGCAATAATAACAGAAAAAGGTATACTTTATCCGCCGTTCAGCGAAAGTATCAGAAAACTTAAGGAAGAGTAAAAAGAAGCAAGATCTGTGCATGAATATTTATTGGGTTCATGCCTGAAGAGATTGATATTTGCTGAAAAAACTGATATATAGAGATTATATGGTCTCCGGGGCTCAATGTACCCGGAGAATTTTTCGGTCCGGAAAGGACAAAGAAAATTCTTGTGAAAAGGGTATTTATATATGAATGCGAAAAGTATCAGGACAAATTATGAACACACGATTTATGCATGTTATATAGGGTTTATCACCCAGGCGGTTATTAATAATTTTGCTCCGCTCCTGTTCCTGACATTTCAAAGTTCCTACGGCCTCACACTTGACAGGATTACGCTGATCACCACGGTTAATTTCCTGGTCCAGCTGCTGGTTGACCTGGTTTCCACGAAGCTCGTGGACAGGATCGGATACCGGGTTTCGGCAGTGAGCGCCAATCTTTTTGCAGGCCTTGGCTTGCTGGGAATGGCATTTTTGCCCGATCTTACAGGAAATGCATATGCAGGCCTGATGATTTCGGTAGTGTTTTATGCCATCGGCGGCGGCCTGATGGAAGTAATATTAAGCCCGATTGTCGAGTCATGCCCTACAGAGAAGAAAGAGGCGGCGATGAGCCTGCTGCATTCATTTTACTGCTGGGGGCATGTGGGAGTGGTTCTGGTTTCCACTGCATTCTTTGCCCTGGCGGGAATAAATAACTGGAAAATCCTTTCATGCATATGGTCTGTTATACCGTTTGCAAACCTGGTATATTTTACCCAGGTTCCGCTTTATCCGGTAGTGGAAGGGGATAACGGGCTTACAATAAAAGAACTTTTCAGCAGGAAGATTTTCTGGCTGTTCCTGATGCTGATGGTATGCGCAGGTGCTTCGGAAATGGCAATGAGCCAATGGTCTTCGGCTTTTGCGGAAGCCGGCCTGAAAGTGTCAAAAACAACGGGGGATTTGGCCGGACCGCTGACTTTTGCGGCATTGATGGGAACGGCACGGGCCATTTACGGAAAATACAGCGACCATATTCCGCTTAAGAAAATGATGGTATTCAGTGCTGTCCTGTGCATTATAAGCTATTCATTGGCTGCTCTGACAAATAATGCGGTTCTGGGTTTTATAGGCTGTGCTTTATGCGGTTTTTCGGTGGGAATTTTCTGGCCGGGAACGTTCAGTATTGCTGCAAAACGGTTGCCTTCCGGTGGTACCGCAATGTATGCCCTTATGGCGCTTGCCGGCGATCTGGGCTGTTCCGCGGGACCAAGCCTTGTAGGGTTTGTTGCTGATGCAAGGGGAGGTATATTAAGTGCCGGTCTTTTGACCGCGATGATATTTCCCGTACTGATGCTGGCAGGTTTATTAACGCTGAGAAGAAGCAAAAGCGTGGGCGGTTTATAGATTGATTATTCCGTTATTCCTTTGTAAGCCGGCACGATACGTATATTTATAACCAGATAATAACATGATATAATTGATAACAGAATAAAGCCTGCCGGTATGGGAGAGGTGATGGTAAATGATTAAGAAAATGTATGAGATGGAAACTGAAATCAGGGAACAGATGAGGGGCGGAAAAGGAAGCGTCGAACTGGTTCATATTCTTAACCGTGAAGAGATGAAGGGAAAGGTCCGCCTTTTTGCGAAAATAATACTGAATCCCGGATGTTCTATCGGGCTCCATGAACACGTGGATGAGGAAGAGGCTTATTATATTATCAGGGGTAAAGGAACTGTGACCGACAACGGAAAAACTGCCGAGGTACAGGCAGGAGATGTAATTCTCACGGGAAACGGTGGTACACATTCCATCGAGAATACGGGAGATGAGCCGCTGGAATTCATAGCAGTTGTTATGCTGTATAATTAAACGCCAAATGAAAGAAAACGTCAGCCGGGAAATACAGACACCGACTGACGTTTTTTGTATCATTTTTTAGAGCCCCATCATCTCATAGGTTAAATCCCTTATTCTGGGATGGATTACTTCATACACGTAACCGCAGTTCAGAACATGCTGTACATAGAATATGGCCAGGTTATTCGTCACATCAATAAGTGCATAGGCTCCGGCCGCACCGTCCCAGCCAAATTCGCCCAGCGGGCTTTTTACGCCGGATTTTTCCTTTTCCACGAGTGTGCGGACACCAAGCCCATAGCTGTAACCTTTTCTTCCCCAGGCGTCAAAATCCTTCCTTGAATCACCCTGCAGCTGATCCTGTCTCATGAGATTAATGGAATCCATTGAAAGAAGCCTGTACCCGTCTTTGCTCGTACCCCCGTGGCACATGGCATCCAGGAACAGCAAATAGTCATCCAACGTTGAAATCAGGCCGGCACCACCGCTTTCAAAATTCTTTGTAAGGACATAACGATTCCTGTTGGCCACCGGCATTGAAGTCATGGTTTCCGCTTCAAACGTGAACTGCTGGCTCATATTGGCTTCGCGTTCCGGTGTCAGTTCAAATCCTGTGTTTTTCATTCCCAGCGGTTTAAAAATATACTCATCAAAATATTCTCCCAGCCTTTTACCTGAAACGACCTCAATTACAGCACCCAGTACGTCGTGGCTCAGGCTGTACTGAAAACGGGTTCCGGGTTCAAAATCCAGGGGTTCGTTTGCCAGGGCTCCTATTACCTGCCTTGTTGTTGCCTCATTGTTCGTTTCCTTTTTGATTTTTTGAATTGACGGTGCGTCCAAATCGTAATTCAGACCGCTTTGCATCGAAAGAAGGTGCCTTATTGTGATCCTGTTTTTTGCCGGTACTGTACCGTTATTTGTTTTTACCTTCATGTTGGCGTATTCAGGCAAATAATCCGAAACGGGAGAGTCCAGCCCGATGAGGCCTTTTTCCACCAACTGCATTACTGCTGTACAGGTAATAAGCTTTGTGGCTGAATACAGCCAGTATGTATTTTTCCCGGTCAGTGGCGTTTTTCTTTCCGCATCGGCATATCCCACCGTATGCCTGAAAACCTGTTCATGCTTGTAAACAACCGCGCAGTCGCAGCCGGGAATTCCGCATTGCTCCAGTGAATTCAAATAGTCTTCAAGTATTTTTTTATTCATTCAGCATCCCCTCTCCGAAAACCGGAATAGTTTTAATCATTTATGCCTGTCATATTGATTTTATAACAGCCTGGCCAATAATGCCATATTTTTTTAGTGCGCCGGGGGACGGTTCTATGGCGCAACCCTGGCGCAATCAAATTGTAACATAATTGTTAGAAAATAATGGTAGCAAGATAAAGCAAATTAAGATAAAATATTAATGTTTGTCTCAATTTTTCATTTTTTACAGAGGATCAGAAAATGATCGAGTTAATCAATGTTAGCAAAACCTTTAAAGTTTCCAGGCGAAACGCCGGTTTGAAGGAAGCCTTTACCTCGCTTTTCAGAAGAAACTACACATATATCCAGGCACTTCGGAACGTTTCCTTCAGGATCAATGACGGTGAAATGGTTGGGTATATAGGCCCCAACGGTGCAGGAAAAAGCACGACAATAAAAATCATGAGCGGAATTCTTTATCCTGACAGCGGTGAATGCATTATTGATGGTCTGGTGCCTTACAAACACAGGCGTGAACATGTCAGGAACATCGGTGTGGTTTTCGGCCAGCGCTCCCAGCTTTGGTGGGATGTACCGGTCATTGATTCCTTTGAACTTTTACGGGATATATATGATGTGGATGAACATGTATACCGAAGAAATCTCGAAGAACTGATCGAGCTTCTTGATCTTAAGGAAATAATCAGGACTCCGGCAAGGCAATTAAGCCTTGGACAGAGAATGCGCTGTGAAATAGCTGCATCCTTCCTTCATAATCCCAGGATATTGTTCCTGGATGAGCCCACAATAGGCCTGGATGCAGTATCCAAATTAGCCGTACGTGATTTCATCAGGAAAATGAACCAAGAAAAGAAGACCACTGTAATCCTTACAACCCACGACATGCAGGATATAGAAGCCTTGACCGAAAGAATCCTGCTTATCGGCAGGGGACAGATTCTGCTGGATGGGTCCATTTCCGAACTGAAAACTAGGAATTCCAGAATGAAAAAAATAACGCTGCAATATGATAAGGGGCAGTTCAGTCTATCAGACGGCATTTCGCTGGTAAGCCAGGTTAACGGACAAGCGGTGTTCCAGGTTGATACATCAGTCATCTCGGTGAGGGAAGCAATCGAACAACTTTCAAAAAATGCTGACATTAAGGATCTTTCAGTAACAGGTGCAAGCATTGATGAAATAGTTGTATCCCTTTATGAGGAATTGAAACTATGAAGAAGTATCTCAGTTTTTTCAGAATAAGATTCATTAACGGTCTTCAATACAGGGCAGCTGCGTATGCCGGGGTTGCTACGCAGTTCGCATGGGGTTTTATGGAGATATTGCTTTTCAGGGCATTTTATAGAGACAACCCTTACAGTTTTCCGATGGAATTTTCTCAGCTTGTGTCATATGTATGGCTGCAGCAGGCGTTTCTTGCATTGTATATGTTGTGGTTTTATGACAATGAAATATTTATGACCATAATAAGCGGGAATGCAGCCTATGAGCTTGCACGTCCTATGGACCTATATAATATGTGGTTTACGAAGAATCTTGCAGTACGCCTTTCAAGGGCTGCTTTACGCTGTATGCCCATTCTGCTTGTTGCGGTATTTCTTCCCGAGCCGTATGGCATTTCTCCCCCGGTAAGCCTTTTTGGCTTTTTCATGTTTGCAGTATCCATGGTTCTTGCGCTTTGCTGCCTTGTCGCACTTAGCATGCTGGTATATATTTCAGCGTTTTATACGCTGTCACCGTGGGGTATCCGGATTGTGGCAGCCGTTTTAACCGAGTTCCTTACGGGAGCAATAATACCGTTACCGTTTTTTCCCGAAAAGATTCTGAAAATTTTGTCTCTGACACCGTTTGCGTCAATACAGGATTTGCCCTTAAGAATATACAGTGGCAATATTGCCGGAAGAGAAATGCTTTGGAGAATTTTGATACAGATTATCTGGACCGTTGTTTTGGTGCTGACCGGCAGGCTTTGGATGGCAAAAGCGCTCAAAAAAGTGGTTGTACAGGGTGGATAACATGAAATTATACCTGAAATACCTGTCGATACATATAAAAAGCCAGATGCAGTATAAGGCATCATTTTTCATGACGGTGGCGGGACAGTTCCTGACTTCGTTTTCCGCTTTCCTGAGCATATATTTTTTAATGTCCCGTTTCAGCAAGGTCAAGGATTTTACATACAATGAGGTTCTTATGTGTTATGCTGCAGTTTTAATGTCATTTTCAACTGCAGAATGTTTTGCGCGGGGATTTGATACTTTTTCAACGATGATTGGCAATGGCGAATTCGACAGGATCATGGTAAGACCAAGGAATGAAATTTTCCAGGTTATGGCATCAAAGATTGAGCTGTCAAGGGTGGGCAGGTTCATTCAGTCAGTAATTGTTTTTGCATATGCAATACCTTCATCCGGTATTGACTGGAGTTTTTACAGGATCATTACTCTGGTTCTTATGATTATCAGCGGAACGGTTATTTTTTCCGGGCTTTTCCTGATATATGCCGGGCTTTGTTTTTTCACGACCGAAGGTCTTGAATTCATGAATATCTTTACTGACGGCGGCAGGGAATTCGGCCGTTATCCATTGTCCGTTTACGGAGAAGGAGTTCTGAAATTTTTTACATTTGTTGTCCCGCTTGCATTGTTCCAGTACTATCCCTTGCTGTACCTGACAGGCCGGAGTGAAAACCTGCTGTACATGTTTTTGCCTGTCATTGGTTGCCTGTTTATAATACCTTGCTATATTTTCTGGAGAATAGGCGTAAGACATTATAAATCCACAGGATCGTAAATTGAAAAAGAAAATTTTATTTTCTTGTCAACACTTACAGTTTTTCATTCGTTATAATTAACGAAAGCAATTGCTGAAAAGCTGGTTTTGCATGCAAAATCATTGCTGAAAGGAAGCGTGTATATGCGCAGGCATTGCAACAGGGGCGGCGAAACGGCCAAAAACACAGGATGAAGGAAGAACAATAATGATTGATTTGCTTTATTCGAAATTCTATAACGACTTATTGCGTTTCTGCATTTCGCTATCCCATGATTACGCTTTTGCGGAGGATATTGTCCAGGAAACGTACCTGCGTGCCCTGGCAAATGCCGATATCCTTAATGAATTGCCTGAAGCGAAGTGCAGAATCTGGCTTTACAAGACGGCAAAAAACATATTCATTGATCATGCAAGAAGACTGTCGAAAAAAGCAGATACTGCTGATGAACCGGTGTGTGAAGATGATTACTCACGTGTCATGGTACAGATGATGTGCCGGTATCTTCCCGAAAATGAACGAACCTTGTTCATGCTGAGGTACCTGATGGGCTATAATTCAACCGAACTGGGCGAAATGTTCGGTTTACCGCCTTCTACTGTAAGGGCAAGGCTTGCCTCTGCAAGATCCAGGCTGAGAAAAATATTATACGATATTTAAACAGGAGGTATTATTATGTCAAAGAAAAAACTGATTATCAATGCGGCTATCTGCGATGCCCGTAAAGTAAAAGAAGATACTCTTTCAGCCTATGAAAGCATAACTGTTAATTCTGCAGTGCTTTTTACCACGCCGGAATCCAACAGGCTCCTCCATAATTACAATGTAGCTTTTAATTGTGCAGACGTTATCGAGTTTGGCGATGATGAAGACGTGGATATCATGATGCAAAACGGCCGATATGTTATATCCGCTGCTGATGCCGCTGGGAAAAAAGCGTATCTGATGATAAACGGAGCCCTTGAAATAGAACCCGGAGCTGAAAAAGCGCTGAGCCGTTTTGTGGGTATTTATGCAAATGGAAGTGTGACTTACCCCGAAAGCATGGCTCCATACCTGTGTTCACTTAAAGTTAACGGCAGTACCAATACTTATCCCGACGATGCTGTACTACTTAAAAACACGTTCCTGGTGGACAAAACGTTTATTAAGCGGTGCAAAAATGCGAAGTATTTTGCAAGGAAGCGCGTGGTGATTATTGATAATTCCCTGGATGTTGGGGAAATGGTGAAGAAGGGGGTTATGTTTCTTACCAAAACCGGCGTAATTGCTGAATCGCTTGTTGATTCTGCAATGCCGCTGTTCCAGGACACGACTGAAATAATTACCGTTCCTGACGGCTGCAGTTTTGTAAATGACAGTGCAGAACTTGGCAATGCACTGCTGATAAAACATGGAACGAAACTTTTTATTAACGGCGATCTGAAGATTGATTCATTAGCCGGGGATCTGCTTGAAAAAATTGAATATCTTTATGTAACAGGAGACGTGAGACTTCCAAAGTCCCTTGAAGAGGCATTTTACAAAGTTAATGCACATTACGGCAGCCTGACGTTTGTGCGCGGAAAATGCATTATTGACAAGATCAGCCTGAAAATTGACAAACGCATGCTGGAACAGAATTCGGACGGAATAACCGTTATTGACTGCGTAAACGTAAGTATTGCTGAAGACGTACCGCCTGAACTGATACTTGAGCGCCTGGAACTGAAGGACTGTGTAAATGTCAGCTGTTTCCCCGGACAAAGAAGCGCCGTTGAAGAGGTTTCAGATGATGTGGTCAATATCGATGATTCGGGCAAAGGGCTTAAGGGGTTAATCAGCAGTTTAATTCCAGGCGTCGGAAACCTGGAGGATACGAAAGTAATCAATGCTACCAGTTACACATTATAGAAACGCATAATATTGTAATCTGTCATTGAAGCCGGGTTCGTGTTTGAAAACCCGGCTTCGCTTAATGGAAATATATTAACCGTTTAGAGTCCGTAATAACCTTAAATAATGATTGGCTTCACGCAGCACATGATCGCCAAGCAGCGGCGGAATAATGGATTTTATCTTGCAGCCAAGGATTCCTTCGGTTCCTGCCCTTTTGAAGTTTCTGAAGCCGCCGGTCAGCTGCAGGCTTTCACGTTTTATTTGGTTTTCCGCGGTTCTTGTACATTCCCGTACCAGTTTTTCATAATCTTCTGCAAAAGACATGGCATTTTCCTTCAGGCTTCTTTCTGACGGATCCAGCATTCCGTCAATAAACATTGCATGCTCCGCCATTATATGATTCCAGAAATTCAGCTCACCGCAAAGGTTTTTCTGTGGCAGTTCCTTTTTTTGCAGGGCCTTTAACAGTTCAAGGTAATATTCGGCTTCATGGATAATATGATCCAGCAATTCATTATAAAGGAAAATAAATATTTTACATTCATTATCAAGGGACAATATTCTTTTTTTGAAGCTGATTACCCTTTCAAGAAGGCTGATTGATCTCTGGTTTAAATCGCTGATTATGCTGACCGACGATTCCCTGTAATAATCGGCAGGTATTGATGGAAGTCCGGTCAGTTCCAGTTCGGCTTTCGTTATTCCGGTGTCCAGTTCTGCTCCTGTCAGCCTGGAGGTTAATTCTTCGGCTGTTAAGGTGTAAGGGGTTACAAATTCATTTGATGCGATGGCATCTGTTGTAACGGCCCTATTAGCATAATGCACTGTTTCTGCCAGAAGAATCTCAAATCCTCTTTTCAGGTTTTTAGCTTCAGTTATGTAATCTGAGTTAACTGGCGGCAAACTTGTTTCAATAAAAAACATATGCTCTTTCATTAATCTTTGAAAGAACAGGTTTTCTTCAAGCGAAATTCTTATGAATTCATGGTTTGGCAGCAACAGAGGACTCCCCTTTATCAATAATGCATATTAATATAATATTTGAAACACTGCAAAAAGTGTTTGTCCTGCTGTGATGCGCCGGATGCGCCGGGGGACGGTTCTGTGGCGCATGTGCGCCACGTCCCCCGGCGCGCGCTCAACTGTGATATAATGGTAACAGAACTAAACTTTTTCACATGATTCAGTTCTTCAATGTTATTATTCTGCATGAGTTTTCTGTAAAAGAAAAGGAGGTAAAAAAATGCAGCATGAAATTACCGAACGGGCACCCTTGCTGGATGAACAGGGAAATGTAAGGGAAGCAGGGTTTGCCAGGAAACTATTGCCTGTCTACAGCCGCAGTGCCATCAGGGCGAACAGCTTACGGATCAAGGAATGGGATTACTACCTGGTCTGCAATGATCATTATGCCGTGGCCTTAACTATTGCCGATCTCTCATACATGGGATTTGATTCCATATCTTTCCTGGATTTTGATGAACGCAGGGAAAAAACGAAAAGCGAGATGCAGTTCTTTACGATGGGGAAAAAGAACCTTCCTTCAACTTCAGGGGAGGGAGACGTGGAAAGCGGGAGCAAAAAATACAGGATAAAATTCAGCCATGATGGAGAAAAACGCATCCTGGATTTCCGCATGGAAAACTTCATTGACGGCAAACCTATATCGGGAAAGATTGTCCTCACTGATGAACCTGAAGAAAGCATGGTAATAGTGACTCCATTCAAAAAGAAGAGGTATTTTTACTATAACCAGAAAATCAACTGCATGCGCGCAGAAGGCAAAGTAACTGCAGGCGGGAAAGAATACATATTTAATCCCGAAGATTCCTTTGCCGTCCTGGACTGGGGAAGAGGAGTATGGACATATAAAAATACCTGGTACTGGGGCAGTGCCTCGGGGTTGGTGGACGGGGTTCCATTCGGTTTCAACATTGGCTATGGTTTCGGAGATACATCCGCTGCAACTGAAAACATGCTGTTTTGCAACGGAAGGGCACATAAGCTGAGCAACGTATATTTTAATATTCCGTTAAATAATGATGGAAAGGAAGAATATTTGAAACCATGGACTTTTACCAGTGATGACGGACGGTTTGAGATGAGTTTTCAGCCAATTCTTGACCGTGCGGCGTGCATAAACGCTTTTGTTATTAAGTCAGATCAGCACCAGGTATTCGGGCGTTTTACCGGGAAGGCCGTTCTCGACGACGGAACTGAAATTCGCGTAAATAACCTGACAGGTTTTGCTGAGAAGGTTTATAACAGGTGGTAGAAACATGCGCCGGGGGACGGTTCTGTGGCGCATGTGCGCCGCAGAACCGTCCCCCGGCGCGCACTGATTAATCCATTATATATTTAGGGATTCCCATGTCCAGTTCAGGTTTTATTTTTTCCATGAAGCTTTCTATTGTCATAAACCCAAGATTGCCTTCTTTCCTTGTGCGTACCGAAAATCCGCCTGCTTCAGTTTCACGGTCTCCGACGATTAATATTACGGGTATTTTCTCCATTTCCATTTTACGAATCTTTGCATTCATTTTCTCATCGCTGGTATCGCAGCTTATCCTAAGTCCCAGTCTTTTCAGCTTAACTGCCAAATCCCTGCAGTAGTCATTATGACGGTTGCTGACGGGTACAATTCCCACCTGGACGGGGGCGAACCAAAGCGGAAAATCACCGTTGTAATGTTCAATAAGGAGTGCAGTAAATCTTTCCAGGCTTCCGAACAACGCACGGTGTATCATAAGGGGCGTGTGCCTGAGGCCGTCAGCGCCGGTATATTTCATGTTAAATCTTACCGGGAGGTTAAAGTCATACTGTATTGTGCTGCACTGCCATTCCCTTCCCAGTGCATCACGCAGTTTAACGTCAATTTTCGGCCCGTAAAAGGCTCCGCCGCCTTCATCAATCTCATACTCAAGGCCTGCCCTGATTACCGCCTTTTTTAAAGTATCGGTTGCCATGTTCCAGTCTTCTTCACTGCCTATGGATTTGTTTTCTGGCCTTGTGGAAACATATGCCTTAAAGTCATTAAGTCCGAAAGACCTAAGAATATACAGCGAAAACTGAAGCGTATTATAAATCTCATCATATGCCTGCTCAGGGGTACAGATTATATGCGCGTCATCCTGAGTAAGCCCCCTTACCCTGGTAAGGCCATGAAGCGTCCCTGAGAGCTCGTATCTGTATACCGTCCCGAACTCGGCGAAACGGATCGGCAGATCCCTGTAAGACCTTACCGAGCTGTTGTATATCATTATGTGGAACGGACAGCTCATTGGTTTCAGGTAGTATTCCTCGTTGTCTATATCTATGGAATTATACATCGAATCCTTGTAATACTGAAGGTGTCCCGATGTCTTCCACAGCTCTGATCTTCCTATATGCGGTGTATATACCCATTCATACCCGTTAAGGATATGGGCTGACTGGCTGAATCTTTCAAGGAGGTATCTTATCATCGCGCCTTTTGGATGCCATAAAACGAGACCCTGGCCTACATCCTGCGAGAAACTGAAAAGATCCAGCTGTCTGCCAAGAACCCTGTGATCCCGTTTGCTTGCTTCTTCTATTTTGTCAATATATGCTTTCAGTTCTTTTTCATCTTCCCATGCCGTACCGTAAATCCGCTGAAGCATGGGCCTTGCGGAATCGCCTTTCCAGTATGCACCCGAAAGGCTCATCATCCTGAAAGCCTGCGGTTTCAGTTCGTCCAGTGAAGACAAAACAGGACCGCTGCACAAATCGAAAAAGCTTCCGAGCCTGCATACAGTAATCCCAGGTTTTTCATCATGGTTTTTGCAAAACTCGTCTATCATCTCGAGTTTGTAAGGTTGGCCGGCAAACAAGTTACGGGCTTCATCAGCACTTATCGTTTCGGTTGTTACCCGGAAGCCTTTGCTTATAATTTCGCGAATTTTTCCCTCCACACGTTTTAAGTCGCCTGAGCCCAAGGGGGTTGGTATATCAAAGTCATAATAGAATTCATTGCCGGATACGGCTCCTGCAGCAGGTTTTGCTTCACTGAAAATCTCACTGACTGCATAAGCCAGAACGAGAGACATTGTATACCTGATTTTACAAAGCCTATCATTTTTATTTTCACCCATAATAACACTCCTTTATCGTTTATTGCGGTTGTTTACATAGCAGCGATAAAGAAGCGACGGGTTATACTGCCGGAACTGTCGGAGAAGCGAATTATGCTGCCGTCATATGAAACACACAGTGTAATGTATAAAATTCTCCTCACAGTCCTTACACCACCTTTCCGGGTATAATAAAAAACTCTCATCCCACAATGGGATGAGAGTAATTCTCATGGTTCCACCCAAATTACAGCTGCAGAGCAGCTGTCACTCATTGTGATTATAACGGAATCACCGGTTAGCACTTACTTATATTTCGGTGCACTGCTCAGAGGGGGTTTTCGATTTTCCATGTTTGGCAGCGCTCTCAGCCGCCGACACTACCTCTCTGTAAACTGGGCAAAATCTACTCGTCCTCGTCATCGCATTTGACCATATATTTTATGATATTATAGCAAGTATGCCTTCAAAAGGCAAGGCAAAAAGATATTTTGTTGATTTGGGCTGAAAGCTGTGCAATAATAATATATTGAGTAAATCCGACGAATTTTGAAAAATATGCTTTTCTGAGGTATAATTTTGTGTTGAAATTATCCGATAATTTCAATGCATGGTTTTTGCAGGCAATGCTCTGATTGAGTTTCAGGGCTTTGCATAACTGGATGCATGGATAGGTTTACTGCAGACGAAAATATTATTAAGCATGAGGGGATGATTAGCTTGGGGCAGAAAGGAATAATGGTGATTTAAAAATGACTGTTGATTCAGACAGACCGAAGTTTCCGAAAAGAGCAGTTGTAACAGCAGGTATGCCGTATGGAAACAAGGAATTGCACCTGGGCCACATCGGTGGCGTTTTTGTGCATGCGGATACGTTTGCCAGGTTTTTGCGTGACCGCATAGGAAAAGAGAACGTTATCTTTGTTTCGGGCACCGACTGTTATGGATCTCCGATCCTGGAGAATTACCGCCAGCTGGTAGAAAGCGGTTCGTTCAGCGGCACGATTGACGATTTTGTTAAGCATAACCATAAGCTCCAGAAAGAGGTGCTGGATCAGTATTTCATTAATATAAATCTTTTCGCCGCATCAAGTTTCGGCCCTGCGGCTGAGAACCACAAAAGGTATTCTGAAGAGTTCATACGAAGGCTATACGAGAACGGGCACTTAGTTAAGCTAACCACATCCCAGTTTTACGATCCTGAGCTTGGAGTTTTCCTGAATGGACGCCAGGTTGTAGGAAAATGCCCGATTGAAGGATGCAAGTCCGAAAGAGGGTATGCTGACGAATGTTCACTGGGACACCAGTATATGCCGCAGGATCTTATCGATCCGAGAAGTACCCTTACAGGCAAAAAACCTGAAATGAGGGATGTTACAAACTGGTATTTCAGGCTTGATGAATTCAAGGAACTGCTTGTCCAGTGGGTGGAAAAGCTGGAAAAGGATGAGAGTACCAGGAAATTCATGATTAAAAGCATAAGGGAATTCCTGGAACCGCCTGTTATTTACGTCAAAAGAGAGTTCATGGATGTGGTTGAATCAATAAAGGACAAACTTCCCGATTATACCTTGATAGATGAGGGAAAATCCTCGGTTGTTATGTCCTTTGACAAGCTGGAAAAGAGGGAAAAAGCTTCTCAGGTACTTGCCGAGAACGGCGTGCGTTTCCGTACGGGGAAAACCCTTGTTCCTTTCAGGCTTACCGGAAACGTGGAATGGGGAGTTCCCGCACCTTGCATTGAAGGGCTGGAAGGCCTGACTGTATGGGTATGGCCCGAATCCCTGTGGGCTCCTATTTCTTTCACAATGACCTACCTTGAACTGATGGGCAGGGACAGGAATGAGTGGAAAGAATGGTGGTGTACGAAGGATTCTCAGGTCTACCAGTTCCTTGGAGAAGATAATGTATATTTCTATGGTCCTGCTGAAATGGCAATGTTTATGGGCCAGCAGGGTAAAAATCCTACCGTTGATCCGCCCGAAGGAGAGCTGCAGCTGCCAAAGCTGATTGTCAACAATCATATACTGTTCATGAACCAGAAAGCAAGCAGCAGCGGAGAAATAAAACCGCCTTCTGCAAGAGAGCTTTTGAATTATTACACACCCGAGCAGCTGAGGGCTCATTTCCTTGGCCTGGGCCTTGGAATAAGAAGCGTAGGTTTCCAGCCTAAGCCGTTTAATCCGAAAGCAACGGAAAAGGACAGCGATCCCGTACTGAAGGAAGGCAACCTGCTGACCAATGTCTTCAACCGGGCTGTCAGATCCTGTTTCTATACAGCGCAGAAATACACCGACGGAAAGATTCCCGTAAGAAAAATCAGTGAAGAAGTAATAAGTGAGTCCAACAAGACCATACTTGAATACGAGCGGCTGATGGCCAGGTTTGAATTCCACCAGGTAATGAACCTAATGGATACTTATATCCGAAATATGAATAAATACTGGTCAAAAATGATTCGCGAAGCGGAAACCCAGGGGAACGATGAGCTTAGACTGCAGGTATTGGCTGATACTTTCCATATGGTCCGTACCGCGGCGATCCTTATGCATCCGATAGCCCCGAAGGGGACTGAAATGATTCGCGAGTACCTGAGAGTTGGGGAAGAACTGTGGAGCTGGGACAGGATATTCGATCCCATATATGATTTTATGGAAAATCCGCAGGAACATAAGCTTAAATTCCTTGAGCCACGGGTGGATTTCTTCAAGAAGCATCCGAGCCAGATCAGCCAGAGCGAAGATTAAAAACGGATAATAAAAAGGTCGGAAGATAAAATTTCTTCCGACCTTTGTTATGCGGTTTGATATCGTCAGATTTTGAATACACTGATTGATTCTTTCATTTTTGCTGCCACTTCGCCAAGTTCCCTTGCCAGTGAAGCAAGATGCTCGATATTTGCCAGCTGTTCTTCGGTTGAGGCATTGGCTTCCTGTGACGAGGCAGCTGTTTCCTGAGATACGGCAGATATATTCTGGATTGAGCTGAGTGAATCTGCCTTGCAGTTGTTCATTTCGGTGGTTTCCAGTCTTATTTCCTCTATTTTGCCGGCCAGTGCCTGCATCGAGGAATTTATTCTCCTGAAAAACTCAATCGTGTTGCTGACCGCTTCATTCTGGGATTTCAGCGTTTCTTCCATTTCAGTGGAGCGTCTTACCGTCAGTTCGGTCTGTTTAAGCGTATTGTTTATTATCTGCGTGATTTCCTTTGCAGCGTCCATTGACTGTTCTGCAAGTTTGCGTACTTCACTGGCGACAACTGCAAATCCTTTACCTGATTCGCCTGCACGCGCTGCTTCTATGGCGGCATTTAATGCCAGCAGGTTTGTCTGGTCTGCAATGGATTTTATTACATCAACAATTTTGCTTATGGATTTCGATTGCGTACTGAGAACCTGGATTTCTTTTGTTATGGCGTTGGTATTTTCGGTTGTTTCAACGGTTTTTCTTTCAAGCTCCTCTACAGTGGACAATCCCTGGCTGGTTATTTCCATGGCTTCTTTCGAGAGCTTTTCTATTTCATTTGTGGTATCTGAAACGTTATTAATTCTCGCTGCAAGCTGATCCATAAGGTTTACGCTTTCTTCGGCATTGCTTGCCTGATCGGATGCTCCTTTGGCAATTTCCTGGATGGCAACCGTTATGTCTCTCGAAATCTCGGACACATACTCTGTTGTTTCAGTAACTGTTGCAGCCGATTCAGCTACCTTGTTCGATATATCAATGGTATTCGCAATAAGGTTTCTCGTGTTTTTAATCATAGTGTCAATTGCCTTTGCCAGATGACCCAGTTCATCTTTCCGTCTTGATGTGAATTCAACCGACAAATCACCTGAAGCAGCCTGCTTGGCGGTATTGATAATCCTGTTGATTGTACGGCCCATACCCATGGACATATAAAGGCCTACTCCAATTGCGAAGGCTGAACCTATAATCACAAGTATTACTGTTGAACCCATTATGGTACGTGATGCTGCAAGAAGAATTCTTTCAGGAACAAGTGAAACCAGCAGGAATCCTGAATTTCCTATATAAGTGTATGACATCAGGTATGACTGGTTTTTGTAGTTAACAAAACCGGAATTTTCTTCAATACCGTATTTAATGATATCCTGTATGAATTCCTGTTCGTAAATGGAAACAGCATCCGAACCGGTGTTATCGTCAGGATTATCGGTATTGATTGAACCCGAAGTCGAGGACAGAGCCTTTCCGTCAGGTGCAATCAAGTGATACTCACCCTGGCTGCCCTCTGCCAGCTGGTCCAATATTTGTGTAATACTTGATAAACCGACGTCTATAAAAATGAGTCCGGAAGGTGCAGCTGTTCTGAGATCTTTCAGCACGCGTACCGCTGTAAGCGCATACCCTTTTGATGTATTAGTCTTGTATTGGTCTAAATAATCATGATTTCCGGCAAACACTACCTGGCCGTTTTTTTCAATTGCTTTTTTCGTCAGCTCATCCTGGAGAAATTCGTTGTAATTGAAACTGGGTATATAGTAATTGGATGTTGTTATTGATTTTTGATTAGCAAGTATAATGTTAACGTCTGATATAAAATCGTAACTGATTGTAAGGCTGCTTATTGTCTTGTTGATTTCCGTCCTGAGATTCAGCATGGTAATTATATCCTGCTCTTTGTCAACAGCAACATAATTCTGGACATCCGAATTACTCAGCAGCTGCATGGATACAGAATCCAGATTTTCGAACACCAGCTCGAGGTAATTCTTTGTCTGTCTCAGCGTATCGATTGTATTAGTTTGTGCCCGCTCCAGGATTGCATTTTTTGATATGGAGTAAGAAACAAAACCTAAAACTATTACCGGTATAACGGTAAGAATAAATGCAGTAAGAAGCTTTGAGCGAATAGTTGTGAAGCTAAAGATTTTTGTCATTTTAGTTAATTTTTCCCTTGCCTTTTTAACCAAGATGACCAACCCTCTTTCAGTGTAGTGTAAAATAAAAATACAATTTTTTTATCGACAAAATAAGACATATTGTTAACAACAGAAGAAGGAAAGAATAGATGATATACTTTGAAATACCGGGAAATTACTGAATTACGGGCAAAAAAACAGAACATCTTGATTTATGTCCGGTTATAATGTTAACATGTTTTTACAGGTTTGCCCGAGGTATATTTTTGAAGAACTTACTGAAAGGTGGTACTTCAATGAACATCTGGCACGATATAGCTCCGGAGGAAATAAAGCCGGATCAGTTTATGGCCGTGATTGAAATTCCCGCAGGAAGCAAGAAAAAGTACGAACTGGATAAACGAACGGGATTGCTGGTGCTTGACAGGATTCTTTACACGTCAACCCATTATCCCGCAAATTATGGCTTTATACCCAGAACTTATGCCAATGACAAGGATCCCCTTGATGTGCTGGTCTTATCAAGCGAATCACTGGATCCGATGGTCATGGTGAAATGTTATCCTATTGGGGTTGTACGGATGGTTGATTGTGATGAAGCGGACGACAAAATAATAGCTATACCCCTGAAGGATCCCACATGGAATTTTTATAAGGATATCAGCGCACTCCCGCCTCATATATCCAGCGAAATATCCCACTTTTTTGAGGTGTACAAGAGCCTTGAAAACAAGGTTTCCGCCGCAACGGAAGTGCTTGGTCCCGATGACGCCAGAAATATAATAGCAGAGGCAATTCACATGTATGAAATACATTTTTGCGGAAGATTAAAATAGCAAGGAACGACACCGGTGAATAAACAAGTCTGTTAAAAAAGCCGGTGAATAGATGGTTTTTACTGAGACAGAATTCATTTTTCCTGTGCTGGAAAGTAGATGCCTTAAGCATTGACAATACAGGAAAACGATGCAATAATGAAATATACAGATTAAAGAAATGGGGCGTGGCAATGATATCAAAGTAATCTCAAATCTGACCGGCAATTGTTATAATTAAAGCCATAAGTGTCGGAATTTGGATTACTTTGCCGAATTAATTTCGGTTACTATTGTTGCGCTCATTTTTGTTAATCAGCGGGTTGCTTTACTGCTCAAAACTGAATTAGAGCTTAACAGTACGGCAGTTAATCCATTTTCCGGCAATTGCGTCGCGAAAATGGATTTTTTGTTTTAGGAGGGTATTATGTCTCTGATAAATGTTTCGAACCTTACTTTCTGCTATGAAGGCAGTTATGACAATATATTCGAAAATGTTTCATTTCAGATAGATACCGACTGGAAACTCGGATTTGTTGGAAGGAACGGGCGAGGAAAAACCACTTTTCTGAATCTTCTGCTTGGTAAATATGAATACCGGGGATCAATCACCGCCAATGTAAACTTTGAATACTTCCCGTATGTTGTTGAAGACAAATCACAGATGACAACCGATATTATTGAAAGCATGCTTGGCAGTTACCGGCTCTGGGAGGTACAGCGCGAGCTTGCAAAACTGGAAGTTTCGGATGATGTGCTTTACCGCCCTTTTGAAACCCTCAGCCCTGGTGAGCAGACAAAAATACTGCTTGCCGTTTTGTTTCTTAAAGAAAACAGCTTTTTGCTTATTGATGAACCCACAAATCACCTGGATGCCGAGGCAAGAGAAACTGTTGCCGGGTACCTGAACACGAAAAAAGGTTTTATCCTTGTATCCCATGACAGGGCTTTTCTGGATGCATGCGTTGATCATATACTGTCCATCAATAGGACTAATATTGAAGTTCAAAGCGGCAATTTTTCGACGTGGTATTACAATAAGCAGCTGAAGGAAAGTTTTGAAATGAAAATGAACGAAAAACTGAAAAAGGAGATAAAAAGGCTTGAAGAGTCAGCCAGGCAGAAGGCAAGCTGGTCGGATCGGGTTGAGGACTCGAAAATAGGAAATCACGTATTTGACAGGGGGCGGGTGGGACATCTTGCCGCAAAAATGATGAAGCGTGCGAAAGTAATAGAAAGAAGGCTGGAAAAGGCCATTGACGAAAAATCGAAACTTCTGAAAAACATTGAAACTTCAGAAGCTCTTAAGATTGAAACCACTCCTCATCATGCCAGAAGACTGGTGGAACTTAAGAACGTATCGCTTTATTATGATTCCAGGAAAGTATGCGGAGGTATTTCGTTCACGATAGAACAGGGTGACAGGATAGCCCTGTGGGGCAGGAACGGTTCGGGAAAAAGCACTTTATTAAAACTTATCTGCGGCGAAAAAATTGATTATACAGGGGAATTCTACAAGGCTTCCAACCTTGAGATATCCTATGTTCCACAGGATACCTCGTTTTTGAAGGGTAGCCTGTTTGAGTACGCCGAAAGGCACGGAATAGACAGGACCCGTTTCCTGACAATACTCCGCAAACTTGATTTTGAACGGGTGCAGTTTGAAAAGGACATGGCTGAGTTCAGTGCAGGGCAGAAGAAGAAAGTCCTTATAGCACGAAGTTTGTGTGAAAGCGCTAACCTGTTTATTTGGGATGAACCTCTGAATTATATAGACATACTGTCACGAATACAAATTGAAGAACTGCTTGCCGAATACAAACCGACAATACTGTTTGTTGAACATGATATAGCTTTCTGTGAGAACATAGCAACGAAAATTATAAAACTAAAGGATTAAACCGGAAGGTTGAAAAATACGGCCGTCAGCACTATAATTAAGCGGAAAACATTATTTGTTCGGGAGGTAAAAAATGGCCTGCGAATACAGCAAAGTCAACTGTACCTGTACATACCCGTGTTCACGCCGGGGAAAGTGCTGTGAATGTGTTGCATACCACCGGAGAAGCGGCGAAGTACCCGGATGCTTTTTCTCAAAAGAGGGCGAAAGAACCTATGATCGCTCAATAGAAAACCTTTACAGTGACTATAGGAAAAGAGGGTACTGAAAAACAACGGGCAGAGCAATGGCTCTGCCCGTTGAAATACCATTGTTCTATGATATAAGCTGTTTTACAAAGTCCAGGTAAGGCTGATAGCTTTCGCCCCGGGGAACATACATGTATACCTGGTAGGCCTTGGTGCTGTCCCTTATTGGAATCCACGCATAAATCATGTCAAAAAGCACCCATTCATTGTTAAATGACGCATACTGTTCCATCAGGTAGATTTCTGCGCTGCCTATGGCTGTTTCGCCGGAAAACAGGAGCTCTTTTACGGTGGAACCCCTTATGAACTTGTCATCATCAAGAGAAATCACGGAATAGTCTGTAACCGTAAATCTGCCTGCCACGCCAAACTCGGGCAGGAGTTTTTCCTTTTCGGGCAGGTAAAAAGTGAAAATGTAAGTATCGTAATATGAGTTATAATAAACATCGGCCTTGTATGAAGCAGGCAATACTTTCAGAACAGCCTGCCGGTTTTCGTTGTTGTAGTTGATAAAGCGTATGTCGGTAAGGTTTTCGATTATACCGTCACCATATACCGGCAGATAAAGCGTACGGTCCTTGCTTATGGCTTTATTTGCCGTCAGTTTGTCAGTATTCAGGTCAAGCCGGAACTTTCCGTTTCCGATAGTTTCAATTGTAACAGTACTGTTTTCGGCATCCAGCGAGTAAGCTGCTATTTCATTAATCATGGCCAGCAAATTAACCTTGCCGTTCCTTGCCGTGTACAGGAATTCATAATACGGACCGGCAGGAATTCTGCGCTTTATACTGTAGCTGAAATTGTCATCGGTCAATACGATATAGGAAGGATTGATAGCAGATTTTTCCTGGTATGTTTCAGTTTTGAAATTCCTGAGATCTATAATACATAATGTTTGCTTCTGGTTGGCTGAAAAAACTCCCAGAACCCTGTTTTCGCTCCTGGAAATTACATTGATGTTTGGTGCATCATCAAGCTCGTAAAGGACCTCTTCATGAATTCCGTCTGAAGCAACTATCTTGTTGTTTGAAACAAATACGAAATGATCATTTTTAAATCCTAAAATCGGTCCGTTCTGTTCGCCGGGGAATTCGGCATATACGGAATGAAAAGGATATCCCGTTTGCCTTACTGAATTATCCTTTTTGCTAAGAACAAGATATGTCAGTGTATTGCCGTCGGCAATCAGGGAATAATTTTCACCGTCGGCCCTGTAAATGGCGTTGTATGTTATCCCGGACGGTTTCTGATCATTTCCGGGTGCGGAGGTCGGCGAGGGTGCAGGACTTGCTGATGCTGCTTCCGTAGGCTTAGGCGTGGATGCAGGAGTGGGTGCAGGTGTGGGAGCAGTCGTTGGTGTGATGGTTGCAACAGGAGCCTGGGTTGGCTCATCAGCAGGCTCAGGTGTTGGTTCCTCCGTAATTTCCGGAACAGGGGTTGGTTGGGCTTTTGGCGTAGGTGTGACTGAAACCGATACTTTCTTTGTATTTCTGCCTTTTACCGGAATTATCGATATATTTTTTTTGTCCATTATAATGAGAACAGCAAGAATACATGCAAGGATACAAGGAATCAAAATAACCGTTCTGAGTTCTCTTCTCATGCCTCAACCACCCTTTTCTTTAATTTGATTCTTGTCCTTTCACCGGTTCATACAGAATATCGCAGGAAATCCGCTATATTTACATTATATAACATGATTTTCCGGTAAACAACAAGATCATGAGATTCGTCAGCGGGTCATTGTCTATACTTTCCGGACCCGCGGAACATGAGTTTTATCATATTGTTCAGATAAAATAAGTTAAAAAAGGTTCATGAAACTATCGTCACGGTAACCTGTAACTTCGGCAAGAAATGTTCTGAGATCCATGCTTTTGTTCTTTAACTCATCCATTTTCACGTCGGCAGCTATTCTTCCGTATTTCAGCACTATCATCCGATCAAGGAAATTTTCTATCTCATCAACCAGGTGGGTGGCAAGTATAATTGTTTCATTATTCTTCAGATACGATATCATCACCTTCAGAAAATCGCGCCTTGTAAATATGTCCTTGCCGTTGAACGGTTCGTCCATAATAATATATTCCGCACCTTTGCAGAATCCGGCCGCGATTTCCAGTTTTGCCTTCTCGCCATGGGAAAAATCTTTAATTCTCCGTGTTATATCCAGGTTAAAGTACTTCAGAAGTTTTATATATCTTTTCATGTCAAACCCGGGGAACATAACGGAAAGGAATTCCCCGTATTCAAGCGGTTTCATTGAAGGAAAGTAACTTCCTTCACAGGTTATGAAAGACAGCTTGTGATACATTTCATTCACTGGTTTTCCTTCTATCAAAACCCTGCCTTCATTTAATTCGCAAAGTCCCATTATTGCCTTTAACAGCGTTGTCTTGCCCGAACCGTTTCCACCGACTATTCCTGTAATTTCACCTTTATCAATTTTAAACGTTACATTTTCCAGGCCTGTAAATGAAGTACCATAGTACTTTTTTGCACCTAAAACTTCAATCATAGTTTCACCCCTGATTTTCGTCAACTTTTACATCAACTGAACGAAATTGCCTGTAATCATAAAAGTTGTGTCCAAAAGAAGTATCGATGAAATACAGGTTCCTGTTATAATCATCAACGGCATCGGTAACAAGTTCCCCGGTATATGCAGCAAACGTTGAGTCATTTTCCGTTTTATAGGCATATATCATAAAATGCCCCGGGGTAAATATATCATTATAGTATTTCTTTGTTTCATCCTTGTCCTTGACCAGTGCAATGGTATACAACATATTATCCTTTGCGATAATACTGTAAGGGTATAATTCATTGCTGCTGATTTCGGAGAATTTATGCTTCAGGTTTAATTTGCCGTTTTCGGTATGAATACTTAATAAAGTGATTTGATTATACTGGTTTTCGTCCGTGTATTTCAGAAAGACATTGAGATAGCCGTCATGAACAAACCCTTGACAGTAAGGAAGTTTTTCTCCATATGAAATGCCTGTGATGGCCAGTTCATCCAGGAGTCGTCCGTCGGTATTATAGAGTCTTGCCTTGAATATATTATTTTCGAACAGCAGCAAAACCAGCTTGTTATCGACAGCTTCAAGTCCCAGAAAATCCATATTTGTGCTGTCAAGGTCAAAGTCCGTTATAGTTTCAACGGTACCAAGGTATTTAGAGTTTTGCCACCACGGATCAAAACTGACTGCCTTATATATTCCGTTTCGGCCGGAGTATTCTTTTGTACAGACAATTGTAAAGTACAAATCGTCATTCAGCACAGTAAATGCCAGTTCAGGCAGAACTGCCGGAAAACTGCTGCGAACCAGTGTGTAGATTGTATTAGGTGGTGTTCCTTCAGAAACAATATATTCATCCTTGTAGAATTCAATATCCTTCCCGCTGCTTTTGAAGTATAGACCCGGGGAAAAATAAACAGTGGATAAGTCCGGATTTGAAAAATCGGCATACCTTTTTGATATTCTGAGGTAAATATCCACACTGTCGGTATAAACCGAACTTTTTCTGACAAAAGCATTACCCGCTGCATGGCTGTCTTCCCGTGCAATTTCTTTTCTTGGGGCACCGGGAGATATTTCATAATCATAATTGTAAGTATACAGGAATTCATTGTGCATGAACCCGTTTACTAAGTTTTTGTAGTCTTCCGGGCCTGATATGTCATTTTTCTGCTGGTAATATATAAACCTGCTGTTTAAAGTACCGTTTTTTATCTCAAAGTATCTGCCGTGGTACCGATCTTCAAGAAAGCCGGATATTGTAATACCCGTCAGGACTTTCCTGTCTCCTTCCAGATCATGAATATATAAAACGGAATTATCTTTTGCGGCGGCCATAAAGATGTAAAAGCACATAACAGCCAATATGGCAGGTATTGAAACTACGAGAAATATATTTTTCCTTAACCGGTTCATATATCATCATCCTTTCGCGGTTATACAACGGCACTTTTCTTTATCAGCCGTAAGCTGTCATAAACAGCGAATATGGCGGTCAGAAAAAGCACCACTGACAAAACATTTATATAAAAGCCTGATGCAGTGAGAATGTTCATCCTGTATATCAGGGAATATATGATCAGCGACAAATTAAGTATAACGATGGCAAAACGGAAATATCTCCTGCTTCGCTCACAGATTACAGCATAATACAGGGTACAGACCAGGTTTATAAAGAGCGCCGCAGAAGATAAAAGGCTTTTTAGTCCAAATGGCAGTAATATTCTGAAAAAGTCCGAACGGATAAAAGCAAGAAACAGGCCGTTGTTAGCCTTGGCAGTGAGCCCGTTTATATGCAGGGATGAATTATAAAAGCAATAAATGCCATATCCTGCGGCGGCACTTATTATTTGGGATGCAACCAGTATAAGAAAACAAACCGCATGGGTAATGAGCTTTGAAAAAAACACATATTCTCTTGGAATGGGAAAGGTAAACAATGTATATACGCTTTTGCTCTCAATGTAGTTCGAATATACATTGTAAATGCAAAGCCCGCATAATATGAACAAGCATACAAGAAATACCATAACTGCCCCTGATTTTGCAAAAAGGAGCTCGAATCTTTCAAAGCGGTTCGGATAATAATCCAGGCTTTTTATTATCAGAACCTGCTGTAAAACAATCAATGACAGGCAAACCGCTGTAACGGTTTTATACATTCCCCTCATTTCGTGATTCAGCAGGAAATATATTTTTTTCAAGGCAGACACTCCTTTATGTATTAGTTTAATAATACACATATATAAAAAATATATTTATATTTCATCCCAAACTTTACTTATTAAATCCACAGTTTGCTTAAATGTCATGTTAATGTCCTTAGCAGCCCTGACAAAGTCCGAAACAAGGCCCCTGGTAAGCTCGTCCCTGATGGATGTAAGTACCTTTTCGTCAATATATATAATGCTTCCTGAATTTCCTATGGTTTTTACAAATCCTTCTTCTTCCATAAGCCTGTATGCTTTCTGAACGGTATTCGGATTGATTCCAAGCAGTGCAGCAAGTTCCCTTCTGGACGGAAGTTCTTCACCCGGTACCGCAAAACCGGTTAATATCATTTTTTTTACGAAGTAAGATATCTGGACATATACGGGTTCCCTGCTGTTCAGGATGAGTTTTGAAAAATCAATCAAATACCGTACACCGCCTTTTACAAAAGTAAACGCGACAGGTTTGGCGCTTATGTGTATTATACTAATAATACAGTTGCTTATCAAGCTATTTTTTACTTTTACGAAAAATATTTTTGTAGCAAGAGATACCGAAAAATAATCAAATATGTTATATAATAGCGTTGTTATGAGAAATGATTTATAAAACCTATTGAAGTTTGCATAAAAATCTGTATAGTATTTAATGTTTGCAGAGTTCAGTAAGGGAGAAATGGAGGTGTGTTCATGAAAGCTTATGTTGACAAGGACAAATGCATAGGATGCGGGCTGTGCACCGATTTGTGCCCCGAAGTATTCAGTATGGATGATGACGGTACGGCTACTGCAATAGATGAACCGATCCCTGAGGATGCAGAGGATGCGGCAAAAGAAGCGGCAGAGCAGTGCCCTGTTGAAGCTATAACCATTGATGAAGAGGACTGAAATACAAAAAGAACCCTTTTACTAATGAAAAGGGTTCTTTTTGTATGCTTTTTGTCATAGTATTTTTACGAACATTTCATCAGGGACACTGAATGTGAAAAAACAGGGAATTTCAGCTTGTAAAGCGGCGGCGGTATACATAGGTACGGTTGTGGGAGCGGGATTTGCCACCGGCCAGGAAATACTGCAGTTTTTTGCACGGTTCGGTATATACGGCCTGGGCGGTATTATTATTGCAACACTTCTTTTCATTGTTTTTGGCTATTTGATAATGGATTTGGGAAATATGCTTCACGCCAGATCACATATGGAAATAATCAGGTACGCAGGGGGTAGGTTTCTCGGGGATATAATTGATTTAATAATAACCGTCTTTTTGTTTGGTACTTTTTCGGTAATGATCGCGGGAAACGGGGCGCTGTTCGAACAGCAGCTGAAACTTCCTGCCACGGCGGGAAACATAATGATGGCGGTCATTACCGCCCTTACCGTATTGACCGGAATCAACGGTGTCATTAATTCGATTAGCTTTGTTGTGCCCTTTCTGCTGTCAGTTGTGCTGGCTATAAGCGTTATTTCCGCGGTTCAGAACCCAGTGAACCCGGGAGCTGTTTCTCCTGTACCAGTTATGAACGGTTTGTTCAACAACTGGTTTGTTGCTTCGGTATTGTATGTGTCATATAACACCGTTACTTCGGTGGCAATACTGGGGCCTCTCGGAAACGAGGCAAAAGACAGGAAATCAATACTGTACGGAGCAATACTGGGCGGCGGCGGTCTTGGTTTCGGTGCCGCAATGATTTACCTGGCGTTGTCGGGACATATGGCTTATGCTGCAAAACTTGAGGTTCCCATGCTCTATATTGCCGGCAACATTTCACCGATCCTGCAGGCGATTTATTCCATTGTGCTTGTAGCCGAAATATATACAACGGCCGTGAGTTCCCTGTTTGGATTTACAACAAGGATTACAGGAATGTTCAGAAAACCGGTAAAGGGAAGATACGTCGTAGCATGTTCAACAGCAGTAGCCCTTCTGTCAAGCTACATGGGTTTTTCAAACCTGGTCAAGTATCTCTACCCGCTGATTGGTTACTGCGGAATCATTATTCTTGCCTCGCTTCTGGTAAATTCTGTCCGGGTCATGAAAAGAAAACATGCCGGGGAACGGTAGCATCCTATTGAAAAATTTGACTTGTAATTTGATTCAGTTTATTTATAATGAAAAGAGTATGACCCTATGGAACAATCATTTCTGTAAAACTTGCAAAAGGTAGATGAGAATGAAGAAAATAAAAAAGTTTATATCTTATTACCGTCCCTATAAGGGCATGTTTTTTTTGGACATGTTTTGTGCTTTTGTTCTTTCGGCGATTGACCTTTTTTTTCCGAGACTTGTACAGTACCTTCTTGAGGAAGTTTACAGCAAACGCCCGCCCGGGATGATAAGGATCATTCTTCTTTCGGGGCTGGGGCTTTTGGTTCTGTATATAATCAGGTATTTCTGCCAGCATTATATAACAGCGCAGGGACACATAATGGGAGCGCGCATGGAGGCGGATATGCGCAGGGATCTTTTCACCCACCTGCAGAAGCTTTCCTTTTCGTTCTATGATGAAGCCAATACAGGAACCCTGATGTCCCGCATGACAAATGACCTTTTTGATATTTCGGAACTCGCCCATCACGGTCCCGAGGATTTGTTCATTTCTGCAGTGAAAATCATTGGGGCCGTTGCAATAATGCTAACAATGAATGTTAAGCTGACGCTTATCCTGTTGTTCCTTATTTCCTTCATCATTGTTTTTACGGCACGGTATAACCTGAAAATGAGAGCCATATTTGCCGATAACCGAAGGAAGATTGCGCTGGTCAATGCCCAGACCCAGGATACCCTGGCAGGGATCAGGGTTGTCAAGTCTTTTTCGAATGAGGCGATTGAGCAGCAGAAGTTTGACAGGAGCAACCAGGAATTTCTCAGGTCAAAGGAATCCAATTACATGATAATGGGGAAATTCTTTTCGGGAAACCAGCTGCTACAGGGGATTTTATACCTGACCGTGCTGGTCCTGGGAGGCTTGTTCCTGAGCCAGGGCAGCATATCTTCAGCCGAGCTTGTGGCGTATATACTTTTCATTAACGTATTCCTGAGTCCCATTGACAAGCTGGTTAACTTCACAGAGCAGTTCCAGAAAGGAATGGCCGGTTTTGAACGTTTCCTTGAGATACTTAATACCAAGCCGGAAATAGAGGACAGTGAGGACGCGGAGGAACTGACCGACGTACAGGGGGAAATAAGGTTCTGCAACGTTTCATTCAGCTACAACGACAAGACCGAAGTATTAAGGAACATTAACCTCACCATACCGAAAGGGAAGACCGTTGCGCTGGTAGGGCCGTCGGGAAGCGGAAAAACCACGTTCTGCAATCTTATTCCCAGGTTTTACGAGGTTGACGAGGGTTCTATCACGATAGACGGCAAGGACATTAGAAAAGTCACGCTGGAATCACTGCGCAGGAATATTGGAATGGTGCAGCAGGATGTGTACCTGTTTTCGGGTACAGTCAGGGAAAATATTCTGTACGGGAAACCCGATGCTACTGAGGAAGAAATAATTAGAGCCGCAAAACTCGCCAACGCCCATGATTTCATAATGGAACTGGAAAACGGCTATGATACTTTTGTAGGTGAAAGGGGCGTAAAGCTTTCCGGCGGACAGAAGCAAAGAATATCAATAGCACGGGCTTTTCTGAAAAATCCTCCGATCCTTATACTGGACGAAGCCACTTCTGCACTGGATAATGAAAGCGAAAGGCTTGTCCAGGAAGCCCTGGATATACTTGCAAAAGGCAGGACCACGCTGATCATAGCCCACCGGCTTTCAACCGTCAGGAATGCAGATAAAATTGCGGTTCTTACGTCAAACGGCGTTGAAGAAGAAGGCACCCACGATGAACTGATAAATAAAGGCGGAGTTTACGCGTCACTGTATAAAGAGATTAAAATGTAAAGCGGCAAAGGATCATGATTGTCATCCTTTTACCGCTCCGATTGTCATGCTCTCGATAATCTTGTCGCTGAGGAACAGGTATGCTGCAATACTCGGGATTATCATGATTACTATTGCGGCCAGCTGGACCGTCCAGTTGGTTGAATACTGCCCCTTGAAACGGGTCAGGCTGACCGGAAGCGTCATTTTATTGGGATCGGACATGAAAATCAGGGCAAACATAAGCTCATTCCACATTGATACGAAATTATAAATTGATATTGTGGCAACAGGAGATTTGGACAGCGGGAAAACGATTTTCCAGAATACTCCGGCCATATTGCCCCCATCGATAATAAAAGCTTCCTCCACTTCATGGGGTATGGTGCTCATAAATCCGGTCAGAATAAAAATGGAGGTGGGGAGGGCAAAAGCCACATAGGGCAGGATTAAGGCCAGATGATTATTTATCAGCCTTACCTTGTTAAACATTATAAAAAGGGGTATAAGCGTGGAATGAATGGGGATCATTACACCAAGCAGGAATAACCCCAGGACCGTATTCGAAAGCTTCCATTTTAGCCTGGTTATTGCAAATGCCGCCATGCTTGCGATTATGATTGTAATAAACATGGACGATAAAGCAACGAAAGCCGAGTTAAAAAAGCTGATTCCTATCTTTCCGGCCGTCCAGGCTGTTTTGTAGTTCGAAAACACAGGGTTCGGGGTAATTCCCCACGGGTTATTGAACAGTTCCGAATTCGTCTTGAATGAGTTTATTATCAGCCAGATCAGAGGGTACAGGCATGTTATCGAAAAAGCAGTCAGTATAAAATACAGAACGACGGTTCCTATGCTGATTTTTTTCCCCATTAACCAAGCACTCCTTGTATAATACGGCTTACTAGTATTGTATTTCTTCCGATTTGAACATTCTGTTAAGAATAAAGGTTACAATAAGGCACAGGATAAGCAGTACAACCGAAACTGCGCTTCCGTAACCGTACTGGTAATCCCTGAAGGACTTGTAATACATGTATGATGCAATTACTTCGCTGGCATGGTTAGGCCCGCCGTTGGTCATTACATAAATGAGGTCAAAAAAACGCAGCGAACCAGTAGCCATTAAAACCGTGTCAATCCCGATAATCGGTTTTATTAACGGCAATATGATATACCTTACCATACCGATCTGGTTTACGCCGTCTATAAGCGCTGCTTCCTTTAAATCTGACGGTATATTTTCTATTGCGGCGAGATAAATGATCATGTGATATCCGACAAACTGCCAGCAGATGGCTGCAATAACCGAACCCATTACTGTTTTTTCGTCGGCCAGCCATAAGCGTGTGAACCTTCCCAGACCTATAGCCGAAAGAAGCCTGTTCACGATTCCGAACTCCGGGTTATATACAAACGTCCACAAAAGTCCTATTGCAACACTTGACAGGATATTCGGAAGAAAAAATACGGTTTTGAAATATCTCTTTCCTTTTATCCTGCCGCTGATTGCAATGGCAAGGGCTATTGCAAGGGGAGTCTGAACAACAAGCGACCAGAACATCATCAGGAAAGTGTTTTTCATGCTTTTAATAAAAATGGCATCTTTAGTAAACAGGTTTATATAGTTTCTTAATCCGTTAAATCTTGTTGTATCGAGTATGTTCCATCTGAAAAAACTGTAATATATAGTGTTTAAAATAGGCACTATCACAATCAGCAGATATATGATTAATGCGGGCAATATAAATGCTAAAATTGTTTTTTTGTTCTTCCGCATGAATTCCATAATTTTGCCACCCGTCAGTTTTCTGAAATACAATTTGAAAAGAAAATTCGGTCAGGTGGATAAATGGATGGGGGGGAAAATATCCACCTGACACGAGATTAAACTAATAACCAGCAATTATTCCCTGTTCTGTTCGGTAAATTCCTGGAGCGCACGGAATGCTTCTTCAGGATTTTTACCTGCTGTAATCGCCTGAATGGTGTTGTTATATTCGTTTCCGATTGTGCTTCCCAGTGCTACGTCGTAGAACAGGAAGAATTCTTCCATGTCTTTCTGCAGTTCTGCGACCTTAATTGCCACGGGATTTGATTTTTCTGCAGGAATTGTGGTTTTTGTTGCCAGAAGATTTCCTGCTTCAGCAAATTTCTTCTGGATTTCCTCGGAAGCAATGGTCTTCAGGAATTCAATGGCAGCTTCCTTGTTTTTGCAGTTTGTGCTAATCGCGAAGCTCTGATCGGGCTGACCGAGCCAGCTGTTAATACTGCCCTTTCCGCCTTCAATTGCAGGGAATCTTGCAACGTCCACTTTTCCTTTCAGCGGTGATTCGTCGTTGGTTAACTGCTGGATTGCCCAGCTTCCCATGACGAGCATGGCTGCCTTTCCTTCCTTGAACAGTTCCTGGGCCGGATCGTTATCCAGGGCATTAAAGCCTTCCGGGAAAGCATTCATCTGAACGAGTTCATACATGATCTCCCCGGCGCGGATGAAAGACGGATCAAGCCATGTTCCTGTTCCTTCATAAACCTTGTTGAAAGGTTCACTTCCGCCGATACGGTTTGCAACCAGCTCACTGAACATTGCACCTACCCACGGAGCCTTGTTGCCAAGTGCAAACGGAATAATGCCGTTTTCGTTGAGTACCTGGATGACATGCTTAAGTTCAGAATATGTTTCCGGGACTTTTAGATTCAGCCTGTCGAAAATTTCCTTGTTATAGAACAGGCATGCAACCGTTTGGGTGGTAGGAGCAGCGTAGATCTTGCCGTTGAAAGTGAAAGGTTCGAAAATTCCGTTTATGTAGCTGTTTTTCCAGTCCGGGTCCTTGTCAAGATCTTCGCTGATGCTGTATACCTTGCCCGATGTAACAAACGGTCTCAAAAACCCGGCAGCCCACGTGTTGAACAAGTCAGGAGCTTCATTGGTTGCCATAAGGGTTGCTATTTTTGTCTTGTACTGTTCATTTTCGGTGAATTCAATTTCTATCTCTGCAGTGCTGCTTCTTTGATTGAACAGATTAACTGCTTCCTTGATGATTTTTGAGTTGGGGTCTGTTTCTATTCCCCAGGCCTCGATCCTAAGTTTTGCTTTCTGTCCTCCTGTATCGGTTACCGTATTTGCAGTATTACAGCCTGAAAGAAGATAAGCAGCCAAGAGTGCGATGCACACCAATACCAGTGTCTTTTTCATATATACTTTCTACCTCCTTTTTATTTTTTTGTGGCCGGAATCTGCCACATTATTAATTATAAAAATTTTTCGGTCCGGGGGATTTGATTAAATAAACTAAATATTTGAAAAAATAAACTTCTTAATTGACATCAAATGAAGTGTTTGCCTGGTGAACGGGAAAAGATATGCTTACACAGGTTCCGAATCCTTTGCGGCTTTGGATACTGATGCCATATTTTTCACCATAGTACATCTTAATTCTTTTATCAACATTTTTCAGACCGATATGGGTATGGCTTTCGGTGCGGCAGGATTCATGGTTTTCAGAAAGAATTTTTGATACTGCTTCTTCATCCATTCCTATCCCGTCATCAGTTACCCTCAATACGATCGTATCATTTTCAGCAAATCCTTCTATCACTATTTTCCCGTTGCCTATTTTATTCTCTATACCGTGTACAATGGCATTTTCAACTATAGGCTGAAGAATCAGCTTAGGTATTTTTATGTCGGATATTTCGTCGCTGATTCTTATCTCGGCTTCTATCCTGTCGCCGTACCTGAATTTCTGGATAGTGAGGTAGTTTTGAACGTTCCTGGTTTCTTCCCTGACGGTTATGAAATCCTCACCGCCTATGCTGGCACGCATAAGATCACCGAGGGCTTTTACCATTTTCCCGATTTCGGGTACCCCGTGTATTCTTGCCATCCAGTTAATGGATTCAAGGGTGTTGTACAGGAAATGGGGATTAATCTGCATTCTCAATGACTTAAGCTCAGCTTTCTGCTTAAGTATTTCCTCCTGGTAAACCTTTTCGATAAGCTGTCTTACCTGGCTTACCATTTCATTGAAATGCCTGCTCAGCAGACCTATTTCATCCTCCGAGTCATAATCTATGTATACGTTGAAATTTCCTTCTCCAACTTCGTCCATTTTCTTCGAAAGATCGCGGACGGGTTTTGAAATTCCTCTTGAGATTACCACTGAAAGGATAACGGACATAAGGCAACAGGCAATGATTGTAAGAAATATCCAGCTCCTCAGCCAGATTATTTCCTTCTCGTATTCCAGCGAAGGTATGTAGCTGACCATTCTCCACGGCGTGCCATGGATATCCCTGTAAGAAACGTAATAGTTTCTTCCCGCAATATTTGCAGTGGTGAAATTATTACTCTGTATGCCGTTTATGGCTTCCGCGGTCGAAAACTCGTTCTGTTTGCCGAGAAGTTTTTTGTCCTTTGCCGATATAATATAACCATGCTGATCCATGACGAACAGTTCGCCGGTATTGAACAGTTCGGTTTCCTTAAACGCGTTGATAATGCTGCTTTCCCGGAGATATACAAACACATATCCTATTTTTTCCTGGGTATCAAGGCTGTTAATAACCCTTCCCACCATCAGTGTCTGGGTATTTGGATTGGTATTGAACCAGCAGGTACTTCCATGGCCTTTTTCCAGAATTTTTTTTTCTTCTTCATTATCGTTTAATGAAATGGAAGCGGGATTTATGTAATAAATGGTTCCCGTGTTTGAAATAACCTGGATTGCGGCAATGTCCGAAACGGAAGAGATCAGACTCCTGAGCTGGGAGTCGATTGCTTTTTCCGCCATAATTTTTTCCTGTTCACCGGAAAAACCCTTGTTGCTTTTCTTAAGGCCGTCCTGGATTATAGAATTTGATACCACCTGGAATGTAAGGCGCTCGGCTTCCCGCAGATTATTTTCAATGTTATTGCCTGTTTCCATAAGTATATCCTTTGTATACTGTTCGGTTTTGTGCTTTAAAAGCTCGCTGGAACGGTAATAGGAGAAAATTCCGATAAACAGGGCGGGGAAGATGGCCAGAAGCAGAAAAGAAAATACCAGCTTTTTATGAATAGGAAGGTCGCGGAAATATTTCAAAATCCTGTCCGGTTTATTTACCTTCATCTCCGGCTCCTCCGGCAGACAAGAGCTTTTCCCTGTATTCCGACGGTGTAAGCCCGTAGTATTTTTTAAAAACCTGGCTGAAATAACCGGGGTCACAAATACCCACCATTGATGATATTTCGTAGATTTTATATTCAAAATCCGAAAGCAGTTCACAGGCTTTTTCCAGCCTGTATTTCGTAAGGGTCTCAAGAAATGTTTCTCCCAGTTCCTTTTTGATGAGACGGCTTAAATAGATATGGTTCATATGTACATGTTCTGCGGCGGTAAAAAGGGTTATATCTTCAGTGTAGTGGTTTTTTATGTATTCCAGGACTTCACAGACAACCCTGTTTTTTGTATTAGGCGTTTTATTCATGGTTTCCAGGCATTTAAGCTGCATAAATTCATTTATCCTGTTTTTGGCTTTCAGAACCGCTTCTATTATTTCATCCGGGTCGGAAGGTTTCAGTATATAGTCTATTGCACCCAGGCTTATGGCGGTTTTTGCATAGCTGAAATCTTCATACCCCGTAAGGAGAATTGACTGGATTTCAGGGACTTGCTCCTTTGCAGCTTCTATCAATTTCAGACCGTCCAGGCCGGGCATTCGGATATCGGTAATTAAAATCTGCGGATGCCCTGATATTATCATCGTGAGGGCTTCATTGCCGTTTGCGGCTGCACCGAGAACCGTAACTCCGTATTTGCTCCAGTTGATTGAAAGAAGTCCCTGCCTTATGACGAGTTCATCATCCGCTATAACCATGCCAATCATTTTCAATCCTCCAGGAGTAACCGGTTATGCTGAATAATCAAGCTGAATGGTTGAATATACCGGATGATATGAGTATTCATGAACAGTAATTTTTTACACAAATAGAATAGCATTGCAGTACTGGGCTTGTCAATCTGATTACCGCTTTGATTATCGTTTTTTGCATGAATATTTATAAAAGGTAATAATTGCCTGCAGTATAAAAGACGGTTTTCGGTGCAGTGGAGACGATTGTAATTTGCCTGAAAATCGTGAAATATTTTTTTATAAGGTATTGACAAATGCATATTTATACTGTAGATTTATAAATATACAAAATTTAATGAATAATATGTATAAATATTCATTGTATATGAAGAGAAACAAGGGGGGAGAATTTCAATGAAAAAAAATCTGAAACTGCTGACAATTGTAATGATCATTGCAATGATTACAGCTGTGCTGTCAGGATGCAGTGCGGGGAGTAAAAAAAGCACCAGGGTAAAGGTTATTGATATCCCGCTTACATATGAAGAGTATGCTTTTGGCGTCAGGAAGGATGAACCTGAGCTTCTTGAAAAGGTTAACGAGTTCATTGCCAAAATAATGTCTGACGGCACATTTGAACAAATTCTGAATAAGTATTTCGGTGACGGCCAACCCGAGGCGGTTGTATCGGCAGAACTGGATCCGTCGAAAGATCAGCTTGTTGTGGCTACAAACGCAGCATTTGAGCCTTTTGAGTACATGGAAGGCGATAAGTATTATGGAATAGACCTGGAAATTGCGAAACTTCTGGCTGATTATCTCGGAAAAGAGCTTGTGATCAGCAATATGGACTTTGAGGCCGTATGTCTGTCCGTAAGTCAGGGTAAAGCCGACATTGCCATGGCGGGCCTGACAATCACGGAAGACAGGAAAGAATATGTTACGTTTTCGGACAAATACTTCAATGCATCACAGAAACTTGTTGTAAAGGAAAATGATACAACCTTTGACAACTGCAAAACTGCGGAAGAAATAGAAGCCATTCTTAACAGCTTTGGCAAGGATAAGAAAATAGGCGTCCAGGCAGGTACAACGGGACAGTACTATGTGGAAGGCGATGAAAAATGGGGATTCAGCGGTTTTAACGTTACATGCATAGGATATAAGTCCGGTTCCCTTGCAGTACAGGATATGCTGAACGGAAACCTGGATTTTGTAATAATCGACGAGGCACCTGCAGAATTTATAGTTAAAGCGTTTAATGAACTTAACTGAGAGCGTTGTTGATTCTGGCTGCAGGGTCAGGCCGGATAGACATCCGGCTGGCCCTTTATATTTTTATTTTTATGTGGATTACCCGGGTAACCGGTGTATTTTCCTGTTTATGGAATCTGTTTTGAAAAAATATAAATCCGGTTGTTATAAAATAAACAAAGTGATTGCATAACAGGCGCTCCGGTTGATATAATGAAAAAAACATCATTGATAAGGGATAAAGATGGGTAGCTTTAGCAGAAAAATTGAAAGATTCTGGCAAGTTTTTTACAACTACGGCGGATATACGAGGGTCCTGACCGGTCTTCAGAATACGGTATATATAGCCGTTGCGGGACTGGCAATAGGTATTGTTATCGGTACGATAATAGCTATTATAGAAGTATTTCCGAAATACAAGCGCCTGCCGCGGATACTGAACTCCATATGCACGTTTTATGTCGGCCTGTTCAGAGGATCACCGATTGTTGTTCAGCTGCTTGTGGCATATTACGTGGTTCTTCCGCTGCTGAACATGAATATCCCGTCGCTGAACGTCTGCGTAATAGTGTTCGGCCTTAACAGCGGCGCATACGTGTCTGAAATAATGAGAAGCGGCATAATGTCGGTTGATCCGGGGCAAATGGAGGCAGGACGCGCTCTTGGACTGAGCTATGGTACTACGATGATGAAAATTGTGGTACCCCAGGCCATCAAGAACATACTGCCGACAATCGGCAATGAGTTTATTGCACTGATCAAGGAGACCTCGGTAGTGAGCTTTGTAGGTGCAACTGATTTATACGTGGCGTTCAATTACATAGGAACCAACAGCTATGAATTTATGATTCCGTACCTCGCAATGGCAGTTATTTATATTGTTATGGTCATGATCATCGCATTACTCGTGAGGATCATGGAAAGGAGCCTCAGAAAAAGTGATAGACGTATTTGATTTGCGCAAGAGCTACGGCGGGCTTGAAGTTCTGAAAGGAATAACGGTTTCAATAAAAGAAGGTGAAAAAATAGCCATAATCGGTCCGTCGGGCAGCGGAAAAAGCACATTCCTCCGTTGCCTTAACTGCCTTGAAGACCCTGACGGCGGCTCGATAATTTTTGAAGGTGTTAACATTGCCGATATGAAAGTTGATATAAATGTGCACCGAAGGCATATGGGCATGGTCTTTCAGCATTTTAACCTGTTTAACAACAAGACCGTGCTTGAAAATATTATGCTTGCGCCTGTGCATACAGGCATTTCTGACCTTCGTAAGAAAAAAGCAATGAATTTTTTCATAGGAATTAGGAACCTGTTTGCAAAAAACAAGAAGCCCCTTTATGAAATAAATACCACACCTGCAAAAATAAAAGCCGAAGCCCGGGAAAATGCCATGAGGCTGCTAAAAAGAATCGGACTCGAGGATAAGGCCGATGCATACCCGGCGACACTTTCAGGAGGACAGAAACAAAGAATTGCGATAATTCGTGCCCTTGCAATGAACCCGAAAGTTATGCTGTTTGACGAGCCTACTTCAGCGCTTGATCCCGAAATGGTGAAAGAAGTGCTGGAACTGATAAGGCATGTGGCCGAAGAAGGAATGACAATGGTTATTGTAACTCATGAAATGGGATTTGCCAGGGAGGTAGCCACAAGGGTTTTGTTCATGGATGAGGGAAGGATTGTTGAGGACAGTACGCCGGAGGAAATTTTCTCAAACCCGAAGCATCCGAGAACGAAGGAATTCCTGTCAAAGGTGCTTTGAGCCGGAAAGTACAGATGTATGTTTAAGAAAATAACAGATTTGACTGAATATATACATATCATTATTGGCAGTATATGACTGCTTCAGTATTTATCGGGGTGATGACTGATGAAATTCTCAAAACGGATTGACCAGCTGAATGAAGGTATATTTTCAAAGCTGCTGGAAATAAAAAGGAGCAGACTGGCAAATGGGGAACAGGTGATAGACCTTAGCGTCGGTGCTCCGAATATTGCTCCTGCAAGGCATATCATTGATGCATTGCGCTCTGCCGCTGCCGATGAGAAGAATTACACCTATGCAATAAATGATTTGCCGGAACTTCTTGAGGCAGTCAGTATGTGGTATAAAAACAGGTACGGCGTGGAACTGGATCCGAAGACCGAGGTATGTTCCCTGATGGGTTCACAGGAAGGTTTTCCGCTTATATCCATGACCGTTGTTGATGAAGGCGACCTGGTTCTTATTCCGGACCCGTGTTATCCCATATTTGCTGACGGTCCGCGAATGGCAGGCGCCAAACTGTATTATATGCCGCAGAAAAAGGAGAACAACTATATTGTAAACCTTAACGACATTCCGGAGGAAATTGCACGAAAGGCAAAAATGATTATAGTTTCATATCCGAACAATCCCACTACTGCCGTCGCTCCCGACCGTTTTTACCATGAACTGATAGCCTTTGCAAAAGAATACGATATTATTGTGCTCCACGACAACGCATACAGTGATCTGGTTTTCGACAACAGGAAAGGGGGAAGTTTCCTTTCCTACCCCGGCGCAAAAGACGTGGGAGTTGAATTCAATTCGCTGTCGAAAACGTACGGTATAGCCGGTGCCAGGATTGGTTTCTGCGTGGGTAACAAGGAAGTTGTTTCACGCCTGAAAATGCTTAAATCCAACCTGGATTACGGTATGTTCATACCCATCCAGAAAGCTGCCATTGCAGCCATTACAGGAGATCAGAGCTGTGTGGCAAGAACCAGGGAAGCTTATGAAATAAGAAGGAATATCCTCTGCGACGGATTCAACAGTATCGGCTGGCATATGCCAAGGCCCGCTGCAACGATGTTTGTATGGGCCCAAATCCCACCTAAGTATGAAAAGTCCTTTGATTTTGCAATGGACATGATTAACAGGGCAGGTGTAATGGTGACTCCCGGCAGTGCTTTCGGCCCGTCCGGCGAAGGTCATGTGCGCATTGCCCTGGTCCAGGATATAGAGGATATCAGGAAAGCCATTGAAGCGGTAAAAAGAAGCGGAATTCTTGAATTATAAGGGTTTTCGAATATGATTCGCTTTGGAACAAGGGTGTTTTGCACCCTTGTTTTGTTTACATATTTATTTTGAAGATATATAAAAATTTTAAATAATATTTTGCCGATTAAATTATTATGAAAAAATGTGATTTTATGCTGAGAAAATGTTTATCCCTGCAAAAAGGGAGAAATAAAAACGTTATGTGTTTTTCAAAATATATATGAAAGGATTCGGGTGGGTAAATGAAAAGTATAGGTGCAAGAATCATCGTTTTATTTGGTATCCTGCTGTTCATTGTCAGCCTTGCTTTTGGTTCTGTATCATATCTCGCTTCCTCCAAATCATTGATTAAGGTTCTTAATGACACAATGCCTAAATACGCGCTGGAGGCATCGCTGACAATAAGGGACAGCATTCAGAATCATCTGAATATTTTAAGTTACATGGCCTCCGCGGAAGAGATGAAAGTGCTGAAGGATCCCGGCGGTGATTATTCAAAGGTAGTGGAAATGCTTTCAAAGGAGACCGAGAGACTGGGAAATGAAAGCATGCTGTTAATCGACAAGGACGGAATGGCTGTAACCGATCAGGGGAGGATACTGAACATGCATGAACATGCCCTGTTCAAAGCGGCAATAGCAGGCGAAAGTACAGTATCCGATCCGATGTTCAACGAAGATCGGAGCAAGATAGTAATGGGTTATGCCGTTCCGGTGATAATTGACAATGAGATATCAGGCGTGCTGATGGCCATAAGGGACGGTATGGAGCTGAGTGACTTTGTAAAGAGAATTGAATTCGCTGAAACCAGCGAAGCATTTATCATAAACAAGGATGGCAGGACCATTGCACATGCTGATACCGAGCTATTGAAAGAAATAATTGATACCCTTACTGTTGATACCATTTCTTCAGCTTCGGTTCTTTTACCTGCCAGGCCGAAAGGGCTGCTGATGTCGGGAACGGGAGGTGCACCGGCAGATAACAGCGAAGAAAAGGTTGATTCGGTAACCTCTGCAACGCTGGAGGAAATTGAGGGCGGCAATACTTTCGGTTTTGACAATTTCACCGAGGTACGAAGGAAGATGATGAACGGTGAAATAGGTTTCGAGGAGTATAAATATAAAGGAATTACAAAGATAGCAGGCTTTGCACCCATTCCCGATTATGGCTGGTCTGTTGCCGTTTCCGTAGATAAAAGCGAAATGATGACTGAGGTTGATAACCTGAGAATAACTTTCCTTGTTATTACCGCTGCAATTCTTGCCATAGGTTCGATCATAGCTTTTATTATTGGAAAGGGCATATCAAGGCCTGTTACGGAGCTGACAAAGCATTGCATTGCCATGTCTGAAGGGGATTTCACCATGAGCATAAACGAAAAATACGCGAAACGCCGTGATGAAATCGGTGAACTTGCCCGGGGCTTCAGGAAGATTACCGAAAACGTATCGGGAATTATCAGGAATGTTGTTTCTGAAGCCAATAACGTGGACAATGCAATTCTGATTGCCAGCGACAGCATGTCGAAACTTAACGATGAAATCCAGCTGATGTCATCCATAACCCAGGAACTGTCTGCAAAGATGGAAGAAACATCGGCCATGGCTGAAGAGATGAATGCCACGGCTACAGAGATTGAAAAGGCCATAGATTCAATTGCGAACAAGGCACAGGAAGGAGCCTTGTCTGCCAGCGAAGTCAGCAAAAGAGCGAAAGAGTTAAGGGAAAATGCAACGATTTCCAGGGAAAACGCCCTTGAAATATTCACAAACAACTCGGCAAAACTGAAAGAGGCCATCGAAAAGGCGCGTGAGGTTGAAAGGATCAGCATACTGTCTGATGCAATACTTGAAATTGCTTCCCGTACGAATCTGTTGTCCCTGAATGCAACGATTGAAGCTGCGCAGGCCGGAGACGCAGGAAGAGGTTTTGCGGTTGTTGCGGCAGAAATAAGAAACCTTGCCGAAAATTCGAGGAAGACAGCTGCTGAAATACAGAAAGTAACCCAGCAGGTACTGGAATCGGTACACAATCTTTCGGTTTGTTCGGAACATGTGCTTGACTTCCTGGAGAATAAGGTGGTCAGGGACTATGATATCCTGGTAGAAACCGGTGAGAAGTATAACAGCGACGCCCGGATGATAGATGACATGGTAACCGATTTCAGTGCTACATCCGAGGAACTGTATTCATCAGTACATACAATTATGAAAGCCATAAATGATGTTGCGGAAGCAGCCACCGAAGGTTCCGCTGAAACAACGGATATGGCAAGCGAGGCAAATATTGTTGCCGCTAAAGCCTGTGAAGTAATGGAACAGGCAAGGGTTGTAAAACAAAGCGCAGAAAAACTTCTGAATGTCGTATCGCTTTTCAGGATTTAAAAGGGGAAGTTTATTACTTCCCCTTTTTTAATAAGATTGACTTTCCAATAAGCAAATAAAGTGGTAATATATACAAAAAAGTCGAAATTTTGCAGGTGACAGGTTTCTGATGTTTACATTACCGGGTTACGTAATAAATGAGCAAATTCACGAGGGCAGCAGGACAAAGGTTTTCAGGGGATATACACTGGATGAAGGTATTCCCGTTGTATTGAAAGTCCTGTTCAGGGATGCCGCTGATTCGGAGAAAACATCAAGATTTTTCCGTGAATATGAAATCACCCGCTCACTTAACATAGAAGGTATTGTCCGCCCTGAAAAGCTTGAGCAGACTGATTCAGTGATTGCTTTAGTAAGCAAGGATTTTGGTGCGATATCACTGAAAGAATACATAAAGAATCACAGAATTGGCATTGATGAGTTTCTGGAAATAGCCGTTCAGCTTTCGGAAACTCTGAGTATGCTCCATAACAGGGGAATAATTCACGGGGATATAAAACCCGGGAATGTCCTTATTGAACCCGCAAGCAAAAAAGTTTACATAATAGATTTCAGCAGTGCCGTTTCCCTCTTTTCGAAGAACTATGAATCAGTATTTTTTCATTCCGAGCGGACATATGAATATATGGCTCCTGAGGTTACCGGCCTGCTGAATATCGGTATAGATTTCAGAAGCGATCTTTATTCGCTGGGTGTAATGTTTTATGAACTGATAACCGGTGTAACGCCTTTCCGGGCTGAAACCCAGGAAGAATGGCTCCAGGTACACATGGTACAGGCTGCAAAACCGCTGCATGAAATTGTACCAGATATTCCTCAGATCATATCAGATATAATAATGAAACTTCTGTCAAAATCTCCTGCCGAAAGGTATCAGACTGCCGCCGGGCTGGCGTATGATCTGAAGGAGTGCCGGAACCGGTTTGCAGGTACGGGTGAAATTAAACCATTCACTTTAGGCCGTAGAGACAGGCCCGGATGTTTCATTCTTCCCCAGAAACTTGCCGGAAGAGAAAAGGAAAGACGGTTTCTGGCTGATGCGCTGAACCGGGTGGCCAGCGGAAAAAGCGAAACAATACTTGTGTGTGGGGATCCCGGGATTGGCAAAACCATGCTTATAGACGAAAGCATGAGAACTGTTGCCGGTGAAGGAGGTTTTTACGTAAGCGGGAAATTCGATCAGCTGAAAAGCAGTATTCCATATGCGCCTTTTGCGTCTGCCTTTGCGAATCTTATAAGGCAGCTCATGACAAAAAGCGAGAAAGAGCTGAATGAATGGAAAAAGGCTATTCATAGCGCTTTTGGAAAAAGGGCGGCGGTTATTGCCCAGGTAATCCCTGAACTTCAATGGATTACGGGTGAACGGCAGCCGGTGGATGAGCTGCCGCCGAAAGAAGCGCAAAACCGCTTTCTGATGGTTTTCAGGGATTTTGTAAAAGTGTTTGCGAGGGCAAACCATCCGTTAGTAATTTTCATTGATGATTTGCAGTGGGCTGATTATTCATCCATAAACCTGTTCAAATACCTGAGTCAGGATGCAGACCTGCGTCATATTCTTTTTATTGGTGCTTTCAGGGATAATGAATTAAGTGAAGACCATCCGCTTACGGAATTGCTGGATAGGGCAAAAGCAGGGGAATTGGACGGGCGGTGTACCATTCTTCATCTTAATCCGTTGCATAGAATGGATTTTGCGGATATCCTGTCTGAATGCCTGCATACCGGTGAAAGGAATATATGCTTTCTTTCCGAGGTATTATACCGCAAAACCGGCGGTAACCCGTTGTTCTTTGTCCAACTGCTGACTCATGTATATGAGGAAGGCATGGTATATTTTGAACAGAATGAACTGAAACTTGATATTGATGCAATCAATTCCCTTGAGCCGGTCGAAGACGTTCTTGATTTGCTTCTTAAAAAGCTTGAAAGGCTTCCGGAAGAAACCCGGGAAATCCTGAAGATTGCGTCATGCATAGGAAACAGGTTTGACATATATTCGGTTTCCCAAATATGCTCCAGGACCAGGGAGGAAACGTTATTCCATCTTATGCCTGCACTTATAGAGAGACTTGTTGTTCCGTACCGGACAGTAGATGATTACGGGAATTCGGAAAATGAGCCATGTGAATTTGAGTTTTTTCATGATCGTGTGCAGCAGGCGGTTTATTCGCCCATTCCTGAACAGGAAAAAAAGGAAAGGCATCTTGCAATCGGGAAATTTTTCCTGAAACAGTCGGACAATATCGAAGAGAAGATAATGATTATAATGGATCATTTCAACAGGAGCATCGATCTTATCAGTGATGACAGCGAAAGGGTAAAAATGGCCGGGTATAACCTGATAGCCGGCCGCAGGGCGAAAATCTCCGCTGCATATTCATCGGCGCTGCAGTATTTTCGGGCAGGTAAGGCTTTTCTTTCCGGGGATTCATGGGAAAGGAACTACAGTCTCAGCCGTGATCTATACCTTGAGCTTGCACAGTCCGAGTATTTGTCAGCAAACACAGATACTGCCGAAAAACTGTTTAGTATTGTATCGGACAAGACTAAAACCGAACTGGAAAGAGCAACCGTTTCCGGTTTGCGTGTCTCGCTGTTTGCAAGCCTGGGTAAATATACCGAATCTATCTTTACCGGTATCCGGTCGCTCAGGAAACTCGGCGTTAAAATACCAATCAGGCCGACAAAGCTTGATTACCTGAAAGAACTTATAAAATACAGGCTTCTGATGCTTAACAGGAAAATTGAAGACCTTGAATATCTGCCCGAGATGAAAAAACCGGAAAAAATAATGGTTGCCGAGCTGCTTTCCCGGATGGCGTCTGTTTCCATTACAACAGCCCCCGATCTTCACAGTTTGCTGATTCTTAAAGCAGGAAACTATGCAATAATGAACGGAAATTCTGAAATGACATGCATAGGGTATATCGGTTACGGGATTACCGAGGGAAGTGTGTTCGGAAACTATAAGACCGGCGAGAAATACGCAAGGGTAAGTCTTAATCTTGTTGAAAAATACGGGAAGAGTTCCCCGAAATGCATTATATATTTTGTTGTGGGTTCACTTATGCATCACTGGACACGGCCTGCAGAAGAAGGGCTTCTGTATCTCAGGAAAGCGGAAAAAAGTGCGGTCGAAGCGGGAGACTTACTGATTATTGGATATTCCAACTGTTTTATACTTGAAAACAAGTTCATAATGGGACGCAAGCTTTCCGAGGTGCTGGATGATGTACGCAGGATGCGCGAAATTGCGGTTAGGCACAAGCATGATACCCTGCTAATCAACGTTGAGATTTATTCGAATACCGTGCAGGCAATTATGGGTATAACCGGCGGAAAAACGGACGGACTTGCCCGGCAGCTGGATAAAAAATACCTTGTCGAAATGGTCAGGAAGGATCAGTCTTCCCTTGCAACATGGCGAATTCGCAGAATGCATATGTATTTCCTTTCCGGCGATTACCTCAGTGCGCTCAAAGAAGCAGAAGAAATCCGGCTTTTGATGGGAGCCATCCAGGGTTTCCTGCTGCAGAGCGAATATGTTTTCTATTATTCGGTAAGTACCACGGCAATTTACGACAGTCTTACCTCTGCGGAACGCAGGCATTACGGCAGAGTGCTTGCCAAGAACCGGAAGGTGCTGAAAAAGTGGGCGGAGTCATGCAAAGAGAACTTTGAATGTATGTATTTAATTGTACTGGCGGAAATTGCGCGGACAGGCAAAAAGAAAGAACGCTGCATGTATTTGTACGATAAGGCTGTCCATTCTGCAAGGCAAAACGGACGAATAAATTATGAAGCAATCGCCTGCGAACTTGCAGCCAAATTTTACTTGTCCGTGGATCTGAAAAAAATAGCAAAAGCGTATATGACAGATGCATGTAACTGCTACAGGATATGGGGAGCATATGCGAAACTGAGGCAGCTTAAGGATAAATATCCTGAACTGACTGAAGACGTTGTTGTTTTCGGGAACCTGAAAACTGATGAGAATACAGTTTATCCGAAGGTTCAGAGGCCTGACAGGGAAACTTCGGAAAGTTCCGGAACTGCCGGCAGTCTTGATCTTGGCTATATTGACCGGATTGTTGAAAGCATATACAGTGAGCCTGATATCAACGAACTGTTAAACAGGTTCATTGATGTTGCAATAAAGGCCATTGGAGCGACAAGGGGGTACCTGATACTTGAAAAAAACGGGGAAATGTACATAGAATCGGGCAAGGACAATGTCTCGGGAAAAACCGTTACAGAAAGCATTCATCTGGAAAAATACCCGGATATATCGAAATCAGTGGTAAGGTACGTTGCCCGTACACAGGAAACCGTGGTTCTGAATTGCGATGAGCAGCCCGGGATATTTGCCGCTGATCCTTATATTGCCGAATTAAACCCGAGATCCATCGCATGCCTTCCCGTTCTTTTCCAGGGAATTGCGCTGGGGGTTCTTTACTTCGAAAACAACTTTATTGCCGGTGCGTTTGCTTCAAAGCGAATTGAAAGATTAAAGGTACTTTCCTCCCAGGTGGCGTGCGCGAAAAAATTCCAGTCATACCTTGAGAAGGACTATGATAAAAACAGAAGTGTCCTGGTTGAACCGCTTACAGAAAGAGAAATGGAAGTGCTCCGGCTTATTACATCCGGCATGTCGAACAAGGAAATAGCCGACAGGCTGGTAATCACGGTAAATACAGTAAAAACGTACATTAAAAATATTTATGAGAAACTGGGGGTAAACAGGAGAGTGCAGGTTATCAGCAGGGCAAAGGAACTGAACCTGCTGTAGCTGACAAATTTCACCCTTTCGGGTGATTTTATTTTTTCTGATTTATTGTATCATGTGTCACAGACAGAGACATACTGGTTTTATAGTTTCCCCCAACAATTATAAGACCGGTACATACACTTGCGACTGCCGTCCGGATTTCCCGGACGGTTTTTTTTATTTTCCTGCCATTTTTTGTGCTATAATAATAGTGCAGGTATTTTCCGGCAAACCGGAATACAGATACCTGGTAAATTATGAAAAACGGGGTTGAATTATATGAAAGTGTCAGAAATTAAATATGAAAGAGTGGCATTGGAATCAATAGCGGATGAAATGGAGAAAAACATTGCGGCAATAAAGAACGCCGGATCGGTTGGTGAAGTGCTGGAAGCGCGGGAAAAAATCCTGAAAGCAGTGGAGGAATTCAACACAGCCCAAAGCCTTGCTCATATGCGTTATACCCTGAACACCGCAGATGAGTTTTACCTCAGGGAAATGGAGTATTATGACGAAGTAAGCCCGAAATTCGAAAATTACCTCTACATGTATACCTCTGTAATGCTGAAAAGTCCGTTCAGGGCGGAACTGGAAAAAGAACTTTCGCCCGTGCTTTTCAGGCATTTTGAAGTCGCAACAAAAGCCATGTCGCCTGATATTATTGAAGACATGGCGGAAGAAAACCGCCTTACAACGGAATACTCAAAGCTGATGTCCGGAATGACCTTTGATTTCAGAGGAGAATCAATACCCCTGTCAATGCTGCGCAAATACATGAAGGACGATGACAGGAAAACCAGGAAGGAAGCCTATGAAGTCCTGGGCACAGGGCTGGAAAAGCATTCAAAGGAACTGGATTCGCTATATGACAACCTGGTTAAGGTACGCGACAGGATGGCCAGGAAAATGGGATATAAGAATTTCATTGAACTGGCTTATTACAGGATGAGACGCGTAAGTTATAATGAAAAGATGGTAGAAAAGTTCCGGAACAACGTGCTAAAGGATTTAGTCCCGGCTGTTTCAAGGCTTAAGCTTGAAAATGCAAAGCGTATGGGCATAGAAGATTTTAAGCTCTATGACAATGATGTTTATCTGCCCGGAGGAGATCCGAAACCAATCCTGGACAAGGACGGGATTTTAAAAGCGGCACGGGAAATGTACCATGACATGAGCGACGAAACAGGCAGGTTCTTTGATATGATGCTTGAAACCGAGGCATTTGACGTGGAGTCGCGGAAAAACAAGTGGGGAGGCGGGTACTGCACGTATTTCCCGAAATATAAGCAGCCGTTTATCCTCGCGAACTTCAATGGTACAGCGGCGGACATTGACGTTGTAACCCATGAAGCCGGCCATGCATTTGCAATGTACCTGATAAAAGACAACAGGTTTGCCCTGGAGCTGAATGTTGGCGGAATGGAAACCGCCGAGACTCATTCTATGAGCATGGAATTTTTCGCGGAGAAATACATGGAAAAGTTTTTCGGGAAAGATGCAAACCGGTACAGGTATATGCATGCTTTTGATGCCTTGTCATTTATTCCTTACGGCACGATTGTGGACTATTTCCAGCATATTGTCTATGCCAACCCGGGCATGACACCCGAAGAAAGAAATAATGCATGGAACAGGCTTGAAGCGGAATTCAGGCCATACTTAAGCACAGAAGGTATACCCTACCTGTCAAAGGGGACACGCTGGCAGTACCAGATGCATATATATGAAAGCCCGTTCTACTATATAGACTATTGCCTTGCCCAGGTTGTGGCATTCGGATTTATGCTTGAGTTGCTTAAGGATTACGACGGAGCCTTCAGAAAATACGTACGTTTCGCATCGCAGGGCGGAGAGGCGTTTTTTGAAGACCTGGTTAAAGAAGCCGGACTTGTATCTCCTTTTAAGGACGGAGCACTTAATAACGTTGCCGTGGAAGTTGAAAAGCTGCTTAGAGATTTGCAGGCGCAGTTCTGAAAATTCATACGATTTATGCAAACAGGGAACAAAAAACCGGTAAAGCTATATAGCTTTACCGGTTTCCATTTGCGAAAAAGTAACGGTGAGACGATCCATGAAATTCCTGCAGGCCGAGCTGCATGCCTTGAGTATCGTGTTTTTAATCGCTTTTGCCCTTGAATTGCCGTGGCATTTGTAAATAATCCCGTTAACCCCGAGTATCGGTGTTCCGCCTACTTCTTCAGGGTCCATCTGCTTCATCAGTTTTTTCAGTTCATGCCTGATCATCATGTAGCTCAATTTGCCCCATATACTGCCGGAGTATATTTTTTTCAGCTGGTGCATGATATAGCTTCCGGTGCCTTCCATCACCTTCAGCATTGTGTTGCCTACAAAACCGTCGCATACCACAACATCCACGCTTCCTTCGCAGATGTCCCTTCCTTCGATGTTTCCTGCGAAGTTCAGGTTTGAGTTTTTAAGAATTTCATAAGCGCTCTTTACCGTTTCGTTTCCCTTTGTGGCCTCTGTACCGACGTTCAAAAGGCCAATCCTAGGATTCTCAATATTATAGACATATTTCATGTATTCGCTGCCCATTATTGCAAACTGGAGGTAGTTAATGGGTTTAATCTGGGTATTCATTCCTGCATCTATGATCATCGTCTGTCCTTTCAGCGAGGGAACAACGGGTGCCAGTGCGGGCCGTACAACTCCTTTGATTCTTCCTGCTATCAGCAGTGAACCTGCAAGCAATGCACCGGTACTGCCCGCTGAAATGAATACATTAGCATTTTTGGATTTTATTTTTTTCATTCCGACTATCATTGATGAATTCTGTTTCGTTTTTATTGCTTCTGTCGGCTTGTCGGAATTGGTTATTTCATCAAATGTCTCAGTAATGAAAAGCCTGCTCCTGTCAAAAGTTTCATTTTTAAGGCATTCCTCGATTTTCCTGGGATCACCCAGAAGCTCTATTTCAAAACCATCCTGTGCATTAATTGCTTCAATGCATCCCTTTACAATCTCTTTCGGGGCATTGTCCCCGCCCATCGCATCAACCACAATCCTCACCGTACTCAGCTCCTTTTGCAAAGATCATGAAGTCTAAATAAGCACACGCATTTTGAATTCGTTATTGCATTTCGGGCATTGCACCGTATGCTTTCCTCTTTTGTAAGGCAGTCTCAGCATAGCCTTGCAGTGAGGACACCTGTGATAACGGTGCGTACGGATTTCCCTGATCCTGCGGACTGTAAAAAGCGTCTTCCTTTTGATCAGGTTCCACGCTGCCATGAATTTTTCGTTTTCCATGCGTCTTCTGTATATATTTTTTGAAAAAGATCTCAAAATCATGAGCAAAAGTAACAGCCATATTATAATTGCCATTACCGGAGAACGTACAAATGAATTGACGATTATAAGAAGAAGGCATAACAGGCCCATGGCATAATACAGCTGGTCTGTGCCGTATCTTCCGTACATAAACCGTATAAGTCTTTCCCTGAAGTGTCCCATCGTTCTCTCTCCCTGTTCTGAGTTTTAGGAACCAATCAGTAATTATAGCACGGAACCCGGGCCAATTCTATCCGGAATTGCTGATTTTCCGGAATTATTTGTACGCAATACCCGGACAGTGATATTATAAAAAGTAAATATAAACTGAATTTAAACAAAATTAAGATTATCTAACGCTTATTGTGATTTTTTGTTAATAATCAATTAATATTTTGCTGATAAAATAGTAAATCAATGTAATTTAACCGCACGGGGGAGGAAAATACGGTGTTCAGCATAATGGTTGTGGAGGACGACTATAATACGAGGAAGCTCATGGAAGCAGTCCTTACCCAGAACGGGTACAATGTAATCCTTGCAAATGACGGAATAGAGGCATTGGAGAAACTGGACAGCCATCATGTGGATTTAATCGTCCTGGACCTTATGCTGCCCCGCATGGACGGATATGAATTTACGAAAACATTAAGGGAAGCGAACAACAACATACCTATACTGATGGTGACGGCAAAGGAAGCCCCTGAAGACAAAAAAAAGGGCTTTATCGTGGGTACTGACGATTACATGGTAAAACCGGTGGACGAAGAGGAAATGATACTCAGGATTGCGGCTTTGCTCAGGCGTGCCCAGATTGTCAACGAGCGCAGGCTGGTAATCGGCGAAACGGTACTTGATTACGATTCGTTTACCGTCAGGCGGGGGGACAATGTCCAGGAACTGCCCAACAAGGAATTTTTGCTGCTGTACAAGTTACTGGCCTACCAGGGTAAAATTTTTACCAGGCGCAGCCTGATGGATGAAATCTGGGACATGAACTCGGAAACAGATGAACGGACGGTGGATGTTCATATAAACCGTTTACGGGAAAGGTTCCGGGACAATACCGATTTTGAGATCGTAACGGTAAGAGGCCTTGGCTATAAGGCGGTGGTAAGAAATGAAAAGAATAAAGTCTCTTAATATAATGATGGTACTTTTCATTTTCTTTATAATGGTGGCTTCAGGGCTGCTGACATCGGTATGTTTTCTTTTCTTCTATGCAATGGACTTTTTCCCTTTTCCGTTTTTTACACCTATCCTTTCTCCGTTTATTGCACTTCTTGTGAGCAGTATCATAGGAACGTCGCTTTCGGCAATGGTGAGTGAAAAGTTCCTGAAACCGCTGCACCAGCTTATAAATGCGACGAAAATAATAGCAAAGGGTGATTTCAGCGTCCGCGTGCCTGAAATAAACAGTGACTCTGAGATCGCCGTGCTGCTCAGGAATTTCAACCACATGGCCGAGGAACTGGGCAGCATTGAAATGTTCCGGAATGATTTTATCAATAATTTTTCCCATGAATTTAAAACCCCCATAGTATCAATCAGGGGATTTGCAAAACAGCTGCAGAATGAAAACCTTTCCGAGGAAAAAAGAAAGGAATATACCGAGATAATAATTTCTGAGGCCGAAAGGCTTACAAAAATGTCGTCAAACGTTCTTCTGCTTACAAAAATAGAGAATCAGCAGTTTATAACAAATCAGACCGAGTATTATCTTGATGAGCAGATAAGGAACTGTATTATACTCCTGGAAAAACAGTGGAGCAGGAAAAACATAGAAATAAGTTTAAACCTGGAAAAGGTAAGAATTTTTAATGACGAGGAATTACTTTCCCATCTGTGGATTAATTTAATCGACAATGCGATAAAATACACCGATGAAAACGGGAAAATAACCATCACGCTTAATGAAACGGCCGACAGGATTTATTTCAGCATAAGCGACACCGGGAAGGGCATGGATGAGCAAACCATAAAACGCATATTCGACAAATTCTACCAGGCTGATAAATCCCGTTCAACCCATGGCAACGGGCTTGGCCTATCAATTGTCAGGCGCATAATTGAGCTGTGCAGGGGAGAAATCACCGTCGACAGCAGGATCGGTGCCGGTACGACCTTTACGGTTATGCTGCCGAAATACCGGGAAGACACGCAGAAGAACTGATTTCTCCGCTGCCGGTATTGACCGTATGCTCAGATTGGTGTTTAATATAAATAACAGTGCCTGAAAGGGAAAGAAGAGGAAAATGGACGTATCAAAACAAAAACAGCATGACCTGATGACAAAAACGCCAATGACAAAGCTTATACTGAAGCTGTCCGCACCTATGATAGTCAGTATGCTGATATCTTCCATTTATAATACCGCGGATACTTTTTTTGTTTCGCAGCTGGGAACAAGCGCAAGCGGTGCAGTCGGAGTGGTATTTCCGCTTATGGCCATTCTCCAGGCGGTAGGTTTCATGATAGGCAGCGGTGCAGGCAGCAAGATTTCCATTTATCTTGGCGAAGGAAAATCTGAGGAAGCTGACGAGGTTGCTTCTTCTGCGGTTTTCGCATCGGTGATCAGCGGAATTGTTCTTGCGCTGTTATTGAAAATTTATATGGCGCCTGTTTTGAGTTTTGTGGGTGCTACCGACACAATCCTTCCGTATGCTGAAAGTTATGCAAACTGGATCCTGCTTGGTTTTCCGGTAATGTCCGCTTCCTTTGTAATGAATCACCTGCTTCGGTGCCAGGGAAAGACCGCCCTGTCAATGATCGGAATATCTGCGGGCGGAATACTGAATATTATACTTGATCCCATATTTATTTTTGTTTTCAATCTCGGCATTGCCGGTGCTGCGATAGCAACAATCCTGAGCCAGACAGTAAGCCTCGTTCTTCTGTTGTTGTTTGTAACCGGCAGGCACAGCGTCCTGTCAATCAACCCGAGCAAGATCTCCCGGAAATTTGACGTTTATTCCGTGATTATCCGTATTGGTGCGCCTTCTTTCCTTCGGCAGGGTCTGACAAGCATTTCTTCATCCCTGCTGAACAACAGGGTTGCAGTGTATGGTGATTCTGCAGTGGCTGCATTTTCTATTGTCGGAAAAGTTTCTTTCATTATTATGGCGGTTATGCTTGGCGTAGGGCAGGGCTTTCAGCCCGTCGCCGGCTATAATTACGGCGCAAGGAACTATAAGCGTGTCAGGTCGGCATACCGGGTGACACTGATGATAGGCTGTGCAATGATGACTGCAGCAGCAGCCCTTTCATTTATTTTCGCTCCTGGCATAATGGCTGCTTTCCGTCCGGATGATCCTGACGTAATAAACATTGGTTCATTCATTTTAAAGCTGCAGTCGGTGGTTATGCCTTTCATGTGTGTATCGGTTAGCACAAACATGCTGATGCAGTCCCTTGCCCAGAACAAGGAAGCTGCATTTCTTGCGATGACAAGGCAGGGCCTGTATTTTATACCGCTTATTTTTATACTGCCGTCATTTCTTGGATTTCTCGGAATCCAGATTACCCAAAGCGTCTCCGACATATTGAGCATGATTACTGCAATTCCGTTCGCGGTAAGGTTCTTCAGGAAAATCAGGCAAAAGGAAACTGAAAATGAAAATGAATCTTTTGCAGGTGATGAATGCAGCCTTTCGGAAAGCCTGGAACTGTAATTGATCCTGCCTGCTTTTCACCTGCATGAATAAAATTATGCAATAACAGGAAGGATTCCGGCATATTTTGGCGAAATATATGTAATATAAATCTTGTTTGGCAGGAGATGACATATGCATATATGCATACAGCTGAACGGGCCGGATGACATCGTTCTTCCGCTTCACTATAACCACATTGTGCAGGGTTTCATATATAACATGATAGACAGGGAGCTTGCCGAATTCCTGCACGGTACTGGCTATGGCAGCCAGAGAAAATTCAAGTTGTTCTGTTTTTCAAATATTATCGGAAAACCAGTAATAGACAAGGATAATGACAATATCATTTTCAAACCGCCTGTAAAACTTGAAGTTTCATCACCGGACGAACGTTTCTGCGAATCTTTTGCCAATACTATACTAAAAAAGGAAGCAAAGCTCGGGAAAAACGTACTGGAAATTGAAAGCATCGAAATAAACCGGCAGGATATATTGGACAACAAAGCGGTTTTCAGGACTTTATCGCCGATAACCGCATACAGCACCCTGCTAAGACCAGATCAGAGAAAATACACCTGCTTCTTTCAGCCCGGAGAAGATGATTTTAACCGGATTGCCGAAGAAAACCTGAGGAAAAAATACAATGCCTTTACCGGGTTAAAACCTCCTGACGGCAAAATGGTATTTAAACCTCTTTCCCAGCCCAGGCTGCATATAATTAATTACAAGGGATTTATCATTAAAGGCTATACCTGTAAGCTAAGCGTTGAAGGACCGCGCGAACTCCTCCAGATGGCGGTTGACGCCGGCCTGGGCAGCAAAAACAGCCAGGGCTTCGGCTGCGTAAGGCTTGTGGAAGGTTGACAAAGCAGAAAAAATTACCATGAAACCCATTATGAATGAAAAGTATTTGAAAAAAGACATATTTTTTGGTAAGTTAATATTTAAATAGCACGTTAATTTTTTCGTCGATCTCCGATAATGTAAAAACCCCGGGGGATCGACGGAAATAAAAAATGAGTGTTTTCAGCTATTACCGGATTTTTTACAAAATATGCCTGCAAATGATATTTTCTAAAGACCGCTTATTATGCGCATTTGACGGGTTTTGAGTCTACCTATAAGGAATTGAAACATACGTATTTTCTTGATCCTGACTTAGCTTTTAAAGCCGTTTTGAGTCTACCTATAAGGAATTGAAACAGGAATAACAGCGGAAGAGTTATATATTTAGAAATGGGGTTTTGAGTCTACCTATAAGGAATTGAAACAGCAGACTATCATACACCTTTTTTGCTTCTTCGAAGCGTTTTGAGTCTACCTATAAGGAATTGAAACCCGTTTTCAATATAATAGAATGCCCGTTCGCCATCCTCGTTTTGAGTCTACCTATAAGGAATTGAAACAACTTCGATTTTTTGCATGTTTTTATTACAAAAATTGCAGAGTTTTGAGTCTACCTATAAGGAATTGAAACCCTTTCCGCTCATACGCTGAACATTGGCGGCTATCTGGTTTTGAGTCTACCTATAAGGAATTGAAACAAGAACTCGACAGTCTCGAAGGAAGGATGCGTCCAACGTTTTGAGTCTACCTATAAGGAATTGAAACAACATAAATAAAATATTGAGATATAACAAGAAAATAGTTTTGAGTCTACCTATAAGGAATTGAAACTCTTGTTTGCAATATCCATCAGTTAAATCAAAGTCTTTGTTTTGAGTCTACCTATAAGGAATTGAAACTCGCAGTTATTGCCTTGTATGCTTGACCTGGGCTGTTGAGTTTTGAGTCTACCTATAAGGAATTGAAACAAAAGATATGGTAATAATTTAGCTTGTGTTTTAAAAGTTTTGAGTCTACCTATAAGGAATTGAAACTCTCCATCCACAACGAAACAATATTCAATGCACCATTGTTTTGAGTCTACCTATAAGGAATTGAAACCAAGGTTGTTGGGTTTTGTTGATGAGGATGGGGATGTTTTGAGTCTACCTATAAGGAATTGAAACGAATATATGAAGTGGAAGCTTATGAAGGTGATAGGGAAGGTTTTGAGTCTACCTATAAGGAATTGAAACAATCTGTCACCTAATTCACCCAGGTCAAGAGAAGCAGTTTTGAGTCTACCTATAAGGAATTGAAACCGATATGCACGAATGCGTTCTCTGATAACGGCGTACGTTTTGAGTCTACCTATAAGGAATTGAAACATTCAATGAATCAGCAAATGTCAGCAGCGGAAAAGGGTTTTGAGTCTACCTATAAGGAATTGAAACTTTTCTCAATAGCACTCTTGACTTGGTTTGGATTTTCTGTTTTGAGTCTACCTATAAGGAATTGAAACTGCAATATTCCATATTGAAATTGTACGGCAATGGACGGTTTTGAGTCTACCTATAAGGAATTGAAACTATGGAAAAAGATTCGACAACCGAAAAGGTTGAGAGGTGGGTTTTGAGTCTACCTATAAGGAATTGAAACAATGCCCATAAAAAAAAGAAGTATCCGCTATTCAGTAGTTTTGAGTCTACCTATAAGGAATTGAAACCCGTTTACTTTTTTAAATATTTTCATTGTATCTACCGTTTTGAGTCTACCTATAAGGAATTGAAACTCTTCCCTCATGGCTTTTTCTTTACTGTTCATGGTAGTTTTGAGTCTACCTATAAGGAATTGAAACTAGCATAAACATGGGCGGCGGCGTGGTGAGACACGTTTTGAGTCTACCTATAAGGAATTGAAACATCTCCTTTATTGTGAACCTTGCTGTCCTTTTTATCGTTTTGAGTCTACCTATAAGGAATTGAAACTCCTGACATTGAACATGGTCATCCTCCTTTCATGCAATAGTTTTGAGTCTACCTATAAGGAATTGAAACATGCTCTTTCAATAGGCCAACCGCGATATAAGCGAGGTTTTGAGTCTACCTATAAGGAATTGAAACTATTTTCATAAGTCACGCATATGATGAATACTGGGGTTTTGAGTCTACCTATAAGGAATTGAAACAGCATACTCAAAAGATTTTAGCTGAAGAAGTTCGGGGTTTTGAGTCTACCTATAAGGAATTGAAACAAAGCAGTAATCATTGATATTACCTCCTTTAATTTAAGTTTTGAGTCTACCTATAAGGAATTGAAACAAGGAATCGTCCAATATGTCGGCGACCTAAGCCCGCGTTTTGAGTCTACCTATAAGGAATTGAAACACTCCCAACGAGGTCCGTGCGCTTGAGGAACTGGAGCCTGTTTTGAGTCTACCTATAAGGAATTGAAACCTCAAAGCCGAAAGAAAGAGGCTATTCAGTTCAGATGTTTTGAGTCTACCTATAAGGAATTGAAACCCCGACGATGAATATGCATTTCGGGATGGGTCGGGAACGTTTTGAGTCTACCTATAAGGAATTGAAACATAGTAAAATCAAACTGATTTTTAAACCTGCATTTTAGTTTTGAGTCTACCTATAAGGAATTGAAACTCCGGAGTTTTCTTTTCGATAGTGTCTTGTCAAGTGGTGTAAAATGATTTCTACTTTATCATTTTTTCACCTCATTTATGTAATAAAGCTACTGGTG
>Ga0134104_1000059_pt1 | contig 150623 bp, 143 predicted proteins | sample 15_3_2metaG_FD_94455 | JGI IMG/M metagenome (GOLD analysis project Ga0134104, IMG submission 94455) | Switchgrass degrading microbial communities from high solid loading bioreactors in New Hampshire, USA - 15_59_3.3_214_A2 metaG | ecosystem: Engineered > Bioreactor > Semi-continuous >...
AATTTCAGGGAAATGCTGATCAAAAGGGGATTTCCGCCGCAGCGCATTTATACGGTATATAACGGTATATCTTTTGATACCCCGGTTAAATTAATACCGCGGGAGGAATTCGCGAAAAAATACCGGTTCCCGATAGAACCCGGGGACATTTTCATCGGCATTCTCGGCAGGCTGGATCCCGTCAAGGGGCATACGGTGTTTCTCGACGCGGCTGCGATAGTAGCAAAAAAATATCCTAATGTTAAGTTCCTGATAGGCGGTCCGGGTGACGATTTAAGGCCATCCCTTGAAAGGCGGGCAGACAGGCTTGGCATCTCTGACAGGGTGTTTTTCCTCGGCATGGTAACCGAGCCTTACTCATTCTTTGACTTAATCGACATTAACGTGCTTACGTCCTACAGCGAAAGTTTCCCGTATGTAATACTTGAAGGCTCGAGGATGAAAAAAGCCACCGTATCAAGCCGTGTAGGAGGCCTTGAAGATCTTTTCGTGCAGGATGAAAACGGATATCTTTTTACGCCCGGGGACAGCAAAGCACTTGCCGCATATCTTATTGAACTAATCGGCGATGAAGAAAAAAGGCGCCGTTTCGGAGAAAACCTTTATAAAGCCGCCAGTGAAAGATTTTCGCTGAAATCAATGACTGAAACGCAATTGGGAATTTATAACAGAATAATGGCGCAGGTAGCGCAGACAAAAAGAGACGGTAAAAAATACGATATCGCGATACTGGGATACTATGGTTACCGCAACAGCGGTGATGATGCGATCCTTAAATCCATAATTGAACAGCTGAAACAGAAGAACGAAGATTTGTCCATAGCGGTTTTATCGAACAACCCCTACGAAACACGCACTTATTACAAGGTCCAGTCCATTCATCGCTTTAACCCGTTCATAGTTCCGGCGGTTTTGTCAAAGACGCGGCTTTTTATTGCCGGCGGAGGAACATTGATCCAGGACGGTACAAGCAGCAGATCGCTCTGGTACTATCTTTTCATGCTGCATCTTGCAAAAACAAAAGGAGCCCGAACAGTGCTGTTTGCAAACGGCCTGGGTCCGATTACGGGGAAAATGAACCGGAGGGCTGCTTCCAGGATCCTTGACAGGATGGACGCAATAACGCTCCGGGATACCAATGCCTATCAGGAGCTCATTTCGCTGAATGTAACAAAGCCGGTAATTAAAATAGCCGCAGACCCGGCATTGGTTCTTACTGCCCGTGATTTGTCGGCAGGTCTTGAAATACTTAGAAAAGAAGGTATTCCGACTGACAGGAAACTTGTGGCGGTATGCCTAAGGAAATGGAGCAAGGTAAAAAATGCGGTGCAAATCCTTGCATCATTGGCTGACAGGCTCGTAACCGATTATAATGCCGTACCTGTTTTTATAGCAATGCAGCACCCTCATGATCTGCGTTTTTCGGAAAAGGTTCTTCGTTGTATGAGACAGAAGGGCTATATTCTGAAAGAAAGATATACGGTGGATGAAACCCTTTCGGTTATCGGAAATACAAGCCTTGTTATCGGCATGCGCCTGCATTCGCTGATATATGCTGCCAATATGAATATTCCGATGGTCGGTCTTGCCTATGAGCAAAAAGTCGGATTTTTCATGGACTCAATAAGCCAGCCGTATGTTGACTGGAACGAAAATTTCAGCATGGAAAAACTGATGAAAAATATAAAATATGTATGGGAAAATTCGGAGAAAATAAGAGAAGAACTCGAGCAAATCAAACCAAAGCTTGAAAAACTGGTAACCGATTCGGTGGAACTTACCCTGTCCTTTCTGCCCGGGATGAAAGACTGACCGAATCGTTTTCCTGCTCCCTGTTTACATTGTTCTGCCCATAGGCAAGAAACATGATTATTCCTGCAAACATCCAGAAATATGATGACAACAGGGGTATTTCCAGCATATTTTCGGTAAGGTTATAGAGAATCACACATACAAGACCGGCCAGAATACCCGTCGCCCATTCCTTCTGCTCGCCGTCGGCTATATTTTTTACGGCCCGGTAACAGTGTACAAAGGTATTATACAGGAGTACAAGCAGTGCAATAAGGCCTGTGATACCCATTTCAACCGCTGTTTTAAGATAGTAATTATCCATTGAAAAAGTATTGTTCAGTTTATGACTGAGCGCCACAGAACCTCCGAACTGACCAAGTCCCATTCCGAACAGGGGATACTGCTTCCATAATTCAAAGCCTTTTACAGCCCTGTATATTCTTCCCCCAGTACTGCTGCTTGCATAATATGCCGGTGAAAAGAGATAAAGGATTCTGTTTGCAACCGACGGCATGAAAATGACCGAAAGAATAAACAGCGCAAGCATGCAAAGAAGCATCGGAACAATAAACTTCCTGTTTTTCATCCATACGTAGAACAGCAGGGCACAGAAACAGAAAATCCAGCCGCTTCTGGACAGTGTAAACAGAAGAGCAAAACCCATGCATACGGTTACAATACCGTAATATATCTTCCTTGCCTTGTTTTTTTCGGCAAAAAACATTCCTACCGAAACGGGTATTAGCAATGACAAGTACCCAGCAAGCATATTCGGTGACGTAAATATTGAAAATGCACGCGTACGAACCTTTCCTTCAGCCTGATCAACCCAGTTCGAGGGTATTTCTACGCCAACAATAAACTGGAAGATTCCATACAAAGCAACGAATAAAGCTGTCAGCAGGACAATGTTAATTATCCTTTTCGCACCAGCCGGCGTTTTCAGAAGCTGGGTTACAACGAAAAACCAGAACATATACTGAATTACTACCCTGAGTCCTTCGATCCCTATGGCCAAATCCGGTGCGGCTATAAAAAGAAGCAAAACCGATACAACCATGAAAAAGACTATGGATAAATCCAGCGGTGTTGAACGGTAAGGCGTCTGTTTCCTGAAACGCATCCATTTATAAAACCACAGGCCGAAACACAGAAGAAGGGCAACTTCATCCCAAATGCTTGAAATTAACGGATGCCTGATTAATGTCCTGAGTATGAATTCAAATACCGTAAACATCGCGACAATTATCGTTGCCTTCTCGTAATCGGCAAAAAGGATTATTACAGCCGCGCCGCATACAATAAGAGCCGTTACAGGCAGCATTCCCAGATATGACAGCAAAACTCCCAGTATAAAAATCCCTGCAAACAGAAACATCCAATGCAATTTTTTCATTTGCTACACCTTATCCCATTACCAGCAGATATAATCTGTAAATCAGGCTTTTCTTGAAATATGTCCTCAGTTTTTCGTGATCGTACATCAAAACTACAGCAGCAAGGAACGTAAGAATAAGGAATAAAACATCCCGTATCCTTACCTTGCTGAAAAACAGTCTTCCGGCAATGTATCCGATGCCGAACACAGGCGCTGCGAGAGGAAAAAGCTTTTCACACGATGCTTTTGCAACAAACCCGAACAGGCCGCACAAAATACTTCCGCCGGACCATTTGTCCAGTGATTCAGACAGTCTTAACACAATCCTGTCAAGGCGCTTAAAAAGACTGCTGAAACATCTGCGTATTATATCAGTCGTTCTTGAAACAAGCGAATGACGGTAATATGTTTTGCATCTTCCGAAGGCACGAAATATTTTCGCTGTATAACTGTTTCTGAAGCCGGCGGCAAAACCTGCCAGGAATTTTTTCGTACCGCTGTTTTCATAAAAATAAAACAGTCTTTTTATCAGCCGATATATAATACTTCCTTCCAAAACCCACATCATTGTTACTCCTGTTTCACGATATCGGTTATAACACCGGGTACCTCAACGTACTGTGTCTTTAACACAAGTTCTTTCCCGACGGTTGCATGAAGCTGCCCTATCCAGAGCATAGGATCGTCGGGCTTGCTGTTAACCTTTACGGTAACATATATGTCTTTTTTCTCCGGATGAGTGGTAACCGTTATAGTACCGTCATCGTGCACAACATCAATTTTTGCGGGTTCAGTCCTGACACTGATTATCTCTATGTCGGTAAAACCGCTGCCATAATACAGCCTGTCGCCTGCGTGAAGGTAACCGGCAACTTTCTCGTCGAGTTCCGCACATTTTATTGTAACGAGATATGCTTCAACGGGACCGGTTGCCTTGTTGTCATTCCTGGAAACAAACCAAATGCCTCCTGCAACAATTACAAGTACCAGGAGCAGCACAAAGAGGTCAATGATATTGATAATGCCAAATAATTTTCCTTTTTCATCCAGTATCTTCATTTTTCAGCTCCCCGTTTCTTTTTAATACCTTGTACATTAGTTATATCAGAAAAATAACAAATATTGTAATATAAATTTTAACATAAACCGTCAAATATGTCTGCAAGTTTTTTCGTAAGTTCTCTTCTCTCATACCGGGCTATTTTTTCCCAGTCAGGTCTGAAAAAATCCGTTCCCGATTTCCAGTAATCATATAACATCTTGAAATGCCTTGCCGTGGTTTCAACATCATCGCAATCGGCAACAAAACCTGTACCCGTTTCCCGTATCAATTGCGCTGCTGCGCCGTTAACAGGTACCGTGGCAAGAATCGGCTTTCCGGTGTTTATATATTCCATAAGCTTGCCGGTATATATGGCGTCCGTTCCCTTTCCAAGAAGCAACAGTACCGCATCCGATTGCATAAGGCTGGCAACACTTTCCCTGTGCGGCTTATACGGCAGTATCTGGACAGCTTCTTGGAGATTATGGGATTCAGCCATCCTGTAAAGTTCTTCTTTCTTAAAGTTCCCTATGAAGCGCAGCGTGATTTCAGAAAGGTCAACAAGCCCTTCACGATTAAGCTTTGAAACTGCTGCAAAAACCGTTTCCGGGCTGGTATTGCCGTAAATAAGCCCGGTATAGGTCAGCGTGAACTTCTCGTTCCTTCCGCCTTTTTCAATTCCTTCAAAATCCTCACGGTCAAACCCGTTGGGAATTACATGGAATTTATCCCCGAGATCGGGGTTATCCCTGACAGAATTGTCCCTCATTACCGGGGTATTAATAACAATGGCATCGGCCATTTCAAATACTTTTCTTTCCATCCTTTTTTCTATTTTCTTTCTGTAAGACCTGTAATTGTATGCTTTCACAAAAGCATTATTGGTCCATTCATCCCTGAAATCAGCAACCCATGGAATTCCCGGAAACGCTTCCTTCAGTTTCATTGCGAGCAAATGAGTACTGAACGGCTGAGACGTGGAATAAATCAGGTCTATTCTCTCATTTTTGACTATATCCAGTGCCTTTTTAAATGAAAAAATTCCCCACAACCTCTCCCCGTCGGGTATCAGGATCCTTCGCCTTATATATTTTCCTGCAAGATTCAGCGGAAAAGGCCATTCTGAAAAATCCCATGCAGCAGTACGGTATATAATCGTATCAGCCGGTATTTCATTCAGCAGCGTATTATCCTTAAGCAGCGCTCTTTTCGCGTCACGTGTCAGCACAATTCCTTTCCACCCGTACAGTGGCAGGTATTTTACAAATTTAACGGTGCGCTGCACTCCCGAACCACCTATAGGCGGAAACTGGTGGGCTATCATCAGTACTTTTTTCATATCTTCCAACCCTGAAATATTTAATAATGGATAATTTCTGCTTTATATTATCACTTTTACTGCTTAAAATCAAACCTTTCCGCAAGTTCAGTTTTTCGAAACCGTTCCGGTAATAAGCTAATAGGCTTAAATTTCGGATACAACTGACAAAAGCAAATTGAAATCTATTGGGCTGTGACCAGGCTTTCAGCAGAGTAAAGCAGAGCTGCACAGTCAGAGTAAGGATAATCAAACCGTTCATCAGCTGAGCTGCGCAATTCTTACAAATTAAAAATCCTGCTTCGGACATAACTGAAAAAACACCCGAAGCAGGACCCATACAATAAATTTTAAGGAATACTTACAGGTTCAGTTTTTGACAGCTTCAGTAAAAAGAAAGGAACCGGTATCACAAGTATGCTCAAAATAGTGTATACTACGGCATTTTCGGGTACATATTGCTTGTAAATGCTGTAAAGACTCAGCAAATTTAAAACAATAAACAACAGCGTAATAATCGTTCCAAGCACGGTAATCCTGTTCAGAAGTATGTACACAACCATCGAAACAGGCAGCACAATTTCAAGTGAGGGGATTTCAATATCGCTTATCTTAATTGATTTCGCCAACTTACCGACGACATACATGTGCGCAATGGGAATCCATGCAAGCCACGCCATCTCGATATTCCTGCTTTTTGCCAGTCTATACAGCGCATAGGCATAAAAAATATAAAAAGCAATTCCTACAACAATTCCCACAATCATACCGATTACTGCAAATAAAACTAAAGCTCCCAATCCTCCACCATTGAACATTGTAATACCTCCCTGGATTACAATAATTTTCTATAAGTATATACTATCTATATACTATTATCAATAACCTTTTCTATGCCTGTATTTTTATTACATATATGATGCAAAATGACTGGTATATAGACTGGAAAAGAAATTCTGCATAGAATACAGCCGTGTTTTAGTACGTGATATAATACGCCGGCGAACCGCCTGGATACCTATAAATGCTCTTGTTGCGGCATATGGCCTAACTGTGTTATAATGAATTGCCTGCAATATAGTTAACAAAACCGACATACATCTGAATTGTTTTGCAGGTAGCGAAGCTACAGTTCGGAGAGGATGAATTAAATGAAAAAAACATCGTATGACATCATCATTATAGGCTGCGGTACCGCGGGAATATTTGCAGGATACGAACTCAGCAAGCTTATACCCGACGCCGATATTCTTATGCTCGAACAGGGTAATGATATATACCAAAGGAATTGTCCCATTGTAAACAAAAAAGTACCTTCATGCATACAGTGCAGAAGCTGCGACATAATGAACGGGTTTGGAGGAGCAGGGGCTTTTTCGGACGGCAAATACAATTTCACCACCAAGTTCGGAGGATGGCTTACCGATTATCTTGACGAGGACTATATAATGGAACTTATAGAATACGTGGACGATATCAATGTCAGTTTCGGAGCCACAACAGTAAGGTATACAACCGAGAGTGAAGAAGCTGAAAAAATAAAAAAACTTGCACTCGGTCATGATCTCCATCTTCTTTCTGCATCTGTCAAGCACCTGGGCACCGAAAACAACAGGCAGATCCTGCAGAGAATCTATGATTACCTTTCCGAAAAGGTTGAAATTGTATGCAATTCTCCCGTTGAATCCATAAAAAGTACCAACGGGGGATATGAAGTTGAATTAAAAAACGGTCAGTCCGTTGCATGCAAATATCTTATTGCAGCACCCGGTCGTTCGGGGGCGGAATGGTTTTCCGCCCAGTGCAGAAAACTCGGGCTGAAACTGATAAACAACCAGGTGGATATCGGAGTAAGGGTTGAGCTTCCTGCCAGGGTATTCGAACATATTACCGATGTGGTATATGAATCCAAGTTCCTTTACAGGACAAAGCAGTACGGCGACGTTGTGCGGACATTCTGCATGAATCCATACGGTTACGTGGTAAGCGAAAACGTGGACGGCATTATAACGGTCAATGGGCACAGCTATACCGACAAGTCACTCAGGAGCGAAAACACGAATTTCGCCCTGCTTGTAAGCAACAGGTTTACACAGCCGTTCAATGAACCATACCAGTACGGAAAAGCCATTGCCTCGCTTTCAAATATGCTGGGCGGCGGTGTTCTTGTACAGCGTTTCGGAGATTTGATCCAGGGAAAAAGGACCAATGAACACAGGCTCAGTCAAAGCTTTACAAAACCTACACTGAAGGCAACTCCCGGCGATCTGAGTCTTGTTCTTACCAAAAGGCACCTGGACAATATTATTGAAATGATTTATGTGCTTGATAACATAGCACCGGGTACCGCAAATTATGATACATTGCTTTACGGGGTAGAAGTCAAGTTCTACAGTGCCCGCCTCGAGCTAACCAGCGAGTTTGAAACCCGCCTGGAAGGCTTCTTTGCAATAGGCGACGGAGCGGGAATCACACGGGGATTGTCGCAGGCTGCGGCCAGTGGTGTGCATGTGGCCCGGACAGTTGCGAAACGTCTTAATGGATAATGTGTAATATATTTGTAATAATACTGTAATATAAATGTAATATTCTTTATAACAGATTATGATATATTCGTATTAAATGTTGTTTATTTTGCCTATTTTTAATGGGAGAGATGCGATGTGAAACCTGGACAGAAGATTAAGTTTCTCGGCCGCGAAGCCATATTTCTCCTGGAAAGGAATCATGAAGTTCTTGTCCAGATCGATCGCAATAATGTAAAATGGATAGACAAAAAACTGATTGATAAGAATGACGATGTTCAGAATTGATCTGAATTTTAAAATATAGGGGGAAATATAGGGGGCAGGGATTCCATTCCTGCCTTTTATATTTAGTTCCGGGTATTCTTTTTGATTACCTTTAACCTGGTAAATTCTTCCCTGTCTTTCTCCTCGAGAGCATTCTGTATGTCTTTTGAAATTTTTTCGTACCGCGGAATAAGTATGTTTTTCAGCGCATTCGCCCTTTTCTTTGTGCGTTTTATATTAACTGCAAGCCTGTATATCGCATTTTCAATCTCGGCGTATTCCACAGTAAGGTATTTTACCTCTTCAAAGCGTTTTCTTGCAATGTCAAGTGCAGTATTGGTATTAAGAAAACCATAGGAAGGTTTTAAAACATACGGGGCAATATCGGCCGTGGGTATTTCCACTCCCATTACGCTTCTCAGCTTGATCTTCAGTGAATTCTCTTCCGGTACCGAATACCCCATCTGTTCAACCTCGGATATACCCATCGTTATGTTTGCAACCCTGAGTGCTTCATATGCTTCCCTGTAGGTATCATGTATTTTTTTCTGTATTGTATTTGCCCGTTCAATGAGCCCCATCATTTCCCTTACTAGAATGTTCTGTTTTCTGTCCAGGAGCTCATAACCCTGTTTTGACAGTGAGAGTACAGACTTGGCCCTTATTAGGTTTCCCTTCGTAGGGAAAAATGTCATGTCCATGGTCTTACAACCCCCCTGTCACTCCTGGATGGCACATAGTATTTATTAAGAGTATAATCAGACACTCTGTCCAGTTCCTCCCTGGGCAGAATACCCAAAAGTACCCAACCCAAATCCAGGGTTTCGATAATGTCCCTGTCATCTTCAAAATCCTGGGAAATAAACTCGTTTTCAAAAGCTTTTCCGAACTCCATGTATTTTTTGTCTATTTCCGACAGCTCATCCTCACCGATTACCGATGCCAAAGCCCTTACCTCCTGTACTTTTGCATAGGCGGAAAACAGCTGGTTTGCCAGTTCCGGATGATCTTCCCTTGTATAGCCTTTTCCGGTTCCGTCTTTCATTAACCTTGACAGCGACGGCAAAACCGAAATGGGAGGGTAAATGCCCTTCTGGCTTAAACTCCTGTCCAGCACAATCTGGCCTTCGGTAATATAACCGGTAAGATCGGGAACAGGATGGGTAATATCATCGTTAGGCATCGTAAGAATCGGTATCTGGGTAATGGAGCCTTCCCTGTCCTTTAGCATTCCCGCCCGTTCATATATGGAAGCGAGATCGCTGTACAGGTATCCCGGGTAGCCTTTTCTTGAAGGAATCTCACCCTTGGATGACGATATTTCACGAAGTGCTTCTGCATAAGATGTCATATCGGTCAGTATAACAAGAACATGCATATTATGTTCAAAAGCCAGATACTCTGCAGCAGTAAGGGCTGCCCGCGGAGTTATTACCCTTTCAACAACAGGATCATTTGCCAGGTTCAGAAACATAACGACCCTGTTCATTACACCGCTTTTTTCAAAACTGCGTCTGAAATAATCTGCAACATCGTGTTTTACTCCCATTGCAGCAAATACTATCGCAAAATTCTGACTGTCTTCACCGGTTATTTTGGCCTGCTTTACAATCTGCACCGCCAGCTGGTTATGGGGTATTCCTTCGCCTGAGAAAATAGGCAGCTTCTGACCGCGTATAAGTGTTGCCAGGCCGTCTATAGCGGAAATTCCGGTTTGTATGAAATTCCTCGGGTATTTTCTTGATACGGGATTTATCGCGCTTCCGTTAACATCCCTCCGCTGGTCGGGATAAATATTCCCAAAACCGTCTATTGGCTGTCCAATCCCGTTAAACGTACGTCCCAGGATTTCTTTCGCCAGTGAGATTTTCAGAGGTTCACCGGTAAGCCTTGTCACGGTGTTTGTCAGCGACAGGCCGTCCGTCCCCTCAAAAACCTGAACCACGCAAATGTCTCCCTTTATTTCAATAATCCTTCCAAGCCTTTTTTCATTGCCAACCTTTATTTCCACCGTTTCTTCATAGGAAGCACCTTTTACTCCCTGAAGAACAACGAGAGGTCCGCTTATTTCCTTAAGTCCTACATATTCCACACTCATAAAAGGCTCTTCCTTTCATGGTTTCCATAATCATCGCTGATTTCGTTCAGCGTATCCCGTATTTTTCCGTTCAGATCCTCAAAACCTTTGAAATCTTCATTGCCTATGGTATATTTCATTCTTGCCACTTCATCAAAAATACCGGTTTTTCTTATAACCGAAACGGGGATATTTCTCTCCACCAGCTTTTTACATTCCTGATACAGTGTCAGTATCGTATCCATCATGTAATACTGCTTTTTCACGGGAACACAGGTATCATTCTCATGGTATGCGTTCTGCTGCAGAAAACCCTGGCGTATGACTTTCGCAGTTTCAAGAATCAGCTTCTGTTCATCCGGAAGAATATCACTGCCGATTAATTTTACAATTTCCAGCAGCTTGTTTTCCTCCTGAAGCAGTCTCAGCAGCTCGGCCCGTTTTTTGTCAAAAGTGTCGTCCGCATTCTCCCTGTACCAGTTTTTCATGTCCTCGTAGTATTCACTGTAGCTGCCAACACAGTTTATCGCCGGATAATGCCTGCTGTATGCCAGTTGTTTGTCCAGCGCCCAGAAACATCGGATAAACCTTTTCGTATTCAGTGTAACGGGTTCGGAAAAATCGTTTCCCTGCGGTGAGACAGCTCCGATTATCGTGATTGAACCGTATGTTCCGTTAATGTTTTCCACTCTTCCTGCACGCTCATAAAACTGCGAAAGGCGTGACGGCAGGTATGCCGGAAATCCCTCTTCAGCCGGCATTTCCTCAAGCCTTCCGGAGATTTCTCTCAGGGCTTCTGCCCATCTTGACGTTGAATCTGCCATTACGGCAACATCATATCCCATGTCGCGGTAATACTCGGCAAGGGTAATACCGGTATAAATTGAGGCTTCACGTGCTGCAACAGGCATGTTCGAAGTATTAGCAATCAATACGGTGCGGTTCATCAGCGGTTTGTCGGTCCGGGGATCTATCAGCTTCGGAAAATCTTCCAGCACTTCGGTTATTTCATTTCCCCTTTCCCCGCACCCGATATAGACAATAATATCTGCGTTTGACCATTTGGCAAGCTGGTGCTGGGTCATTGTCTTACCCGTTCCGAAACCGCCAGGTATTGCTGCAGCACCTCCCTTTGCCACCGGGAACAATGTATCAATAACCCGCTGACCGGTAACCAGCGGTTCATTAAGTTCCATTCTTCTTGTGTACGGTCTTGGAACACGTACCGGCCATTCCTGCAGCATTGCAAGTTCCTTTTCGCCTCCGTCACAGCATTTGACCGTAACAATCCTGTCAGTAAGCGTATATTCCCCGTCGGGTGCAACATAAACAACTTCCCCCCTGACATCGGGAGGAACCATGATATAATGCACTACCGCATCCGTTTCCTGTACTTTGGCTATTTTTGCTCCGGGCTGAACAAATTCCCCTTTCCTTACCAGAAATTCAGCCTTCCACTTCCTTGCAAGATCAAGCTGCGAAACAGACATTCCTCTCTGTATGAATGGCCCCGATATTTTTTCGGTTTCCTCAAGGGGCCTTTGTATTCCGTCAAAAATGTTACCTATAATACCCGGCCCGAGCATAACGCTTAATGGTTTGCCCGTAGATACCACCGGCTCCCCGGGGTGCAGTCCGGTTGTGTTTTCATAAACCTGGACAATGGTTTCATCCTGATGAATACCGATTACTTCACCGATAAGCTTTTCATCTCCCACCAGGACCATTTCATGCATTTTAAAACCATTGTATTCCCTTACCCGTATTACCGGGCCGTTTATTCCGTATATTATTCCGTGAACTGTATCTGTCATTAATATCACCTGTTAACTTTGCTTTGATTGGGAATCTTCCTGTATTATATTACAGATCAACATTCAGGCCGGAAAACTCCAGGAAATCTTTTTTCTGGGCCTCCAGGCGGGTTATATAGGAGTAATCGATCAGAAGACCGCATGTCTGATTGATAATGATACAGCCGCCGAGCAGTTCCCTTTCACTTTTCGCAACTTCTGCTTCCTTTCCTGCGTTATTCATTATGACCTCAGCTTTTGGCAAATCTTCCTCATCGACAATTATTCTTATTTTTCCGTCTCCTACTTCGGTTAAACCTTTTTCGACAAGCAGCCTGAAACTTTCGGCATATTCATCTGTTTTCCGGTATTCCCGGAGTTTTTTCAGTACGCTGTCAAAAACCTTGTCCATTATTTCATTTCTCTTGTTGTACAGAATTCTTTTGGCTTCGAGCAGCTTGCATGAGTACGTGCTGTTACTTTCCTTTTCAATTTCCGCAAGAGCTTCATGGATTTTCTGGTATGCTCCCTTAAGGAAGGTTATTTCCATTTCCTCCAGCTTTTCCTTTTTCTCCCGCCGGGCTTCCTCGAGAATCGTTCCGGCCTTTCTTGAAGCTTCCTGCAGAACGATCTCGGTAAACCTGTTCAGTTTTTCGTTTATTTTTTCCATATCCATACTGATACCTCAAATCTTTAGCCCAATGGCTTCACGGATATATTTCATTATCGCGTCGGCATCCCTTCTTGAGCCATGCCTGTCCGGGATTTCCACAATAAGCGGAAAATCACGGTTAAGTTTAATGCCCATAACCTCATCTTGAACCAGGTCCATCAGCTTTTCGGTGAGCAGTATAATACCGATGTCATGGTTTTCCAGGGCATCATTCAGCGCGCTCAGGACTTCCTCCCTTTCATGGACAACAACGCCTTCAATTCCGGCAAGTCTCATTCCCGTCCTGGTATCCACATTATCGCTGATAAGAAACATTTTCACGGTTTATTCTGCCTTTCTGATGTATAAAATAGATATCAGCTGTTCAAAATCAGTATTGTAACAATAAGCCCGTAAATTGCAATTCCTTCAGCAAGACCGACAAATATAAGGGTTTTTCCCAATAGCCCGGAATCTTCGCTGATTGCACCCAAAGCTGCCGATCCTGTTGATGCTACCGCAATTCCGGCACCTATACAGGCAAGACCGGTGGAAAGAGCGGCTGCAAGATATCTGAGTCCGTCCTGTCCGGCGCTGACCGCATCTTCAGTCGCAGCAGATGCAGGAAAAGGCATTAACAGGATAGTGGTAACAATCAGAAGACCAAAAAGCGCCGTAACATTTATTCCCATCAGTCTTCTTGCGTTTTTCCCGCTAAGCCCTTTCTTAATGCACGCAATACCAAGCACTATCATTGCCAGAACGAGTATTATTGAAACAACCAAAACATAAATCATATAAGCTCCTCCATATCTGTTTTTATCTTTTCCGGATTAACCGGTAATTTGCTTATTATAAAGTCTTAATCTTTCGCATACGCGTATTGTTTTGAACTCACGTCCGCTGCCCGAGAAAAATCTGCTGAAAAGCTCGTAATACTGAAGCCTGAGCCCTTGTATGGCGACTATCAGTCCTTCAAGCCCAATAATCAGTATATTTCCGATTATCAGGACCACAATGCCGCCGATCTTTCCGACCATTCCGTACAGCGTCCAGATTGCCAGCGCAAGTCCCGCATGGCTTAATGCAAAAGCCCCGACCCTGACAAAGGAAATCGTATTGCTCAGGAATCCAAGCACGGCTTCAAACACTTCAAAAAAGCTTTCAACAAGGCTTCCGCCCGTTTTACCGCCGTGATCATGCTTCAGCAGCATTTTTTCAAGTTTTTCCTTAAACATCATTGCCAGCAGCGGAATAACAACCACAACAAGGATAACCGGCAGAGACGGTTCAAAACCGCCGTTTGTCAGGGCAGAAAGCACGATTGCCAGTACTCCCCCGTAAAAGACAAGGCCGGCAATCCCGTTTTTATCAAAGAGCAGACGCCCGTAATCCTTTGCCTTAATACTGTTTATTATGCTAATTACGATTGATGTAACAACCATCACCGCACCGAAACCTATTGCCACGATCAGAAGCTGGCTGATGTTTTCCATGGGCGGCTTCCATATGGCGGTAAAAAGATGTTCGTAACCAAAAACACTTCCGTATAAGAACCCGAAAATAACCGAGGATAAACCGACACATCCCAGGATCCATCCAAGCGGTGATTTTCTTTTCCTGTACATAATGAATCCTGCCAGGGCCAGTATGGCTCCCTGGCCGATATCGCCGAACATTGCGCCGAACATAAGAATATACGTCAAGGCAATGAACGGAGTCGGATCTATCTCGTTATGGGCAGGTATCCCGTACATTTTTACTATGGATTCAAAGGGTTTGAAAAACTTGTTATTTCGCAGTATTGTAGGCGGTTTTACTCCTTTTACTTCTTCGGGCTCCTCAACGGTTATAACTATATCTTTCTGAAATTTAAGTTCCTCTGCCAATTCGCGGTATGATTTTTCGGTAATCCATCCGGTCAGAAGGAAGGTTTCCTTCACATATGCAGCGTATTTTCTTATACCTGCAATCTGGTTAAGATAAAAGAATTGACTGTAAACCTTCCTGAATTCTTCCCTGTTTTCGTTCACCAGTTTCTCAAAATCTTTTTCAAGCCTTGCAATTTCTTCCTCAAGCCTCTTTATTTCCTGCTCTATTCCCACAATTGCATCCCGCGGATGTCCTTTTGCCTTCTCGGAAATCCTGACCCTTTCGAAATAAAGGGATGACATTACGTTATCTATGCGTTCAGCCACCGCCGCGGGCATAAGGTAACAAACCCATACATCGTTTTCATCACTGGATAAGGTTATAACTATTACGTCAAGGCTTTCCACTATCAGGTCAAGTTTCTTGTAGCTTTCTTTCGGCAGCTTCCCGAAACGAATCTTTATATATTCAAGGTTATAAAGCTGTTCAAGTTCAACTTCAAGATCCCGTACATGGATCAGTTGTTTCAGAACCCGCATGTTGTCAGATATTTCAGCCTTGTTTTCACCAATCTTTTTTTCGATATCGGCAAAACTTTCTTCCATCTGCCGGACATAACTTGTAGTTTTTTCAATGTCTGCAGGCGTTTTTACCAGTTCAATGATTTCCTTGCTGTCACACTCAACAGGCCGTACCTTCATGTACCTGTTAAGGTTCTCAAGCGTCCTGAAAACAGCTTCATAGTTATTGTTCTCATTAAACGGTTTTAAGCTTTTTACAGCTTCAATAAAACTCAATGCATGCACAGGCTGCATATCCTTATTAATGATATGCCTGATTATAAATTCATCGAATCCCTGGATGGGTCCGACGATATTTACGAATTTCATCCGTTCAATAGACATATATCCACTTCCTCATGCCATGGCAAATTGTTTTTATTTTTTGAATCAAAACCTTTTACGATTACAAACCTACAACAAACGAGCGGATTGTTTCAACCGGCATTCCATACCTTATACCCTCAACTATCGAAACTATGTTTACAATTTCATATTCTTTCAGGTACAGATACGATATTGCGGCCGATATGGAAAAACCGTATTTTCTTAACATAGCCCGGTGGAAACGGTGCATATACTCGGAAAATTTCAGATCGTAAAACCTGCTGTCTTCGGAAACGAACAGTTCCGAGTACCTTGTACGGGCTGCAATCTGTAAAAACTTTTCCTTGTTATCCGCTTCCGCCAGCGCATAGATTAAATCCATCGGTATTCTGTACCTGTGCGGTATCAGGTAACCCAGTACTATATTTTTGTCAATGTTATAAATTATTCTTCCCCTGTATATCCATAGAAGATTTAATATATCAATTTCATTTCCGAAGGTACGGGTAACGGCCTCAGCGTCAAAGCCCGAAAGAAGGCTTTTTTTCTTCGAAAACACCAGATTTATATAGTATAAATCCAGTGACATTTCAATCATAAAAAGATTATCCCCGTCCTGTTCATTCAGGAACGGACGCAGAACTTCATAATATGGAGTATCCGACAGTTCCGTAATCAGTTGCCGGATACTCTGTACCGTTGCAAGTTTTGCAATATGCAGCGGATCATATTTTTCAAGAAAAAACAGCGACTCCTCCGCCGCTGCTGTGGTGCCCTTGGTTTCAAGGACCCTTATCAGCCGTTTTAAACTGTCTATTTCGTGCCTCAGATATATTACCTTCAGAAAATCCCTTATATTCCCGTGGGTAAAGCAGAGCAGCTTACGGTAGTCGTTCATAAGGCTTCTTCTCAGAATTTTCTCAAGCTGCCCCCTGTGTATATCTGTTTCATTTACATCGACAAGTACATCATGGTAAGGAGTGTTGTGTTTTAAATAATATACAACTCCACCCACGCTTTTTTGCTTAAGCAGTTCACTATAATCCTCCTGTTTCAGGAGTTTACCGTACATGGCCCGCGTTTTTGCCATCAATGCATTGTAATCTCCGGTTGCCAATCTGAATCATTCCCTTGTAACGTTCAAAAATATTTTTTCTATCCATTTATCGGCATTACGATTATATTTTTCCTCCATCTCGGCCAATTTTTCCTTTACTTTCTCATTTATCTCACTTAATCTTTGCTCTACATCCTTTCTGCTCATGGAAAGCAACTGCTCAATTTTTTCATCTGCCATAAGCTTTATTTCCTCTTCCATGTTGCTTAACTCACGGTTCATGTTCTGCCGCAGGCTTTCCCTTTCCTTTTCTGCATCGCTGAATATTTCCTTTGCCCTGTTATCTATGTCTATAATCCTCATTAAAATTTCTTTCACTTTAGAATCACCCGTAATTTTTCGCTTTTAAAATGATATTTTATCACTTCCGTTTTTACTGTCAAGGAGTTTGAAATCATGATTTCCAGTAGATATAAAAAATTTTTTCGGTCAAACTCTTGTATTTTTATGCAGCATTGTGTATAATTATACCCAATAAAAATCGGCCGGCCCAGTCTCCCAATTATCGGAGGTATGCCATGAAACTGAAAGAAATTATTGAGAAGGAAAAAATGTATTATATGAACACCTTCAGCCGGTTTCCTGTATGTTTTACCCATGGTAATGGAATATACCTGTATGATACCGAGGGGAACGAATACCGTGACTATTTTTCAGGTATTGCGGTAAGCGCCCTTGGTCATTCACATCCGGCTTTGGTTAACGCAATCTGTGAGCAGGCAAAGAAGTTCATTCACTGCTCCAATTTATATTATATAGAACAGCAGGTAAACCTCGCCGAACTGATAGTAAAGAATTCGTGTGCAGACCGGGTTTTTTTCGCCAACAGCGGGGCAGAAGCGAATGAAGGTGCCATTAAACTGGCCCGCCTGTACTTCAGGAAAAAAGGTTTTCCTGAGAAGTATGAAATAATAACTTTGAATAATTCTTTCCATGGCAGAACCCTCGCAACCATTGCGGCAACAGGGCAGGAGAAACATCAGGCGCGCTACAGCCCGCTTACCCCTAAATTTTCAAATGTTCCTATTAATGATGCCGCTGCCCTGGAAAAAGCCATAAATGAAAACACCTGTGCGGTAATGATTGAACCAATACAGGGGGAAAGCGGTGTTAACCCTACGACTGTAGAATATATGAACGCAGTTCGCAAAATTTGTGACGAAAAAGGCGTTCTGTTAATATTTGATGAGGTTCAATGCGGTTTGGGAAGGACAGGAAAACTTTTCGGTTATCAACATTACGGCGTTGAACCTGACATATTTACTCTTGCAAAAGCTCTGGCAGGCGGTTTCCCGATAGGGGCACTGTGCGCAAAGGAATTTGTGGCAAGTGCTTTCGAGCCGGGTGATCACGGTTCCACATTCGGCGGCAATCCTCTTGCCTGCAGCGCAGGTTTTGCAGTCCTTTCAACAATTATAAATGAAAGGCTCAGCGATAATGCCGCGGAAGTAGGGAATTACTTCTTTGAAAAAATGGAAGAAGTAAAAAAGGAATTCCCGATTATTAAGGAAATACGCGGCAAGGGACTTATGATCGGTGTAGAATTCACAAAACCCGTTGCAAAAGAGGTTAACAAAAAACTGTTTGAGAGGAAATGCCTGTTAGGCACGAGCGGTGAAAATATCCTGAGAATCCTCCCACCCCTCATTGTAACAAAGAAGGACATGGATATTCTGATAAATACTCTTACGGAGGTTCTTCAGGATATTAATTAAAGGGTGGACAGGCAATCCTTCCCTCCTTCCACCCCTTTTTATTCTATTCACCGAACAATGAGTTAAACATTGAAATGAACATATTATATGCAATATAGCAAGCAACAGCCAGCAAAACGATAACTACGACACACATAAACAACGATGCTATTGCCCAGTTCTTTTTGTTTTTGTTCACCTTGTTGCTGAAAGCCCAAATAAACAGCAGAATGATATTCACGCCGGGAATAAGCATTAACAGTAAAGTCCCGAACCATTGCTTAACACTGTATACCCTGTCGGTCTGTACTTTGATGTTCTCCTTCTCAACAGGGAAATCATCATCAAAATCATCATACCGCATTCCAACCACTCCTTGTCACAGGTATAATTTATCTTCTGTTTCTAAGTTCGTTGCAAATGTCATCCCATGTTAATCCCTGCTGTACCATTAAAACTGTCAGGTGATACAATAAATCCGCTATTTCATACCTGATTTCATCCTTGTTTTCATTTTTCGCACCAATTATAACTTCTGAGGCTTCTTCCCCGACCTTTTTCAGGATCTTGTCCAGCCCCTTGCTTAACAGATAATTGGTATAGGATCCTTCCTTAGGATTATTCTTTCTGTCCACAACCACGTCGTAAATTTCCTGCAATATGTCAAACTTGCTGCTCATTGTCATATCCCTCCAAACTCAGCTCCCTGTAAAAACAGGACATTGCACCTGTGTGGCAGGCAACTCCTTTCTGCCTTACCTGCAAAAGAAGGGTATCGGCATCACAGTCATACAGAATCTTTTCAACGAATTGGAAATTTCCCGATGTTTCACCTTTAACCCACAGTTTTTTCCTGCTTCTGCTCCAGTATGCAGCTTTCCGGGTTTTAATCGTCAGCATCAGCGATTCCCGGTTCATATACGCCATCATCAAAACCTCTTTTGTTTCCGCATCCTGCACGATTGCGGGAATAAGCCCAGATTCATTGAATTTCAAATCATTAAGTTCCATTTTGATACCCCGATCATTTGAAAACAAGCTATTTTTTTCCGTCAAACCTTTCTATCATTATATAGTATATTATAACATTCTACAAGGCAGAAACGCCAGGCATAAAAAAACAGCCCTCCCGGGCTGCCTGCATATATACTATAGTTTTTACAGTGTAAGAATACCTTCAGGTGTATTTATTATAATTAAAACCTTTTCTTCTCTTCCCGTTTCAGCATTGACATATACAAGAAAATCCCTGTCATTCATTCTTCCTTTCAGTTCATAGCAGAATATCTCGGTGCCGAAATTTGTGGGTATTATAGCAAGGCCGACCGATTTTAATTCCTTTTTGGCCATAAAGTTGGCTCTGACTTCTTCTTCGGATATTTTCGGTTCGGGTATTTCCCTCTCTGTATGGTTCATCAGGTATCCCTTGGATTCAAAACCTACTATTTCGCCGTTATCCAGTGCAATTTTCACCTTGATAAGATCGGGATATACCACAACGCCGTCCTGTTCATACGCGTAGTTTACCGTGGCAGTATTGTCCTCTTTCACGTAATACGTATCCTTCATGCTTTTGAATCCGCGGCTTTCAAGAAACTCCTTCCCGATCTGTTTTACCTTGTCCACGTCAAGGGATGCCTGGCCCACATCCCTGTTATACAGCATCCAGATTACATGTCCGCCGGTCTTTGTTACGTCTGCGGTTGCAAATTCATCTTCCGGCCGGTCCTTGAAAGTAATTTTGAAATTATATGCCGGCAGCGTGTCTGCGTTGATGTCGCCTGTATGTTCAATTGAAGCCACCCTGTCCTCTCCGAAAAATTTTCTGAGTTTCTCCTTTGCCTCTTCCACGCTGACTTCTTTACCTGTAAGGCCTTTTGGTTTCAGGCTTGTCATGTGATCGGAGAAAGGACCGTCATATATAAGCGTAGGAAACTCCTGAAATGTCTTGTCAACATCCGAAAACAGCTGGGTTGCCATGTTCTGCGACTGTTTTCTGAAAAGCTCGGTCCCTTCACGGGCAAGTTCCTTCCATTGTAACCTTCCGTCTGAAATGGAAGCCTGGAGATTGAACAAGGCATCCCTGAGCGACACGGAATACTGATGTAGCTGTTCCAGCTGCTTGTACTGTTCCTCCGTAATGCCTTTCCCGCTGAGATTCTGCCTGTCAAGCGCGTATGCAAAATCACCCACCTGGGAAAGAAACTTGGACGTATTGGCAAGGACATCCTGTGTTACAGGAAGCTGGCCCAGGTTAGTCTGGGCGAGGTTGGCCTGATGCCATGCCTCTTTTAAGGTCTCGGACACCATCTGCGGTGTTGCCGATATCATGCTTTTCATTAACAACACTTCAATATTCTGAACATATCCGACCATCTCGTAAAAAGCACGGTTGTACTGATTATCCAGTTCCTGTCTCAGACCGGCGGCCCGTCTGTACTGGTATATTCCCCATAACGCAACCACTGCCACAACAACGACAAAAACACTGTACATGTGCCTGTCGGAAAGCCTTTTTTTCCAGTCCAGCAGCTTATCCCTGACCTTACCCATCATTAACGCCTCCTTTTTCTTTAGGCTTGTCAGAACACTGTTATTTTCCGAAATAATGCTTGCCGATTACCTTTATTACCTTCCTGCTCCAAATCCATTTGCTCGTCGCTGTCTGAGGATTCCAGTAATACAGTGCGCCGCCCGTGGGATCCCATCCGTTCATCGCATCCCTTGCAGCCTTTACAACAGTTGAATCAGGATCTATCGGTACGTTGATCTGTCCGTCACTAACGGCGGTAAAAGCTCCCGGCTGGTAAACAACACCAGCAACGGTGTTCGGAAAATTCGGTGAAGCCACCCGGTTCAGTATTACCGCACCTACGGCAACCTGCCCTTCATACGGTTCACCTCTTGCCTCACCGTTTATTGCTCGTGCAATAAGCTGTTCATCTGAAATCCGGGATGACTGTGCATAGGCTATGGTATAATAAAGATTGGGCACTGTCAGACACATCAGAACCGACAAAACGGATATAATTACCACAATTCTTTCCTTTTTCATACTGCTGCCGTACAATCCTCCTTTTTCTTTGTCTTTTCATCGGTTTTAGTTTTTCAAGCAGGTAATGTATTTATACTTATTTTGCTGATTCACATGGAATTGTTTCATTCTCTTGTTTTTTGCCTGAAAACGCCAATTATTAATTGATAGTTAATGAATATAAACATATAATAAAGGTAACATAATACATCAAATACGGCCGGAGCTAAACCAAAGCTTGAGTTACCAGGATCAGGCAGGTATAAAATTGTTCAGTGGAGAGGGCGAGGTAAATGATTGATTTAAATGTTATAGCCGACAAACTTCTGGACATGAAACCCGATCCAATCCCGGAATTTATACTGTTAAAGGAATTTAAGGGACTCAGCCCGGACAGCCGGGAATACCAGAACGCATATGACAAAGTATGCAATCATCCTTTTGTGAAAAGTATTGAAAGTGAACAGAACGACCGGGGGTTCTGGCCGCCGTTCCATGGCCGGACAGAGGACTTGATCAAAAGATGTCTTTCGATAGGACTGGAGAGGGATCATCACTGTCTGAGAAAAGTATCCGACTATCTTAAGAAGGTGCTTAACAATGAAGAAAGCTGGGATCAATTTGAAAAGCAGGACAACGTCCGCTGGTGGCCGGAAATGTTTGTGCCCCTTGTTACTGCTGCGATGCTTTCATTAACGGAGCCTGGCAGCGAAATACTTGACCTGCACAGGAAACGCTGGGCACACTTTGCCAAAGTAGCTTTTTCGAAAGGCTATTACGACCATGAGGAGGAAGCCAGGACCCAGCATGAATATTTCGGGTTTAAAACAAAGCGTACAATACCGGCATTCGGTTATTATAACCTGGTATTGCTGGCTCCGACAGAAAAAGAAAGCTTTTTGAGCGATGCAACCGACCAGGCCCTGGTTGATTACTGCATGAACTCGGTAGGGCAGATTTACTATGTTTACAACTGCGGCCTGTCAGATTTTGTTCTGATTGAAACCAAAAGAAGGGACAGCAGGGATTTCTGTCACTGGGTGCGCGCCTTGTCGTTGGTTTCACAGTTCAAGGGATGGGCAAAATGCAGGGATAAATATACTGAATGGATTATGAGTCAAAGGAATGAAGAAGGCCTGTGGGAATTGCCGAGAAAACCCGACCTTTTTAATTTCCCGCTGTCTGATTCCTGGCGAAAACGGAAAAACCGGATTATAGACAGTACTATCATGATCCTGAGGTTTTTAAAAGGTAACAGGGGATTCTGATTTATTAAGGAAGAGGACGATACTGTTTCTTCCTCCCTCCTGTAAGTGAATTGTTGCCGTACTCAAAATCTTCTTCCGGAACTGTTTTTCCGAATCCGTCAATGACACTAGAGCTGTTTTTTGCAGGAAGGTTTGAGGAAATCACAGCATTCTTTAAGCATTTTGTCTGTCATGCGGCTTATGATTATACTTCCTTTGCCTCTTGATGCGGAAGAAGGATATCCATTTTTACCTTTTCGGGATACAATGCCAATGCAACTGAAGTTTCAGCTTCACATGCATGCCTTACGGAAGATTGCTTTTCAAGAATTGTTAACTTAATTCTGCCTGGTTTCATGTTCAGTTTCACACCAAAATACTGGCTTTGCATTTTTCTTTTGTATTTAATCACTGTTCTCTTGGCTGAACAGACGGGTATAGCTAAAATACAGCTTCGAGAAATTCACGTATAGCGCTGTTCACTATATCAGGTCTGTCGGTATTGGAATTGTGTCCGGCGCCAGGAATCCATTTGATTGGCAGAGCATCCTGGGTTGACCATACTGAATTGTAGCGTTTTGTAAATCCGGCTTTATCTTTTTCGCCGCATATTAGTAATGCAGGACAGGAGACTTCATATGCCAGATCCGCCTCAATTGCTTCTGCCAGAATTTTGAATCCATGTGACACCAGATCGCAATATTCCTTTTTTGTATAAGTATCCATCATTGAATACATGAGCTGACGTCCATATTCGGTTTCCGCACATCCTTTTGCACCGTATTTCTTTAAGAGTAACCATGGACATGCACTGTATATTGGTTTTACATTTTTAAGCAAATATATTTCCCAGTTTTTCATGTATTTCCTTTTAAGCGGTGCAGAATCGACAGAGACGAAACCTGCAACATAATCCGGGTATTTCTCCATCAACACCTGGGCAATATAACCGCCCATAGACTGTCCTATAATTACTGGCCTGATTATTCCCTCATGAACCATAATATTATGAAGCCATTCCGCTTTATCTGCAAGCGAGAAACTGAGTTCAAACGGTCTTGATGATCCATGTCCTGGAGCATCCCATACCAACAGATTATATTCATGTTTAAACTCTTCAATCTGTTTCTCAAACAGTCGATGATCTGCTGTCAGCCCAGGAAGAAATACAAGCCATTTACTTTCTCCGGAGACTATACCGGTCCAATAATGGATTACCCCTTTATTGGTATTAAACACTTTCTCGGTCATCCCAATCCTCCCCTGCATAAAAAAAGGGCGCCGTTTCGGCTTGGCAGCAGTCAACAAATTCTGCATGCTTCGGGTTCTCATTATTAATGCCTGCATTCATGGGAACAGATTAATTGTATACTATCTCCCATGGACAGAGTCAATGTACAGTTTGGTTATGAACCATATTATGAACACGGATGAAGGTACTTATTAACATCTGAACTGAAACACCTTATGCCGTATGATTTTTTCCCTGGTTTATTTACATCTGAGAAATCAATACAGGCCGAAGCTTTCTTTTTCAAACTCAGTCAGAAATGTCTTTAATTTTTCTATACGTGGTTGGGCCATACGTATAGCTGACTCAAGTTCCAGAAGGTTACTGAATTCTGTCAGATGTTTTTTTAATGCCGCAACGGCCTTCGACATATCATCGGGTTTTTTCGAAAAATCACGTGCAACAGCCATAAAGCCGAGATAATCAATTGCATCCGCGTTTCTCAGTAATTTCGTTTCATTGGCTGTACCGCACCCCCGTTTATCATGGTATTTTACTGCTTCTACAATTGTGTTTATCATATCAGTATCGCTAATACCATATTCCGCCGCCAGTTCAGGCATTATTTTACCGGATTCCTCCGCGTGATCGAAAGCTCCGTCCGGACGATAAGGCTTAAATGCACTGATGTCATGAAAATAGCAGGCGAAGGTTAAAACGTCTTCATCATAAGGCATGTTTTCTTCCTCGGCCAGCTTTTTGGCGATAACCAGACAGCGTTTTGCGTGGTTTAGTATGTAAGATCCGCCTAAATCCATTAAATGTTTTTGCATTCTTTCAATATCCAGCATACTTCCAACCCCCTTAATATGAATATCCAGTACCAAAATTGCTTTTTTGGCATTATTCCATATATATTATGGATTGTCAACTATTTACGGATCATTCTGTAATGCTGGCATTAATAAAAAGGTAATAATGAAAAAGTATAAATCAATTCCAAAGCAATAATCACAAGTCTATTATATTTATGTCTTTTCCGGCAAATACCTCCCGGGCAAGCTCCACTTCGCGCTTTTTGCAGGTAAACAGGATTATCTGCCTTTTTTCGCTTTCTTCGCATAAAAATCTGAGTACGTTTTTTGTCCTCTCCTCATCATACTGTACAAATGAATCGTCCAGGAACAGAGGCAGTGTTTCGCCGTCTTTTTCTATAAGCATTACGGTGGCAAGTCTCAGCGCAAAATACACCTGGTCGGCCGTACCCGAGGACAACTGCTCCGGATTGACCCTTTCCGCCGTGTCAGGCGTTTGTATATTCAGTTTAAGGCTGTCGTCAGCCATTATATCCTTATATTTTCCTCCTGTAATTTTCTCCATTATTGAACCCATTGTCTCATTAAGATACGGAGAATAGTTACGCTGGATATCCACGCTTGCCTCGGTAAGCACTTCCATTGCAATCTCCAGGGCTTTTCCGAGATTTAATTTCCTGTTTCTTTCTTCCGTCAGCATCAGAACTTTTTCATGGGCCTTTTGGATCATTTCATCATCGGGGATGTTTTCAAGTCTTGCAGAAAGTCTGCTTATTTCAAGCTTTGTATGTTCCAGTTCTTCTTCAGTCTGCCTTATATCAAGTTCTATATCACCCGGAGCTGAAGAATCAGAAATATCATCCCTGTCTTCAAGTTCAGCCTTTACTTTTTCCAGTTCGCAGGATTTCTCCCGCAGTTCCTTTTCAAGTTCAGTAAGCGTGTTAATATCGAAACCTGCAACAAGAGAAGCTTCCCGGTACAGACTTTCCTTTTTCTGATTCAGCGAAGAAAGTGAGGATTCCAGTTCCCTTGCGGCCTGTACAAGCGTACTGCATGTTTCCAGGCTATGCTTCCACCTGTTAATTTCCTCCTCGCCGAAGGCCGGCCCCTGGACTAAATTTGAAGATATAAGCTTATCCAGTATTCTTGTTTCAAACTCCTTAATTTCTTCTAAAGCATTGTTTTTGCCGTCTTTTAGCTTATTCTTTTCTTCAGTCAGTTCATGAAGGCGCTTAATTCTTTCTTCAAACATGTTTTTAAGTCTTATGAAGTCAGAAATACTGTCCGTGCCCACCTGTACCATCCAGGTATTCAGCAGTCTTGCACTTTCTTTGTACTTATCAAGCCAGGAATTATTTTGCTCAGTTTCTTTGGCATAAATTTTATCCTGCCTTAAAAAGAACAGGAAAGATACCCCCGCTGCAATCGAAACTGCCAGCCCTGCGGCAGTAATGGCCGGGTTATATGGTTTTAACAGGAAGGAAAAAAGCAGGATAATTATACCCGATATTAACCCTGCCAGTGACAAATATTTTTTCAGAGGGGAACGCGCCCTTTCCTGGTTATCAGAGTCTGCACGCTCACGGAACTTAATTACTTCCTGAACCACTTCATCAATCTTTTCCAGGTTATCTTCGGAAAAGAGATCATATTTTTTCAGTTCTTCCTGAATTCCGCCGATCCTGTCTTCGATTTCTGCCAATGACGTTTCGTATTTTTCAATTTCCCGGCGCAGGATGCTGTAGTTTGCATAATCGGAAATCATTTCATCCATGTCGCTGCGGGAAAATTTTCTGAAAGCTTCATATTCATTAAGACTCGCCGTTACAGTACCCAGTTCTTCTTTTTTTGCGCCGATTTCCTTTTCAATATCTGAAAGGCTTACCTGGCATCTTTTCAGTGTCCTGCAGATCTTTTCCAGCCTTTCTGTTTCTTGTCTTTTTTCAGCTTTTGACTTAAGTTCCTCTAGTTCAGCAAGCCGGTTTTTCAGCACATTTTCTTTTTTCTGCAGTCGTTCCAGCTCAAGGAACATATCCAGGCAGCTTTCATGAAGCTCTCTGTATTTACTTTCCTCCTCAATGGCTTCCTGCAGGCTGGCATTTATCAGGTTCAGAGGTCTGGTTGTCGTCCTTTCGCTTCCCACATATGTCATCTGTGCATCTTTCAGTGCATTTATGGCTTTTCTGAACGATACTTCTTCATCACCTGTCTGTTTTATGTTTGTAAGCCTCTCGGCAATTACCTTTTTTCCTTCACTGTTTATTACACTCTGCATCTGACCTATAAAAACCGTGCGTTCGAAACAGTTTTCAGACATACCCAGGTGCTGTTCGGCAAACTTGATCCCTTCCTCCTTTGACGCGGGGAATGTGGCGGTAATGTTATTTGAATATTCGTCATAAACATTAACGGTGTTTTTGTCAAAATTTCTTGTGACGGTGAAAATATTTCCGTTATCCAGTTCATACTCGAGACTGCCGCCATACGTTTTCGCAGTCCATGGTTTATACTGTTTCATCGGCGGAAGGCTGCCGTCCTTGGTTCTTTTTCCGCCTTTCAGCCCATAAAGCATTCCTCTTATGAAAAACTGGAGCGTGGATTTACCCGATTCATTCACACCGTAAATTACATTCATGCCCGGACTTAATGAAAACTGGCGATTTTCGAATTTCCCAAAGCCATTGATATTGATTTTCCTTAATTTCATCGCATGTTACCGCCCTTTAATCCGATATGATCACATTACCTTCAAATAGCGCCTCGAGCCCGAAGTAAAGAGCTCTTTCAAGTATTTCCCTTTCTTCTTCATTTGCAGTGCCAATGCGTTCCTTCATTTTTCTTGTAAAAACTCCCGCCAGGGTACGTTCCCCGGCCAGTTCATCCAGATTGTACAAAGGCTTGGTACTGTCATTAATCTGAACTGAAAAACATATATCGCCAAAATGCTGTACGAGATAATTCACATCCACATGAAAATCCGGACTGAGCCGCCCGGTAAGATTAATCCTGAAAATGTTTTTGCTGCCGTCATATGCACGCAAAACTTCGCTGATCCTTTCTATAAGCCTGTCCTGGCTATCTATCCCGTCCACGTTAATATTTATCTCGTAATATGTTCTTTCCTGGGTTTTAATGAATGAATACCGCCGTTTCAGACCGCCGTTCCTGGTAATTTCCACCATGCAGACACCGTGTTCGCCTGTTTCGTCGAAACCAAAAGGTTCAGGACTTCCGGGATTTAAAATACCTTTTTCGAAAAAAGCATCATTTCTCGTATGGAAATGTCCAAGGGCATAGTAATCAAAACCGAGCCCGGCAAGATAGTCTAAATCCACCGGATTATACGGGCTTTCGGTAAACTGCATGTTAATCGTGCCATGGAACAGGCATATGTTTATCCTGTCAGGCTGCAGCACCGGGGGCTTCTGAACCGGTATGACTTCCTGGTGAAATGTATCAAACCCGATCCCGTAAAAATATACATTCAGATTTTCATCAAGGTATTCAGGATTATCGGTTGTCAGAATATGTACATTGTCATTCCAGCGATAACTTCTGTACCAGGAGTTCCTTACATACGGATCATGGTTTCCAGGGACTATTATTACAGGCCTGCTGCCCAGCCTCATAAACTGCTCATTAATCCATGTAATCGTACTTCTTGCTGTATATTCATGCTCATAAAGATCCCCGGAGATTAAAAGAAAATCGGCATCATTTTCAAGAACCAGGTTAATAATCTTCCCGAAAACTTTCCTGAGATCCTTTCTTCTCTCGGAAGACAGGTTCTCCTTTCCCATTGCGGAAAAAGGAGCATCCAGGTGAATGTCTGCGCAGTGAATAAAGGATACCCGTTTTTCCATAATCCTTATACCCCTTTTATATAACTTAAACATTCGGCACAGTTACCTGCAAAGAATCACTGCAAATGCAGTCGCATATTCTTTCGTGTGAGTAAGGCTCAAATCCGCCGATACCCCTCCAATTTCTTCAAAGATCTCCCGTGCCTTGCCATAAAGTACTACCTGCGGTTTTCCGTTTTCGGTTACCCTGACCTCAATATCCTTAAGCGAAACGCCCTTGGAAATGCCTGTACCCAATGCCTTTGAAACGGCTTCCTTTGCAGAAAACCTTGCGGCATAACTTTGAAATTTCTGTCTTTTTCTTTTTTCACAATAGGTTATCTCTTCAGGGGTAAATACCTTCTCAATGAAACCCGTTCCATATTTCTCTATGGCATCCCTGACACGCTTAATTTCTATCATATCAACACCGCAGCAAATATTCACCAAAACCAGCTCCGAAATAACGTAAATAAATTAAAACACAGGCGGGAAGTCCAGCCTGTGCCTGAGTTATGGTGTCCCGAGTAGGAATCGAACCCACACCAGTAGAACCGGAATCTACTATCCTATCCATTGGACCATCGGGACATATATTTTCCCGGATATATATTATACCCTTAATGAAAAGATTTTTCAAATCATTTTTCACACAAAACCATACAAAGAAGCAAAAATATTATATACCAGGTCAGTGATATACCTGACTGCCTCGCTTACAAGATTTATCCAGACAAATATCGCCAGGGCCACCATCAGCTTTTCGGGAAATTCCAGCTTGCTCTTGATACTTATGGTCCTGAGTAAAATGCCCGGCTGTATGGCAGTCTGCATAATAGCCCAAACATACAATGTGATAATAACAATCTGGGTTACCGAGCTTGTGTCCTGGCCCAGTTTTTCCAGCTCAAGCCCTGTAGGGTTCACTATCAGCAGAACAGGATAAAACAATAAATGTGAATAGGCATATGACTTCATCAAAACAATGTTAAAGCCCTGTATTATGAACTTATTGCTGCGTCTTGCAATAAACCTGCACAAGTCGGCAATGGGCCACGCAAAACAAAAAACATCCATGAACCCTATAACCAGAACGGCTATAATGAACAGGAATATTTTCCCGACTATACCGGCGGTATTGTTAATAATGAAATCCTTAAATATCGATCTCGGATGGGACAATAAGTTAAAAAAACCCACTATCGCAATTCCGGGTATCAGCGACAGCAGCGATGCATTAAGGCGTTTATGCCATGTTCTTGGTAACAGAAATAAATCCCATCCGCTCCTTAACTGTTCCATTCCATTCTCCAATTCTGCTCCGAAATATAATCAGATTACCAGTATTTCCTTATATTATATCATATTCATTCTCTGCTTAGCAAGAAACAGGACTTTCAGCGGGCAGGCGACAGTTCAAACCGCCCGGTTTCGGCAAGGGAAGCAAACTGGCTTCTCCATTCCTCGTAATGAATGGTTTTTTTCAGGTTCTGGGCATAAACAGCCCAAACCCCGTCATTGGCAAAATTATGGCTCCATGTAGCCGTTCCTGCTAGATTGTACTTATGGACCAGTGAAGATTTCAAACTAACTGAATACTCATTCTCAAGCCACATTTTATATGTCTTGTTGTCCTTTTCGAAAGTAACAACATACTGGCCGCTTTCTGCATCCCACACGGGTACTGCATTGTTTTCCTGAATCAACTGTTCAGCTGCGCTTATCGACAAGGCCTTGCCTGTTTTTGCTGTTATCTTCCCGTTTTCGTCAACGGTTTCCTCCCACAGCCGCGTATACAGCGGAATACCAAGCAGCAGCTTTTCAGGCGGAACTTCCCGCAGCGTTTTTTTCAGATTCTCCTCAACCCAGACAATCTGTGCCGTGGAACCGGCCACTTTGCTGCCCGCCCATGTCTGGTCATAGGTCATAAGGCACACATAGTCCACGGTTTCGGCCAGAGCTTTTCTGTCATAGCATTTTGACCAGGTATCGCTTCCATCGGGTATGGTAACATCAACGGAAACAACAAGCCCCTGTTCCCTTAACAGAGGCGAAAGTTCACGCATAAACTGGGTAAATGCGTCCTTATCCTTCTTGTAAATATTTTCAAAATCAATATTGATTCCGTCAAGATTGTACAGCGCTGCAAAGGCAAGAATCTGTTTTATGATGTGTTCCCTTTTGAGTCCGTTGTTCAGGATTTCACTGGTATCATCAATGTTCGAAAAATCATTTGCAACAAGGGCCCATACCTGGTATCCGCTACTGTGAGCCCATTCAACATACTGAGGATCGGCCCGGTTGATAAGGTCCCCGTCCCTGTTCGCCACCTGGAACCAGGTGGGAGACATAACGTCTATACCCTCTTCCTTTTTTCTCTGAAGATATGATTTTGTCGGGCTGTACATCTGATCCCAGACAAGACTTATTTTTCCCTCGGGAAGTTTTGGTTTTTCTCTCAGCTTTTCGGGTATAATCCCTATTTCATATGATTTAATGACAACATGCTCTTTACGGATATAACCGATAAAACCTTCCGCAGTCCTTACCTTGTACCATTTGTCATATTCCTCAAAGATATACATTTTTGAATCATCTGATATAAAATCAGGATTGTCAAATTTTTTAACAATAGGATAGCTTATATGCCTTCCTTTCCTGACAACCGCATCCGAGCTTACAGGATATCCTACCCTGTATATCTCATCCTGTCTGTCAATGATGACCACATTGGAACTGCTGCTATATTTCACATTTATCTTGTAAAAGGAGGACAAAAACTCAATGGGCAGATAAAGAACGCCGTTTATGTTAGTCGCAGGGAACTTAAGCTCCATAGGCTCGTTATTAATATAAGCATCCAGCTTGTCGGTTTCCATCTTTATGACTTTGTCCCTTGTGGTTACAGTTACTTTCTGAAGTGCTTCATCCCACCATATATATGGATCAATATGGGCTTTTACCGTGTCAAATGAAAGAAGTACCTGCCCCTCTTTTATTACCGGAGGGTTTTTATCAAGAATAACGTCTCCCCCAATAACCAATACCGTGTCCGCACCGTCATAGCAGCTGACGAAAGCCTCGTTCGGTCTGAAATACCTGTTGTAAAACATCGCTGCGCCGGCTGCGCACCCGGTTACAAACAGGAGAATAGAAAAAAATACAATAATATCCTTTATTAAATTCCTTTTCATTTTAACCCCCCGGAAACAAGCTCAGAATAAACATATGCTGCACTCCGTTATACCTTTCCTTTTTTCTTTCTCGTTTTCTCATACCGGCAGTTTAACTCAGTCTGTAAATACTTTTCTGGGAATATATGTTTTGAAGTTGTTAAGCATTTTCTCATTGGGTTCAAAATAAACAACTGTCTGCTCATTATTATAGTTCAGGACTATAAAATAAACGTCATCGTTGTTGATTGAACCGGTACAGTCGAACTGATTCTTGAATGACCTGTAGTGGTTCGAAAAATGCGGGCCTTTAAGCCTTGCCACTATCTCAAAGTCCTTGCAGTTGGCGCTGAATACCCTTTTCCTCTTTCTTTGGGCTATAATTTTGTCAATGTCCAGGTCGCCGTTTGTAACTGCATATTCGTATTCAATATTCCTGGAAGTTATAATAAGATATGCGATATAGCCAAATGCAGCCAGAAAAAATAAACTCATTCCGGGAATAAAGTTCAATACAAGCAGCATAAGAATAACAGCAGCGATAATTACTCCGGCTATAATAAGATAATCCTTAATATCCTTGCGTCTCTGAACAATTTTTTCTATGAAAACGTCCATCCCAAAACCTCCTGTCCGTCTTAAGTGAATTCTATCATAAACATTGCAGCTTTTGCAATAAACACAGCCATAACAAATTTATGCAATCAATATTGATATAAATGAATTTAAATTGAAATTGCATTTAATATAATTGAACTTGACTGAATTTAATTTTTGTTGTACCATATCAGGTAAAAATCCATATAACCATAAAAAAGGAATTAACCCGGCATTATCTTACCTTTTGTGAATATAACCGGATATTTTTCAGGAGGGTCATGAAAATGAAATTAAGCGAGTTTTTTAAAAGAAAAAAACAGACGGTTTCATTTGAGATATTTCCTCCGAAACTTGACACGCCGATCGAAACCATACTCAACAAGCTTGGTGACTTTGCTTCACTGAACCCCGACTTCATAAGTGTCACTTACGGAGCAGGCGGTTCCAAAAAAGGCCGAACCGTTGAAATTGCATCAAAAATAAAAAACGAATACGGTATCGAAAGTCTTGCCCATTTCACCTGTGTTGGACATTCCATTGAAGAAATAAACAACATGATAAAAAGGCTGAAAGAAGAAAAAATCGACAATATTTTGGCACTGCGCGGTGATCCGCCCGTTGATTTCCCCGACTTTGATTTTTCAAAAAATGTTTTTCAATACGCATCGGAATTGATAAGGCATATAAGAAAGCAGGAGGATTTTTGCATCGCAGCGGCCTGTTATCCGGAAGGTCATGCAGATTCGCCAAGGATAAGGCAGGATCTTCAAAACCTTAAGCTTAAAGTTGACGAGGGTGTTGATTTTCTTATAACACAGCTCTTCTTCGACAACAGGATTTTTTACGATTTTATGGACAAACTGGAGGCCTGCAACATAAAATGCCCTGTCTTGCCGGGCATCATGCCCATCTTTAAGGCAGATCAGATTAAAAACATAGCTTCAAAATGCGGTGCATCAATGCCGGCCAAGCTGGTTCTGCTTCTTGACAAATACGGCAATACCCCTGATATGGAAAAAGCAGGAATAGAATATGCATCGAATCAGCTTAAGGATCTCCTGGATAACGGCGTTGCAGGGATACATATCAATACGATGAACAAGGTGGAAGCAACCCGTGAAATACTTAAAAACATTGGGCTCCTGCGGCAATAAAGGAACGTTTTGTATTCCGGCCAAAAATCGGACTCAACCCCCTTTTTCAAGGGGTTTTTGTCATTTCAGAAAAACTTCTTCGAGGGTTTTTCCCACATTATGCTCCAGGATTGCATCGATCAGCTGCTGTTCTGTTATTTCGCACAGGATTTTCAGGTTTTCATCAGCCACATGTATAATGTGATACTTGTCATAATCCATCAGAAGCATTGTCTCGCCAAGGCTCAAATCTTTCAGCACCAGGATATCCCGCATCTGATAGAATTTTTTCCTCAGAATTCTTTCTTTCCTGCGTATCAGTAAGCTTAAATTCAAACGTTTCACCGACCTTCTTATATTTTCCAGACCGGGCAGAAATATTACGGTAAGCAGCAGGCTCGGATTGTTGTTCGATAACATTGTATAGATTCCTGCCGCCAGGAACAGGGTTCTTAACGTACATCCCAGTTTCTTCATAATGCTGTAGGTTCTTAAGGTTCCCACCCTGTTATATAAAAGGATCAGCAGTATGTTTCCTCCATCCAGCGGATAAAGGGGCAGCAAGTTAAAAATGCCGATTATTATACAGGCATTAACAAATTCGTCCTTAAAACAGAAGTCAAACGGAAAAATCTTAGCTGCCATGGCCGTAAGAATATTGCCAACGGGCCCGGATGCATAAACAACACACTGTATCCACTTTTCAGGCTGAAATTTGTTCCATTTTCCTGAAAATCCCGAAGGCAGCAAGGCAATGCTGATTTTTTCGCCGAACAGAACTTTGGCTGCAAATATGTGAAAAAGTTCATGTATAACAATCGCAGCGAAGTAAACCAGCGCATGACCCATCAGTTGGTTCCTTTAATATATTCAAGGCATTCGGTATAGGCATCCTTTACGGTCAGATATATTTCCTCGGCCGAAATATGTTTTTCCAATACCAGCGAACGCACAACGGACAATATGTTCTTATGTATTTCATCGGTACTGTTCTGCAGGTATGCCACTGAAAATATAATAACTATGCATATCAGCGCCTGTATAAGGATTTTTCTTGCAAGCACCGAACTGCTGTTGCTGCTTTTCTTAATTCTTGTATACGAGGAATAGTACGGAATGCTTCTGTGGTACCGACTTGTTCTTAATGCGTGGCTCAATCCAATCATCCCGACAGCATGTTTCTAAAATAATTATATGGTCCTTGCCGGCTAATATGATTAAAAAAGAAAAACCCCGGCTGACAAAAGCCAGGGTGTTACATTTAATATCAGTCTACCCCGGAAGGGGTAGCTATCCATCCATGCCCCAAAATGCCGTTCCCCTACACTTTGACACCTAGCCTCTCGCCAGGTGGGTGCCCTGTTTTATTATTCACACTTCCCCTGCCGCCACTTTGGCTTTCGCCGGTGACAGAATATTTGGGGCCTGTGCTCCTAATAAAAACGCGGGCTCCCTTTTCACATCCGTAGGTTCAAAGCTATAGGTTTTTCGCACATTTCAGGTACATGAACGTTTCTGATATTATTATAGCATCGATATGACCTTTTCTCAACTGATTTTATGCAAAAAAACGGGATTTTAAACATGTAATACCTGGAATTAAAGGTCAATATTACGGTTTTGTGGAAATAACTGTTTCATTTTTAATTTAGAAACACTTGAATACCTCCTGTGCCGGAGCATCCGTTTCTTAAATGCTGAACAATACCGCAGCCTCTGCTTGTTCTACAAAAAGAGTTCCTACATTCTCAAGGCTTCTGCAAGGTCGATTGCTCCGGTATAAAGTGCTTTTCCGGTTATCGCTCCCGCAGCACCGATTTCCTTCAGGTTTTTAAGATCCTGTATCGAGCTTACTCCTCCCGAAGCTATTACGTCCATACTCACACTGTCTATCATTTCCTTCATCGCTTTAAGGTTCGGTCCGGCCAGTGTTCCGTCGGTATTAATGTCGGTATATATAATTGTACGGCAGCCAAGCCGTTCTATCATTTTTGCAAAATCAACTGCCGTATAATCACTTAGCTGTTCCCATCCTTCTATGGCTACCTTTCCATCCCTTGCATCAATGCCTATCGCAATATTATCCGGGTACTTCCTGAGTGCTTCCTTTACAAGCTCGGGATTTCTGACGGCTGCAGTCCCCAGGATAATACGGGCTACACCTGCGTTAATAAGCTGCTCTATATCATCCATTGTGCGTATGCCTCCGCCTGTCTGCACTGAAGCCCGGTACTTTTCCACGATTTTAAGAATTATGTTCCTGTTATTTGAAACTGTACCGCGGGCACCATCCAGATCCACAATATGCAGCCATTTGGCCCCCATTGATACCCATTTTCCTGCCATTTCAACCGGATCATCGCCAAATACAGTAACTTCATCAAACCTGCCCTGCAAAAGGCGCACACATTTTCCGTCCTTTATATCTATTGCGGGATAAATTATCATGCTATCACCTGGTACTTCATACCAAGGGGACAATCTTCCGACAACAAAAAATGCTGTCAGGAAAACCATCCCCCGGCATTATTATGCAAATTTCCTGCCGGTAAGGCGTTCGTACGCTTCAATATATTTTTCCCTGGTCTTTTCTATTATTTCTTTCGGAAGAGCAGGCGCCGGCGGCTCCTTGTCCCAGCCTATGCTTTCAAGGTATTCTCTCAGGAACTGCTTGTCAAAACTCTTTTGGGCACGTCCCGGTTCATAGTCATCCAGGGGCCAGAACCTGGAAGAATCGGGTGTCAGCATTTCATCCGCAACTACCAGTTCACCGTCCAGGTAACCGAACTCAAACTTCGTGTCAGCTATAATAATGCCTTTGCTTTCAGCATACCTGGAGGCGGCAATGTATATTTCCAGGGACTTTTCCTTGAGTTTCGTTGCCCTCTCGGTTCCTATCATGTTCACAAGCTCATCAAACGTAATATTTACATCGTGTCCTTCCTTTGATTTTGTAGACGGCGTAAAAATTGGCTCAGGGAGCTTGTCCGCCTGTTTAAGTCCCTCCGGAAGTTTTATTCCGCAAACTTTTCCTGTTGCCCTGTATTCTTTCAGGCCGCTTCCTTCGAGATAACCCCGTACTATGCATTCCACGTTCTCCATTTTTACCTTCCTGACCAGCATTGAACGCCCGTCAAGCTCTTCCCTGAACTTGTCAAGGCCTTTGGGGTACCTGGAAACGTCGGTTGTTATCACATGGTTGCCTATTATGTTTTTTGTAAAGTCAAACCAGAATTCCGATATTTTGTTCAGCACTTTGCCCTTGTCGGGTATGGGTTCGTCAAATACCACATCAAAAGCAGAAATCCGGTCAGTAACAACCATAAGAAGCGTTTCGTCGTCCACCTCGTAAACATCCCTGACCTTGCCCTTTCCGAAAACCGGCAGGTCAATGAAATCAGTATTTTTGAGCAGCATAGCCTCAACCCTTTCAATCAGATATTAAAATGTTCCTTTAGTCGAAAGAACCCCTTTTATCCTGGGATCTGTTTCACAGGCCTTTCTTAATGCCTGTCCGAATGCCTTGAAAATAGCTTCAGCAATATGATGGCTGTTTTTACCGTGCATAAGCTTGATATGCAGAGTAATTCCGGCATGAACCGAGAGTGCCCTGAAAAACTCCTCAACCATTTCTGTTTCCATATCCCCTGCCTTTTCACCCGGGAAAGTCACATCAAAATACAAAAAAGGCCTTGAAGAAAGATCCAGTGATACCATTGCCAGGGCTTCATCCATAGGTACAATGGCTGTACCGTACCGTGAAACTGATTCTTTGCTTCCCAGAGCCTTCGAAATTGCCTGCCCCGTTACTATGCCTGTATCTTCTATTGTATGGTGGGTATCTACGTTGAGATCACCCTTGGCAGTAACCTCGAGGTCAAATAACGAATGTTTCGAAAAGAGCGTAAGCATATGGTCAAAAAATCCTATGCCTGTATTTATATTTGACATTCCCGAACCGTCGATATTTAGTTTTACGTAAACCTCGGTCTCGGCCGTTTTTCGGGTGACTTCAGCTATTCTCTGCATTTTTTTCTTCCCCTTTCAGAGAATAATATATTTATACAATATACCACAGATCGAAACCGTGCAAGTAATTTGACAAAACACTGCGGGCAGTAATAATTTCTCACCGGTCACAGTTAGATTGAATCTACATAGACTTTCAGCCTTTCAGCCAGGATTTCCATTTCCTCATCGGTACCTATTGATATCCTGACGAAATTTTCGATACCTTTTGTTTCAAAATGCCTTACCAGGATTCCGTCATTCCTGAGTCTTAAAAACAGTTCCTTTCCGCCTATCCTGTTATGGGATACAAAGAGGAAATTTGTTTTTGACGGAAGCACATTGAATCCAAGTGCTTTCAGTTTTTCGGAAGTTATTTCCCTTGTTCTGATTATTCTCCTGCGGGTTTCATCGAAATACTCCCTGTCTTCCAGGGCTGCTGTAGCTGCTTTAATCGCGATTCTGTCCAGTGTATATGAATTGAATGAATTTTTTACTCTTTCAAGGGCTTCCACCAGGTTTTTGTTCCCCAGTGCAAATCCTATTCTGAGCCCTGCCAGCGACCTTGACTTTGAAAAAGTCTGGACTACGAGGAGGTTTTCATATTTTTTGGTCAGAGACACTGCCGTTTCAGCTCCGAAATCCACATAAGCCTCATCGACGATAACAATTTTGTCACCGTGGTTTTGAAGAAGATTCTCAATCTCGGCCAGATCTGCGGCAATACCGGTCGGGGCATTGGGATTGGCAATCAGAATGCCTTTAGAGTGCGTAGGGAAACTACCGAAGTCCACGGTGTAATCACTGTTTAACGGCACGGTTTCGTAACCGATTCCAAAAAGCCTTGCATATACCGGATAGAAACTGTAGGTTATCTCAGGGAAAGAAACAACATCCCCGGGATCGAAAAAAGCCGGAAAGCAGAAAGCCAGCACCTCATCAGACCCATTGCCGACAAAAACCTCGTCGGATTCAAGGCCATACATAGTTGCCAGTGCATTTTTAAGAAGCGCAGCATCCGGATCCGGATACAGCCTTAAATCCCCGCTTGTTTCCTGCCTTATTACCTCCAGCACTCTTGGAGACGGCGGATATGGATTTTCATTGGTATTCAGCTTGATATATTTTCTGTCCTTTGGCTGTTCACCGGGTATGTAAGGCGAAATATTCCTCACGGTATTACTCCAGAACATGCTCATTTTTTGTCCCCCTCAAAGCGTATGAGTACCGAATTGGCATGGGCATCAAGGCCTTCTGATTCCGCAAATCTTGCAATATTCTTATAAATATCTTTCAGGGCCTTTTCGGAATACGAAATAATACTCGATTTTTTAGTAAAATCACTTACGGAAAGCGGAGAGTAAAATCTTGCCGTACCGTTTGTCGGCAGTATATGGTTGGGACCGGCCATATAATCGCCGAGAGGCTCAGGAGCATATTCCCCGAGGAATATGGCTCCGGCATTATTTATGCCGCCAAGAAGCGAAAACGGCTCCTTTACCATTAACTCTATGTGCTCAGGAGCTATAAGGTTTGCCAGCTCAACCGCCTCGTCCATTGACTTAACCAGGACTGCCGCACCGAACCTTTCAAGGGATTTAACTATAATATCTTTCCTCGATAGCTTTTTAACCTGCCGTTCAATTTCGGAAAGCACGTTCGTGATTAAAGCTTCACTGTCCGAGATCAAAACGGACGATGCCAGTATATCATGTTCGGCCTGGGAAAGAAGATCAGCGGCAACATATTCGGGTTTTGCGCTTTCATCGGCTATAACCAGTATTTCACTTGGACCCGCTATCATGTCTATATCACATACACCGTATACCATTTTCTTTGCGGTAGCAACGTAAATATTGCCCGGTCCGGTTACTTTGTCAACCTTGGGTATGGATTCCGTACCGTAGGCCATTGCAGCCACGGCCTGTGCGCCGCCCACACTGAACACCCTGTCCACACCGGTAATATATGCACATGCCAGTATTACAGGGTTGGGTATCCCGTCTTTCCCCGGGGGCGTACACATTATGATTTCCTTAACACCCGCCACTTTTGCGGGAATCACGTTCATCAGAACCGAAGACGGAAGAGGCGCCGTCCCACCCGGTACATATACCCCCACACGTTCAAGCGGAGTTATTTTCTGCCCAAGGATAATTCCGATCTCATCATAATCAAACCAGGAGTTCTCCTTTTGTTTCTGATGGAATTTTCTTATATTTTCACTGGCTTTTTCAATTGCAATGGCAAGCGAGGGTTCAATGGATTCGCATGCCTGCCTAAGGGTATCCCTCTCGACTTCAAGGCTTTTAAGGCTTATCCGGTCAAATTTCTCGGTAAATTCATATACAGCTTTGTCACCCTCTGTCCTTACCCTGTTTACTATTTCCCTGACAGATTCAATAATTTCCGGTCTTTCACTGCCTTCTCTTGTCCTCAGCATTTTAATAAGAGAATCTATATCATGTTTCGCGGAAGAATAAACTCTCATATTCTTACCCCTTTACCCGTTATTCTCGATTATCTCCCTGAGCCTGACGATAAGCCTGTTGATTCTGTCACTCTTCATTTTCATGCTGACCCGGTTGACTATCATTCTTGCGCTGATGTCCGCTATTGTGTCAAGTATAACAAGACCGTTCTCCTTCAGCGTCCTGCCGGTTTCGACAAGGTCAACTATAACCTCGGATAATCCCACCAGCGGAGCCAGCTCCACGGATCCACTGAGCTTAATCACTTCAACCGATTCCCTGCGTTTATGCCTGAAATACTCTTTTGCAATCTCGGGATATTTCGTCGCAACCCTTGTTATGGTAATACTGTCCATTTTCCCTTCCAGTTCCTTCGGTCCGGCAACGCACATCCTGCACTCGGCAAACTTCAAATCGAGAACCTCATAAAGGTTTCTGCCTTCCTCAAGAAGTGTATCTTTACCCACAATACCTATGTCTGCAGCTCCATATTCCACGTATGTAGGAACGTCTGCGGGTTTTGCCAGGAAAAAGCGTATCTTGTTTTTTTCATCAGAAAATATCAGTTTTCTGCTTTTCTGTTTCAGTTCCGAACAGTCGATACCCGCTTTTTCCAACAACTCTACAGAAAGATCTGTCAAACGCCCTTTCGAGAGAGCCATGGTAAGGTATCTCATTCAATCCCTTCTTTCAGAATACTTATTAATGCCAGTTAAAGCCGCGCCAGAATAAGCATGGTATAACAGCCGGCTTTTTCTTCCTATAACAGCTCAATTATATTCAAACTTCCGTTTCCGTCGACAAGTATGATTTTCTCATAGCCCTTGTTTTTGGCATATACTTTCGCTTTTTCAATGTCCATAAAGGCTATATCCAGTTCAGCTGCTTCACCTTTCCGCCTGAGCTCATTCAGTACAGAAAACGCTTTTCTTCTTGCAGTTTTGTCATAAATAATGTAATAACCTCCCGAAGGCCGGCAGGTTAACCTGTTCTGCCGTTCAAGAGCGGTCATTATCATATTTATTCCCATTGAAAACCCGGTAGCAGGGCACTCCTTTCCAAATCTCCCGATTAGGTTATCATATCTCCCGCCACTTAACACGGGATACCCTACTCCGTATGTAAATCCCCTGAAGACTATTCCTGTATAGTAATTAAGGCTCTGAACCATACCCAGGTCTATCGAAACATAATCTCCAAATCCCCAGTCATCAAGAATTTCCAGAACGGTTTTCAAGTACTCCAGCGCTTTTAAAACCTTTCCGCTTACCTTTTTCCTTGTCAGTTCGTCTATTACGTCAGTTGAGCCAAAATACCCCGGAAGATTCAGTATCAGTTCCTTAAGTTCAGCGTCAATGTCATGGCTGTTCACAAGATGTTCCACACCTACGAAATCTTTTTTGTCTATCAGCTCTCTTATTTCTTCGGCTTCATATACCGACAGTCCCGACTGCTCCATAAGACCCCTGAAAAAGTCGACCTGTCCGATATCAATCTGGAATTCATCAAGTCCGGCTTCCTGCAATGCCTGAACCGCCAGCGCAATAAGTTCTGCATCAGCTTCCGGCCGGCTGATCCCGAGTATTTCAACACCGGCCTGGGTATATTCCTTTTGTTTGCCGCCACCCATTTCGTTGTATGAAAAGGTATTGCCGATGTAAAAAACTTTTACCGGCCATAAATTGTCCTTAAGCTTAGTGGCGGCAACCCTCGCAACGGGTATCGTCATATCCGGCCGCAGTACCAGTATTCTTCCCTGTGGATCGGTGAACTTGAACATGTCTTCCTGTGGTATAAGGTTTCCTGAAAACACATCATAAAATTCAACGGTAGGCGTTTCTATCTCCATATACCCGCTTTTTTGGAAAAGCTGCCTTATTTTGTTCTCCATGTTCCTTTTATAGCGGCATCGCTCAAAAAGAATATCCTGCATTCCTTCAGGCGTATATAAATTCCATTGTTTCATTTGCTTCACCTTAATATTACATTATCGTACTAAAGTATTGGTGATATTATAGCGGTTTTTCCAATCCATGTCAAGCATCAGACTTACTATGCTGACTGTCCCAATTAAGCCTCATTAAAATGCCATTTCGCCTCTTTATAAAATTTCGTGTAATAAAGCCTATAAAAAATCTTGATGTTTTATCAAAAAATGATTATACTTTGATAATAAATTAACAATTAAACCATACTGATTTTGGTGCTCTTCATCTACTGCAGGGGAGGCTTACGGTATGAATGAGTATTTCAACATCAAACGTGTAAATAAACAAACCTGTTAATCATCATAACCGTAACAGCTGTTATAGTTCTGCATGAAATATTCGCATACGGCTTTACAGCAGGAATTACCATTGCCGTTATCGGACTTGCGGTAATAACCGTGTGCATCATTAATTATTTTCTTCCGATAAACAAGTACCTGAAAGGTCTGATATTCACCCTTGTACCTGCAGTAGCAGCAGTCCTTCTTATAATCTATGATTCATTTTCGGTAAGCTACCACTATATTATACTGACTTCGTCTGCCATGGCCGCATTATACTTTAACAAAAACCTTCTGATTTATTTCACCGTGATAATGAATGTTCTTTTGTCTGCCGCTTATATCCTTAAACCTGAAAACTTCCTTGGACAGGGATATGCAATAAATGTTTTTTCGAAAAGCCTGGTTATATATAACGGGGCAATGATTATGCTCTATTTTCTCACCAAGTGGGGGCGTCAGCTTCTGAATGATTCAAACAATAAAACCGAGCAGACAAAAAAACTTCTGGATAACCTGAAAAATACGCTGGAAAGCGTTGAAGACGGTACCGTCGTTCTTGATTCCGGAATAAGCAATATTACCGACAATATCCGTGAAATAGGCGAAGGAAGCAAAACCATAACATAGTCGATGCAGGAAATGGCCCAGGCCATACAACAGGAAGCATACAGCATAAACAGAATCAGCGACTCGATGCATGCAACGCTGAACATTGTTCATGAGGCAAATGAAACTTTCAGGATTATTTCAGAAAATTCAGACTTCATGATGGAAATGGTAAATACAGGGTACGAAATAATAAACGAACTGCATAAACAGATGGATATAATAAGCCATGCCATTGGTACCGCAGTGGAAACCGTTTCAGACCTTAAAAACAATATAGAGAAAATAAATAGTTTTCTTGAGGAAATTTCTCAAATTTCACACCAGACAAATCTATTGGCCCTGAATGCTGCCATTGAAGCCGCACACGCGGGTGAACACGGAAAAGGCTTTGCAGTAGTTGCAGAAGAAGTAAGAAAGCTTGCCGAAGAAAGCGCGCAAATGGCCAGGAATATTTCCCGGATAACTGATGAAATATTCAAGGCATCGGACGAAGCCTTTGATAAGGTTATAAACGGTAACTCGGCAACAATTGAAGGGAAAAAACTTGCTGATTATATTTCATCACATTTCCTGGAAATAAAATCTTCAACGGACAGAACAAACAAGGCAATTGAAGAAGGATATTCAAAAAACAGCCGGATAACGGCTGAGCTCGAACAGGTACAGCACCAGCTTGAAAACATGGCGGGTATTTCCGAGGAAAACTCGGCAGCGACAGAGGAAGTTCTCGCCACGATGGAATCAGAAAATAACAGAATCATGGATCTTTATGCTTCAATTGAGGAAATCAAAAAGCTCAGCAGCAGGCTGAAAGCTTTGCTTTCAACAGCTGACTGAGCCTTTTCCAAATATTCAGATTATAAGCAACGGCATTACCATGACTCGTAATGCACCTTGGCAGGATCAAACCGTTCCTGGGGCGGCTTTTCTTCATCCGGATAACCCACAGCTATAAGCCCGACCGGTATTATATTCTCCGGGAGATTCAGTATTTCGGAAAATGCCCTTGCTCTTTCGGTATCAGGATAAATACCGCACCAAACTGCACCCAGACCGGTTCCATGGGCTGCCAGTAGTATGTTCTCAATCGCTGCTGAACAGTCTTCCACCAGGTAACCTTCTTTCTTTTCCCTGGTTATGTCGCCGCATACTATAATACCGCATCCAGCCTGCGGAAGCATCTTGGCATAGGGATGGATATCCGCTATTTTTTCAAGGATCTCTTTTTCTTTTACAACTACAAAATGCCATGGCTGGAGGTTATAGGCCGAAGGTGCCTGGAACCCGCATTTCAGCAGTAAATCCAGCTGATCACCGGAAATAACCTGCCCTGTAAATTTCCTGATACTTCTTCTTGTAAGAATCGCATCAATTACATTCATAGTATTGCCCCCTCTTTAAAACATTTTTACCTGCTTTTCAGGCCTGTCTTCATCTTTCAGATAACACCCGATCGCAGGTATGTTTTTTGTCCTGTAATAATCAGGATCGGTAAAACTTACTTCATCAAGTTCCATGATTTTCATCATGTAACTTCCTTTTTTTGACTTGAGGACCTGTACGCCGCCCGAGTTTCTTGTGGTTTTGGGATTAATATTTGCCGTGTTGAAAATAAGTACCTTGTCAATGCTTGAAAAAGCAACCAGTTCCCTGTCCTCCTTAAGAAAACGCATATCGCATAAGGGCGACTCATCCGAGTAAGCATTGGCAAGTTTCCTTCTGTTTGTCTTCGTTGCATAGCTTGTCAGCGGTATTTTTGCGCATTTCCCGTTTTCAAACGAAAACAGCATATACCCTGAATAGTCATCGGTGGCAACCATATATAGTATTTTCTCATCCTCGTTCATCTCAAGGATATTTCCCAGATATTCCCCAAGCATGGACGTTTTGCAGTCATTTATTTCATGGACTTTCAGCTTATAAGCAACATATTTGTTTGAAAACAGTATCAATTCGCTTTTGTTTCTCGCTTCAGTCTCCTGTATTATCCTATCATCTTCCTTAAGTTTCTGCTCACCTGACGCCCTGAGCGAAACCAGCGGAATTTTTTTAAGGTAGCCCTGTTCTGTAAGAAACAGTTTTACATTATAATCCTCTATCATTACTTCTTCTGTTACCGTTTCCACATGCTCTTCATTTATTATTCCCGTCTTCCTGGGCTTACCGTATTTTTTCGATATTTCTTCCAGCTGGCAGCATATAATATCAAGTACTCTTGATTCCTTTTCATATATATCCTTTAGATCGGCAATCTCCTCTTTCAGCGCTTCAATATTCGATGTCTGTTTCAGTATGTATTCCCTGTTCAGGTTCCTGAGCTTTATTTCAGCAATAAACTCCGCCTGGGCCTGGTCTATTCCGAATCCCTTCATCAGGTTCGGTACAACCTGTTCTTCCTTTTCGGTCTGACGTATTATCCTGATAGCCTTGTCAATATCAAGAAGTATTTTCGACAGGCCTTCCAGCAAATGCAGCTTTTCTGATTTCCTTTTTATATCAAAGGCTGTTTGCCTGCGGATACAGTTCATGCGGAATTCAATCCAGTGATCGAGTATTCCTCTAATCCCCAGAACCTGTGGGCTGCCTTTTATAAGAATGTTGAAGTTGCATCCGAAGCTGTCCTCAAGGGGTGTAAGCTTGAAAAGCTTATTCATAAGTGCATCGGGATCTACTGAACGCTTTATGTCAATGGTGATTTTCAGACCGTTTAAGTCGGTTTCATCGCGAATATCGGTTACATCTCTTATTCTGCCGCTTTTAACGAGCTCGGTTATGGAATCAATAATGGTTTCGGATGTGGTGGTATACGGAATTTCATATATCTCAATACAGTTGTTTTTCTTGTCAAACCTGTATCTTGCACGGATTCTGAAACTTCCCCTGCCTGTTTCGTAAATGTTTCTAAGTTCCTGCTCGTTGTATATCAGTTCCCCACCCGTGGGAAAGTCGGGGGCTTTTAAATAATCAAGCAAATCTATGTTATCGTTTTTTATGTACGCAATTGTTGCTTCGCATACCTCTTTAAGGTTAAAACTGCAGATATTGCTCGCCATTCCCACGGCAATGCCCTGGTTAGGGTTAACAAGAATATTCGGGAAAACAGTCGGCAACAGTACCGGTTCTTTCATCGTGCCGTCGTAGTTATCCGTAAAATCCACCGTATCCTTGTCAATATCCCTGAAGAGCTCGGCGCTTATATCGGCAAGTTTTACCTCGGTATATCTCGGAGCCGCATATTTCATGTCCCGTGAATAAACGCGTCCGAAATTTCCCTTTGATTCAATGAGCGGGTGCAGAAGCGCACCGTACCCGGTCGTAAGCCTTACCATTGTTTCATAAATCGCCATGTCGCCATGGGGATTCAGTTTCATCGTCTGTCCTACCACATTCGCAGACTTGGTTTTTGCCCCATGCAGTAATCCCATTTTGTACATTGTGTATAAAAGCTTCCTGTGCGACGGCTTTAACCCGTCTATTTCAGGTATCGCACGGGATACAATAACGCTCATCGCATACGGCATATAATTCAGTTTCAGCGTTTCGACTATGTTCTGCTCGATGAATTTCATGTTCGGTATCCTCGCTTTTATTATCCTGCAATATTTTATAAAGAATCCATGAGAAAAATGGGCCGAAAAATACTTCAGCTTACATCCAGCATATCCAGGTATTCATGCCCGTGTTCGCTGATATAGTCCTTCCTTCCCTGCAGATTATCACCAAGAAGAAGATCAAAGAATTCCTGCGTACGTTCCATGTCATCGGGCACGACTTTTATAAGTCTCCTTGTTTCGGGATTCATTGTAGTGTGCCACATCATATCAGGATCGTTTTCACCAAGACCTTTCGAACGCAGAATTGTAACTTTTTCGCCCTTAAGTTCTTTCAGTATATCGTTCTTTTCCTTTTCATTATATGCAAACCATGTTTTATCCCTGCACCGGATCTCAAACAGCGGCGTTTCGGCAATATATACCTTTCCTTCGCGTATCAGCGTGGGCATAAGGCGGTATATCATTGCCAGGATTAATGTGCGTATCTGGTACCCGTCCACGTCGGCATCGGTACAGATTATAATTTTGTTCCATTTCAGGTTTTCAAGGCTGAACGTACTGAGTTCCCTGTTATGCCGTGTCTTAATCTCAACGCCACACCCCAGGACTTTTAACAAATCCACTATTACATCGCTTTTGAAAATGACTTCGTAATCGGCTTTCAGGCAATTCAATATTTTGCCGCGTACCGGCATTATGGCCTGGAATTCGGCATCCCTCGCCATTTTGCATGATCCGAGGGCTGAATCACCTTCGACGATATAAAGCTCACGTTTGGTTACATCTTTTGTCCTGCAGTCTACGAATTTTTTCACGCGGTTTGTAAAATCCACCTTGCCGCTCAGCTTTTTCCTTACGTCTATGCGCGTTCTTTCTGCGGTTTCCCTGCTTCTTTTGTTGGCCAGTACCTGATTTGCAATTTTTTCAGCTTCTTCCCTGTTTTCAATAAGGTAAACCTCAAGCCTTTCTTTCAGAAATTCTGTCATTGCTTCCTGGATAAACCTGTTGGTTATTGCTTTCTTGGTCTGGTTTTCGTAGCTGGTTATTGTTGAAAATGAACTGCTTACAAATATAAGGCTTTCCTGGATATCCTGGAAGGTTATCCTGGATTCGTTCTTGTTATACTTGTTGTTGTTTCTCAGGTATTTGTCTATTTCATATACAAAAGCGTTCCTGACTGCCTTGTCAGGAGCTCCTCCATACTCCAGGAAACTTGAATTATGGTAATATTCCAGGGCATTTACCTCGTTATTGAACAAAAAGGCAACGCTGATTTTAACCTTGTATTCGGGCTTATCTTCCCTGTCCCGCCCTTTCGCAGATGTTTCAAAATACTGGATCGATGTAAATCCTTTATCCCCGGATAATTCCTTTACATAATCCACAATGCCGTTTTCGTAACAGAAAATTTCTGTATTCCCTGATTCCTCGTCTATCAGTATAAACTTAATACCGGGGTTCACCACCGCTTGCCGTTTTAATGTCTGTCTGTAATATTCAATGGAAATTTTAATGTCGGTAAAAACTTCAAGATCGGGTTTCCAGCGGGTTATTGTACCAGTATGCTCATAATCGTATTTTTCTTTTTTCAGCCCGCCTACATTTTCTCCTTTCCTGAATTCAAGCGAATACTTGTATCCGTCCCTGTATGACGTAACAAACATGTATTCGGAGCTGTACTGAGTCGCACACGCGCCAAGGCCGTTCAAACCAAGGCTGAATTCGTAATTCTCACCGCTGACGTTATTATATTTTCCACCTGCATAAAGTTCACAGTATATCAGTTCCCAGTTATACCGTTTTTCAATGGGATTGTAGTCCACCGGAACACCGCGCCCTTTGTCTTCTACAGTAATTGACCAGTCACGGTGCCGGATAACCTTTATCTCGTCGCCATAGCCTTCCCGGGCCTCATCTATCGAGTTCGAAAGGATTTCAAAGAAAGCCTGCTGGCATCCCTCTATACCGTCTGAACCAAAAATGACGCTTGGACGAAGTCTGACGCGATCGGCACCCTTCAGAGCCATTATGCTTTCATTACCGTACCTGTTGTTAATCTTTTTCATTTGTACACCCCACTCTTTTTTCCGTTTATTTAATAATCCGGCTGCGTCAGAATCAGAAAGAATCCCTGTGCATATTATTATAACATATCCCGAACTCATGTTCTACATATGCCAGGGAGACGGCTCCAACAGTTAAGCAGCAAAAAATCCGGCAATTGCCGGATTTTCCTTTCATGATGCTGAGTCTACCTCTTTATGCTTTTTCTTTTTGGGAGGATTAAGTGCTTTTTTCGCTTCGTTGAAAATAAGGGTCGGCTCGCGGCCGGAAAGAATAACTTCCTTATCTATTATGCATTTCTCAACATTCTTTTTCGACGGGATTTCAAACATTACGTCTATAAGGATTTCTTCCATAATGGCACGCAATCCTCTTGCTCCCGTTTTTCTCTCAAGAGCTTTATCGGCTATTGCCTGAAGGGCGTCTTCCTCAATAATCAGCTCAACGCCATCCAGTTCGAACAGCTTCTTATATTGCTTAACCAAAGCATTGCGCGGTTTTGTAAGTATATCTATCAGGGCTTGCCTGTCCAGTGAATGCAGTGAAGCAATTATGGGAACCCTTCCTATAAACTCGGGTATCATTCCGTACTTCAGCAAATCCTGCGGAGTAACGAGCTGGAACAGTTCTCCCACTTCTTTGAGGCGTTCCACGCCTTTCTCATTTACTGCCCCGAAACCTATAGTACGTTTGCCGATTCTGTTTTCTATAATTTTCTCAAGACCGTCAAATGCTCCTCCGCAAATAAACAGAATATTGGTGGTATCAATTTGTATGAATTCCTGGTGCGGGTGTTTCCTTCCGCCCTGGGGAGGTACTGAAGCAATTGTGCCTTCCAGTATCTTCAAAAGAGCCTGCTGAACGCCTTCTCCGCTTACATCGCGTGTTATCGAAGGATTATCGGATTTTCGTGCAATCTTGTCTATTTCATCTATATAAATTATTCCTTTCTCAGCACGCTCTATATCATAATCTGCAGCCTGAATAAGCCTCAGAAGAATGTTCTCAACGTCTTCTCCCACGTATCCGGCCTCGGTCAGCGTTGTTGCATCTGCTATAGCAAACGGAACGTTAAGTATTTTTGCCAGTGTCTGAGCAAGAAACGTCTTACCCGTACCGGTGGGGCCTATCAACAGGATATTACTTTTCTGCAGTTCCACGTCACCGGAAGCCACTTCGGAGTTTATCCTTTTGTAGTGGTTGTATACGGCAACCGAAAGAATTTTTTTAGCCTTTTCCTGTCCTATAACATACTGATCAAGAATGTTTTTTATCTCTGCCGGTTTTGGTATATCCTCGAGCTGTATGTCAACACCGTTGTCCTCGAATTCTTCGCCGATTATTTCGGAACAAAGCTCTATGCACTCATCGCAAATATAAACACCGGGTCCGGCAACCAGCCTTTTGACCTGATCCTGTGTCTTTCCGCAGAAAGAACACTTCAGCTGTTTTTTCTCTTCATATCTTGACACTAAACTTCACCTCGTTATTTACGCACCATAACGTCGTCAACAATCCCGTATTCTTTTGCCTCCCATGCAGACATGAAGTAGTCTCTTTCTACATCCCGCTGGATCTTTTCCAAAGGCTGTCCGGTCCTTTCAGCCAGTATCCGGTTCAAGTTGTCCTTAATCTTCAGAATCCATTCTGCATGAATTTTGATATCGGTAGCTGGACCTCTTGCCCCGCCTGCAGGCTGATGTATCATTATGGTACTGTTCGGCAGTGCAAAACGTTTTCCTTTAGTACCTGCAGCGAGCAGAAAAGCGCCCATACTTGCTGCCATACCCACGCATATGGTTGACACGTCAGCCTTTACATGCTGCATTGTGTCATAAATTGCAAGACCGGCCGTTACCGATCCGCCCGGGCTGTTAATGTAGAACTGAATATCCTTGTCCGAATCCTTCGCGTCCAGATACAGCATCTGGGCAACAATCAGGCTCGCTGTTGCATCATTTACCTCGTCGCTTAAAAATATAATTCTATCTTCAAGCAAACGGGAGTATATATCATATGAGCGTTCTCCCCTGTTACTCTGCTCTATGACATACGGTATCAGCGGCATACTTCTTCCCCCTTTATTTCATTGCTCCTGTTGTTGATTCACATTGCTGCCGTACTTATACTATTATTTATTTTACAATAGTATAATATTAATTTCCCTTTTTATTGTCATAATAAACATAACCCGGCCAGATATTTCCTGCATAACCGGCAGAAACCCGTTATGGTACGGCTTACTGCTTCATAAGTTCTATGGTTTTTCTTCTGATGATGGTATCTTTAATATATTCTATATCGTCATTCCGTAAATGTTTCTTAAATTCCTCGGGTTTCTGGCTGTATCTTTCAGCCATTTCTTCAATTTCTTTCTCAATTTCTTCTTCCGAGGCTTCCACTTTTTCAGCCTGGGCAATTTTCTCAAGTACCAGCTCGGTTTTTACTTCTTCGTAAGCGCGCTCCCTGTATTCTTCATGCAGCTTATTCTCATCAAGACCCATTATTTCCATGTAACTCTGCATATTAATACCCTGGTAAGCCAGAGCCATCTCCAGCCTCTTGATTATATTGCCAATCTGGCGTTCCACCATGACTTCGGGTATATCAACCTCTGCATTCTCCACTGCTTTCTTTATAATTTCATTCTCATATTTCCTCTCGGCTTCCTGCTGTGCTTTTTCCTCCAGCTTCTTTTTTATGTCGGCCTTATACTCTTCCAAAGTATCAAACTCGCTGACATCCTGGGCAAATTCATCATCAAGATTCGGCAGTTCCCTGTATTTGATCTCATTGATACGAACCTTGAAAACCGCCGGTTTGCCTTTCAGATTTTCATTATGATAATCTTCAGGGAATGTTACATTAACCTCCAGTTCCTGGTTAAGAGCAGCACCAATTAACTGTTCTTCAAAGCCGGGGATAAAGGTATTGGAACCAACAACAAGGGTATATCCTTTCGCAGAACCTCCCTCAAAAGGTTCACCGCCAATAAAGCCTTCAAAATCAATATTAACAATATCCTTATCCTGAACAGGTCTGTCTTCCACGGCAACAAGCCTTGAATTTCTTTCACGGATTCTTTCAAGTTCTTTCTGTACATCCTCGTCAGTAATATTCACCTGTTCTTTTTCCAGTGCAAAACCTTTGTATTGTCCAAGGTTTACATCGGGCTTAACCGTTACCTTTGCAGTAAATATTAGGTTTTTGCCTTTTCCGATTTGCTCGATATCCAGTTCGGGCGTATCCACGGGAACAATACCATGTTCCTTTACTGCTGCTTCATAAGCCTCGGGGAAAATAATATTCAGGGCTTCTTCATAGAATACGTTTTCCCCGTAATATTTTTCGATTAAATTCATTGGCGCTTTTCCTTTTCTGAAACCGGGAATTGTAAATCTTCCCCTGGTTTTCTGATAGGCTTTTATAAGGCTTTCGTTAAAGCGCTCTGCATCTTCTTCAATTATAAGTTTGACAACGTTCTTTTCCACATTTTCTATTTTCGATTTCATTCAGGCTGGCCTCCTAAACTTTATTAAAATTTATTTTGAAATAAACATCTGCCAAATTTCAAAACCTCAGAATCGTTTTAACCCCGTGAAACAAAGCAGATTCAATAATTTTGCGAAAATTCCCACGGTAAAAAACCTTTATGATTATAGCATACAAATTCAATATTGCCAACAAAAACAATTCCTGTTTTGGTACATGGCCGGATCACTGTTTCAGGATATATATACCGTTCTTTTCCTGTATTCTGAGCATAACATCAACAATATCGGGATGGAACTGGCTTCCTTTGTTCTTTTCAAGTTCCCATAATGCCATTTCCAGTGAAAGCGGTTCCCTGTAAGGTCTTCTTGAAGTCATGGCATCAAAAGCATCCGCAACCGCTATTATCTGCGGTTCAAGCCCAATACTTTCATTGCTCAGGCCAAAAGGATACCCCCTGCCGTCATATCTCTCATGGTGAAATGCAATTGCCCGAAGAATCCTGTCCGACAAACCTATCGGATAAAGAATTTTGTTGCTGATGGCGGGATGTTTCTTGATTTCCTCGTATTCCTCCTTTGTAAGCGGGCCTTTTTTTAGCAGGATCCTGTCGCTTATCCCGATTTTCCCGATATCATGCAGTATTCCTGCAATACGAAGATCCTCAATTACTTCTTTGCTCAGTCCCATTTCCTCGGCAATCTGGACAGCGTAAGACGCCACTCTTTGCGAATGTCCCCGTGTATATTGATCCCTGGCTTCCACGGCTGCAATCAGGGCGTCTATTGTAGCGACATAGTTTTTCTTAGACCTGATAAGATGCATTGCGTTTTCAACTGCAACAGCCGTGGTATTGCAAATTGAGCGCAGTACATCTATTTCCTCATGTTTAAAATTTTTCCGGGTAATAACAAGCAAAAAACCTGAACCTGAATCACCGTTATTCAGTTCCTGGATATATACCTGCTCAAAGCTCGGAATCTCGACACTGCTTCCCCGTTCCCCTGCAAGAAGCCCGGTGAACGTGCTGAAGTCAAGAACTATACCATACTTGATTTCTCTCATGAAAGAAAACGTCTCATGATTTGGATTAATTTTCGAAAAGAAGTCCAGAACACCGGCGTCTGAAAAATACTCTCCCGAATATGCTGTTATACTGTAATACCTGTCCTTTTTTTCCGCAAAAAAACATACTGCACCGCTGAACCCCAACATCTCAGTCAAAGTCCTTGCACAGTTTTTGTGTATATCGGTCAATTCGGCGTTTGAAACAATTTTCTGGCTGAATTCATTTATTATCTTAAGCCTTCTGTTATACTCAACAAGATCCCTTTCCATCCTTTTTTGATCCGTTATATCACGTATTATTGCCTGAATGCTGTAACCGTGCGGTGATTCCAGCGCAGGTGTAAATTTTATTTCAGCTTCAATAAATGTTCCGTCCTTCTTCCTGAGCGGAATCTGCATCAATTGCTCACCGTTCTTTTCAACTGTCTGCTTTAGTTCCTCGAAATTAAATTTTCCGGCATGCTCTCCGTGAACAATGTACTGAAAAGGCTTTCCCACAATATCATGGCGCCTGAAATTCAAAATATCCCTGCAGGCACGGTTAGCATAGGTTATATTTCCGTCGCCGTCAAGGGTAAGAACAATATCCGGAATGCTGATTACAAGGGAATGATATCTCTGTTCCGACTCGTTAAGCTGTTCCATTAAAGTCTGAAGGCGGGTATAGGATTCTTCCAGCTGCTTATAGGCACTGTCAAGCTTTGAGTTTTTCTGGTCCAGTTCAATACTCCGCTCGTTAATCTCTTTTACCTGATTATGAATATCCTTAGAAATTTCACGAATTGCCCTGTTGATATAGGATACGGCAGGAAAGGAGGTCTTTATTTCGCTCTCCGTAATATATGCATTATTGTTTATGTTGTTTATCATTTCAAGGGATTTATTAAGCTCACGGATTAAATCACTGTAGCGTTTGACCAGGTAAACAATCGCAATGAATAAAGTGATCAGCAGTGCCAAAAGCCAGTTCAAAGACAAGCGTTCAGTAAAATTAACACTGAATGTTTCGGTCAGATACGAAAAAACAGCCCCCAACAAAATAAAAGAAAATATAAAAAAACAAATACAACCGATAATTTTTTTTTTGTTCCCGGACATAAACTTATACCACCCAATAAATCCTGTATAGCAATCTAATTGTTTTATCGGCTGTTTTTAATATTTTCAAAACATAATATTAAGTTGCTCCAAGGGAAAATCAATTATTTTATTATAATAGAAACAATAAGGACTAAACTGACCGCGAAAATAAAAAAATAAATCGTGCACCTGCCGTCGACATACAACTACGAACGGCACCCTGACAAAAAGCTCGGATCAGGCACCCTTGCGGCACATCCAGTTAACTGCTTACCGCTGCTTCCTTCCGGACCTGACGGGGTTCACAGCCCTGAATTGCGCAAGACCCAATCTTCATCGCTTTTCAATCAAGGCTCAGACTTCACAGCTATATGCCTCGGGCAGGAATTCGACCCTGCTATAGCGGGTTGCAGGTACAGGGCACCGCTACCTCCCCGTCTAGCACGATATTCTAATTATACCGGAACGCAAATAAGCTTTCAAGTGGTTAATTATAGGAGAACAATCCCTGCAGCTTCTCCTGGGAAATGCTAAAATTAGGGCAATATTTTTATATTCATTTCTTTCACTACATAATGAATATAACGCAATAATATCCGATTGCCGCCTAATTTTTCGGAATTCAGGGAGTAAACAGTATGATGGAAATTTCAGCATATGACGAAGAACAGCCTGGTTCGGTCCGGGAAAACTCAAGGGCAAAATGAAAAGGGTTACTGACTCGGGGATAAATTATTCCGTACAACAGTAAACGAAAATTCGACGACAAGTTTGCAGAAAATCCAACATGGCAGATCCACGGTTTCTTTAAAGAAACAGGTATTCTTCTTAGGCAGCCTTACTTATAATTTAAGATATAAATTTAAAGAGAGCCTGAATGGCTCTCTTTTCATTGCTCCATATGTTTTCCAAGAAAAGTTGCTGCCGACTGCGCGAGTTTTGTTTCCACATCACCCATTTTCGCGTTGGGATCGGTTGACAGGACAATTACCGCTCCGATCGGGTCACCTTCTGAAACTATCGGTGTAATAACCTGGGATGTATATTTGTCGCTTGGTTCATCGTTTACAATGGAAACTTTTGCGGCATCTGCGGAAGGTGCTATAAACGTTGTCTTTGATTCTATAATTTTTTCCAGTTCATTGCTTAACGGCTTTTCGAGGTATTCCTTCTTTGACGCGCCGGATACGGCAATAATGGAATCCCTGTCGGCAACGCAAACAATATGTCCGCTTGTATTATGCAGGGATTCCGCATAATCTGCTGCAAAATCACCCAATTCGCCAATGGGGGAATATTTCTTAAGAATAACTTCTCCTTCACGATCAGTAAATATCTCCAATGGATCGCCTTCACGAATTCTTAATGTCCGCCTGATTTCCTTGGGGATTACCACGCGTCCCAGATCATCAATTCTCCTTACGATGCCTGTCGCCTTCAAGGTCTTAGCCTCCTTTCAAACTTATAAATCTTACGATCATATTATTAATTGTTCCTGTAGCTTTTATGCAAACATACCAAATATAAAAGACTTGAACCAAAAGGAGGCATGACTTGAAAGACATGTAATGAAAAGACAAAACAAAGAATTATTTGTCAAAGATTTTTTTGGTTATTTTGTTCAGGGTTTTTTCATTTTTTACAAGGTTAAAATAAGGATCATTTACCCATTCTTTCAGTTTGCTTTGATAATATTCGTTAAGCTTTCCGGCCTTGAGTTCACTCCTGGCAAGTTCCCTTTTGTCCTCAAAACTGCTTCTGTCTTCCAGCTTTATGACATAGTACCCGTCCCGGGCCTGGACAATACCCATGTCCCCGATTTTTGCGCCAAACGCCCAGTCTTTTACTTCCTGGGAATAATACTCTGAAGAATACTTGAATGTATATTTTCCGCCTGTTTCTTCTGCTTCAGGATCATCAGAAAATTCCCTCGCAAGGGACGGCATGTCTTCACCCTGTTCTATTCTTCTCAGAAGCTCCTCCGCAAGTTCTCTTTTCTCTTCCTCCTGTTCGCTGCTCACGTTATCGCCGGTAGATATAAATATATAAGTAACGGTTACGTCATCGAGACTTTTCCTGTTTTCGCTGTAATATTCCCTTATTTCGTCATCTGAAACAGTTACCGCATCACTGTTTTTCTGCATGAAGTCATAGGAAAATCTGCTTACAAGCTGCGATTTCACCATTATATCCTTAAACTGGGATAAGCTTATCCCCAGTTCATTCAGCACATAATTTCTGTTTTCTTCATTCTTCAGCCAATTGTTCAGATACTGATTGATTTCCCTGCGTTCGGAATCTGTTAATTTGAAATTTGCCTGTTTTGCTTTAATAAGCTGAACCTTAAACTCTTTTGCGTTTTCGAGGGCCTGGTTCATGACAATTGCAACGGGATCCTCACCGTCAACGGCTGTTGCCCAGAGCTCCTTTCTCCCCTGCTCATCGGTTACGCCTGCTTCGGCTTCGGTTACCTTCTTCTGCGTACGGAGAAAAAAAACATATTCATAATTTTTTATTTTCTGGCCGCCTACTTTTGCAACGTAGCTTCCCGAGTCCAGTATATAATAAAAAACAATACCCGCCGCAACAGCTATCGCCGCAAGTATGATAAAAATTATTTTCTTCATTATAATTCACCTTTTTGCAACCTGAATATAAGCTTCCGCAATAGGGATGAGGCTTTGAATTCAGACACTTTTATTATAATCAATTATTACCCCGACTGCAATTTTTGAACCCTCTGTAACAGAATCTTAATATTGTCAAGCATCTCCGACTGGCTAAGACCTTTTATCCTGTATGAAAGATAGGGGGTTTTGCCTGCGGAAAACATGAGCCTTCCCTTTTCCTGATGCACAAGCTCCGACAGCAGCGGAAGCGGCAGCGCGGCCTGTTCCCTGAAATACAGCAATACCATGTCATCCTTCTGTTTTATAATACTGAAACCGCATTTTGCGGCAAGCTTCCTTACCAGGACAATCTTCACAAGGTTTGATGCCTCTTCGGGAACCTCGCCGAATCTGTCAAGCAGCTCGTCATATACATCCATTGCCTCTTCTTCGGTTTCTATTGCCGATATTGACTTGTACATGTCAAGTCTTGCCTGTTCATCAGGAATATATTGTGAATCCAGGTATGCATTTACTTTAATGTCAATGTTCACTTCAACATTTTCCTGAACCACAGATTCACCTTTAAGTTCCTTTATTGTTTCTTCCAGCAGCCTGACATATGTGTCGTATCCCACCGCTTCCATGTGGCCATGCTGCTCTGGTCCCAGGAGATTCCCTGCGCCTCTTATCTGCAAATCACGCATGGCTATTTTGAAACCCGAGCCGAATTCGGTGAATTCACGGATGGTTTTAAGCCTTTTTTCCGCAATCTCGTTTAAAACCTTGTCCTTCTTATAAGTCAGGTATGCATATGCCAGGCGGTTCGATCTGCCAACCCTGCCCCTGAGCTGGTACAGTTGGGCAAGCCCCAGCCTGTCCGCATCCTCCACTATTATTGTATTAACATTGGGCATATCTATTCCGGACTCGATTATCGTAGTACAAACCAGTACATCGAATTCCCTGTTTATAAATGATGTAATTATTTTCTCCAGCTGTCTTTCGCTCATCTGGCCATGAGCATAGTCAACCCGTATCTGCTGTCCCAGCATCTCCTGGAGGCTTGTCGCCTTTGCCTGTATGCCCTTAACCCGGTTGTACAGGTAAAACACCTGGCCGTCCCTTGCAACTTCCCTTCTGATTGCATCGGCAATCACATCGTCGTTGTATTCAAGTACATACGTCTGGACAGGGTATCTGTGTTCGGGCGGCTGCTCCAGTATGCTGATATCCCTGATGCCTGTAAGGGACATATGCAGTGTCCGGGGTATGGGCGTTGCGGACAGCGTCAGGATATCCACTCTCGGATAAAGCCTCTTTATTTTCTCCTTCTGCTCTACTCCGAAGCGCTGCTCTTCATCTATGACCAGAAGCCCCAGATCCTTAAACCGCACTTCCTTGTTGAAAAGCTTATGTGTACCGATTATAACGTCAATACGGCCTGCTTTCAGGTCCCTGATAATTCTCTTCTCTTCGCTCTCTGTGCGGAAGCGGCTTAACATTTCAACGGTGATAGGAAACTGGGCAAATCGCTTTTTAAAAGTCTCATAATGCTGTGCGGCCAGGACGGTGGTAGGAACCAGGAAAGCCGATTGCTTTCCGTCCATTGCGGCTTTAAAAACAGCACGCAGTGCCACCTCTGTCTTTCCGTAACCCACATCCCCGCAAAGCAGGCGATCCATGGGTTTTTTTGATTCCATGTCCGCCTTGATTTCCTCGGTACACCTTAACTGATCCTGGGTCTCCTCCCATTCGAAAGCTTCTTCAAACTGCTTCTGCCATACGGTATCGGGAGAAAAGGCATAACCTTCCATTGATGCTCTCTCGGCTTCAAGGCGAATCAGCTCTTCAGCAAGCTCCTTCAGTGCTTCCTTAACCTTTTTCTTCTGCTTAGTCCATTCCGCTCCGCCAAGTTTGTTTATTCTCGGAGCTTTTCCCTCGGTTCCTATATATTTCTGAATCGAATCCATCTGGGTTGTAGGAATATACAACAGCCCACCGTCACGATATTCTATCTTCAGGTATTCGCTTTTTATTCCTTCAACGGTAAGGGATTCTATTCCCCTGTAAATCCCGATACCATGGGTCTGATGGACTACATAATCGCCCACCGCAAGATCGGTAAACACGTCTATCTTCTTTCCGGCCTTGTAACGGGGTGCAGTTTTCTTCTTTTTGCCAGCAACTATATCGCTTTCGCATAAAACTGCCCATTTTATCTCCGGGTAAACAAAACCGTTCTTCAGACGGCCGGTTTTTATAACGACGCAGGATATATCATCGGCGGGATACTCCGTATAAACCCGGATGTCATTATCCTCAAGGAGTTTTTTAAGCCCATCACTTCTCTGTTCGGACAACGCCTGTATTGTCACCTGGTATCCCTTGTCCAGCCATGCCTTTATGTCCTTTTTAAGTTCTTCTATACGGCCTGCATACGATACCGTGTTACTGCCGTGGAGAACATACTGTTTTCTGACATTGGTAAGGGTATCGCCTTCATCAAGGCTGTTCAGGTATATTGTCTGCATTTCGGAAAAACGTTTCGGCAGCTCTTCAGGATCAAGATACATATAAAAGGATCCGGGCAGAACCATGCCTTTATCCAGCAGTACTTCGCACTGGCTGTGATATTCACTTACCGTATTTTCCAGCCTCTGTTTCATCCTTGCCGTATCTTCAACGATCAAAAGGGTATCCTTTCCTGCATACTGGAGAACAGTATGCTTTTCATCGTAAAAATAAGGTATAAACTTGTCTATTCCTGCAAAATACTCGGCATTTCTTAATTTCTCAATGTAGTTTCCGAAGTTCCGGTCCAGCAGTTTGGCAAGTTCTTTGTCATCTGTCCTCGACACAACGTCCGACAGTTCCCGCTGAACTTTTTCAGCGGTTTTTTCTGCCCGCTCCGCCGTAATCACAAATTCCCTTGCCGGGAGAACGCTGAATTCATCAATAGTGCGGACAGAACGCTGGTTTTCCGGATCAAAAATACGTACTGAATCTATTTCAATGTCAAAAAGCTCGATTCTTACAGGGTTCTGAAAATGTACCGGAAAAATGTCAATAATTCCGCCCCTCGCTGCGAACTGCCCCGGGCCCTGTACCTCCGTCTCCCTTTCATATCCCAGCAGTACCAAATCGGAAATAAGTTTTTCCGGCTCCACCATATCGCCTGTTCTGAAAGTAAGCCTGTAAGATGCAAATTCTTCCGGGGGCATAAATATATCCAGCAGTGATTCGCATGTAAGCACCACAATATCGAAATCCCGCCTGAGGATACAGTCCAGGATTTCTATCCTCTGATGGGCCTGCTCATGACTTTTGGCTTCCACGTCATAAAGCATTTTTTCCCTGAACGGAAAATACAGTACTTTGCCTTCGGTCATTCCGCTGAAACTCTGGAAGGCATTCCGTGCCTGCAGATCATTTGCTGCAATATAAAGAACCTTTTTGCCGGCCTTTTGCACGACGGAATAAACCAAATGATGTCTCTGGGTATCGGTAATGCCGTTGATGGAAATGTTGAACCCATTTGAAACATCAGATACTATTTCGCGAAGTTTCTCCCAGTTATTGAACCTGCTGCTGTTCATTCTTTCCACAACCTCATACCCTGTTTGTTTTTCCGTTGAATTTGCTCATGGCCATGTCAACCCCATTAACGATTATTTCCCTGACCGATAAGGCCGTTCTTTTTATTGCCTCGGCCATTATTTCCATTTCACTGTCATTTAGCCTTCCCAAAACAAAAGATACCAAATCCTGCCCTGGACCGGGTCTGCCTATACCTATTCTTATTCTGGGGAAATCTTCCGATTCAAGATGGTACAGAATGGACCGCATCCCGTTGTGGGTACCCGCGCTTCCCCTTGGCCGGATACGTATTGTTCCCAAATCAAGATCAATATCATCATATATTACCACAAGCCTGTCAAGACTCAGGTCGTAATAATCCACTATTTCCTTTATGGATTCCCCGCTGTTGTTCATATATGTCTGGGGTTTTACAAGAAGAACCTTTTCACCCTCGATAAAACCTTCACCAATGAGCGCCTTGAACTTAACCTTTGTAACAGGAATATTGTAAAGCACGGAAATATAATCTATACACAGAAAACCTGTATTATGCCTGGTCCACTCATATTGCTTTCCGGGATTGCCAAGTCCGGCAAAAACAAACATCCTTCATCCTCCTTTTTCTATATGAAGTATACCACAGCTTCTCTGCATTTGTAACGCATACAAAAAATCAACGGGTACAGGAAATACCCGTTGATTTTTTGCTATAACTAACCCTGGTTTTTGCTTATACCTAATCGCTATTGCTGCGTAAAAAGGGTGGATATCGAAACATCGCCGTAAATTCTTTCAATGGCTTCTGCAAAAACATCGGCCACTGAAAGCACGGTAATCTTGTCTATTTTCTTTTCCTTCGGAAGAGGTATTGTATTCAGTATAACCAGTTCTTTTATCGGTGAATTCTTTATACGTTCAATTGCCGGTCCCGACAGCACTCCGTGGGTACAGCACGCATATACTTCCTTTGCGCCTATGTCCGCAAGCGCATTTGCAGCACTGACTACAGTACCCGCCGTATCAATTATATCATCCACGAGTATCGCACGCTTCCCGCGAACATCACCTATAATGTTCATTATTTCACAGACATTGGCCTTTGGACGGCGCTTGTCAATAATGGCCAGGGGTGCGTCAAGTTTTTCGGCAAATTTTCTTGAACGCGAAACACTGCCAATATCGGGGGAAACCACAACTATGTCATCGGAATTTCCGAACTTCTCCTGCATATACTTTGCAAGGATCGGTGCTCCGAGCAGATGATCGACTGGTATGTCAAAGAAGCCCTGCAACTGGCTTGCATGTAAATCCATCGTCAGGACCCTGTCGGCTCCGGCTGTGGTTATAAGGTTGGCTACAAGTTTCGCTGATATAGGATCCCTTGCCTTGGCTTTCCTGTCCTGACGGGCATACCCGAAATACGGCATTACTGCGGTAATCCTTCCTGCCGATGCTCTTCTCAGCGCATCTATAAGAATTAACAGCTCAACCAGATTGTCATTTACAGGTGTACATGTTGACTGGATAATGAAAACATCCGAGCCTCTCACTACTTCGTTGATGCTGATTGCTATCTCTCCGTCGCTGAAGCGGCCAACATTTGAAGCACCCAGAGGCAAACCTATTTTCGCGGCAATCTCTTCGGCAAGTTCCCGGTTTGAATTGCCTGCAAAGATTTTTATATCCTTTCCGTGTATATTCATTGCAAAACAACCTCCGTAAAATTACTTTTCAGGTTTCTCTTCCGGTTTCCTTCCTCTTAACCTTCCTTTTTTAATTACCCAGTCCTTTTTTATTGTCTGCCTGCATCTGGCAATAGCAAGGGAATACTCGGGCACTTCCTCCGTGATTGTCGAGCCTGCTGCAATGAAAGAATCAGCCTTAACTTCAACAGGCGCAACCAGGTTTACATTGCAACCAATAAAACTGTTGTCACCGACAATCGTCTTGTGTTTATTCACGCCGTCATAATTCACGAAAACAACACCGCATCCTATGTTTACATTTTTACCGACCTCGGCATCACCCACATAGGTCAGATGCGAGATTTTCGTATCGTCTCCTATGGACGATTTCTTAATTTCCACGAAGTCACCTATTCTTACGTTTCTGCCTATCCTGCTTCCCGGTCTCAGGTAAGCAAACGGACCTACTTTCGTATTATCCCCAATCATGCTTTCAATTGTAACCGAGTTCAGCACCGTAACATTATTGCCAATAATGGTATCTGTAATCTTTGAACCCGGACCTATTATACAGTTCTCACCGATTTTCGTTTTCCCTTCGAGATAAGTTGACGGATATATAACGGTATCCCTTCCTATTTCAACACCGTATTCCACAATACAGCTGTCAGGGTTAAGAAAAGTTACTCCGTTCCTCATATGCTCTTCAATTATCCGCCGGTTCAGTATTCTCTGCGCCCATGCCAGCTGAACACGGTCGTTTATACCCATTGCTTCATCAAAACACTCAATTGTATCCGAACCGACCTTGCCGCCGCTTTCAATGATTACCGATAATGTATCGGTCAGATAATATTCGTGCTGATTATTCTGATTTGACAGACAATCCAGGGATTTTAAAAGGTATTCTATATCATAACAGTATATGCCAGTGTTGATCTCCTTTATCTTCAGCTGTTCGGATGTAGCGTCGCGGTGTTCGACAATACCTGTTATTTTTCCTGATTCGTCCCTCAGAATTCTTCCGTAACCTTCGGGATTTTCGGGAAATGCCGTTAAAACAGTTACTGCATTATTGCTTTCGATATGAATATCTATGAGCCTTTTTAATGTTTTCGGTGTAATCAGCGGTATATCTCCGTATAATACCAGGCAGGTTCCTTTCTTGCCCTGAAGAAGTGATCTTGCCTGCATCACAGCGTGTCCCGTTCCTAACTGTTCTTTCTGGGAAACAAATTCAACTTTCTCTTTTATACATGCCCTGACCTGTTCCTCCTGATGCCCGGTAACCAGAATTATATTTTCTATACCCGAGCTTTTGACGGCATCAATAACCCAGTTAACCATGGGTTTTCCGCAAAGTTCATGAATAACCTTTGCCCGGCCGGATTTCATACGTGTTCCGGCTCCGGCTGCCAGTATAACAGCATAAACCGATTCCATCCGGATTTTGCTCCTTCCATTCAAATAGGCAGACTAAAATACACGACAAAAAAACAGTATGAAAAACTTCATACCATAATCATTCTCTCATGTTTATTGTATTTTTTCAACATACAAAATAGACAAAAGTGCCCGTCTTTTTTTCCCGCCGGAAGGCAATAATGAATCGGTTGATGCATGAATTTATCCTGAAAATTTACCATTAAAGAAAAAATACGCACCGCCGTCAAGGCAAGGTGCGGATAAATCGGTGTCTTAAAAAACAGGCACTTGTATTTCAAAGTGCCTTTTTGGCGAAAATTATATATTTATTATTCCTTATTCTCTGTTTCTGATCCGTCTGTGGTTTTGTTCGCTTCCTCTTCCACCAGCATAGTCTGGTACTTTTCAAGTATTGCGGACTGAATCTGGGCACGTGCCTCGGAATGAATAGGATGCGCAATATCCCTGAATTCTCCGCTCGGTGTCTTTCTGCTCGGCATCGCAATGAACAGACCGTTCTGGCTTTCGATAATTTTAATATCGTGAACCACAAACGCATTGTCAAAAGTCACCGATACGACAGCCTTCATTTTCCCTTCCGTGTCAATTTTCCTGATCCGGATATCCGTAATTTCCATTTCTGTACCACCTTCCGTATCCTAGTGTTGTGGTTGGGAAATTGCACATAATTTATGTAATTTCCCGTTAAAGGTATTATTCGCCACAAATTAAATAAATCCTTCTTTTTTTTCAGAAAATTAATAAAAATTTTTTCTTATTTTTCCTAGTTTTCTGACGATATGCTCAGTGTAAAAATATTATATGATTTGCATATAATGTATATGGATTATTTGCCCTGGAAACAGAAAGAACGGGCTATGTTAAAAAGGAGACAGGTACATGAATTTGATTGTTTTGTTGTGAATAATCAGGATGTATAGTATAATTAACCTTGGTCATTAATTCCCGTATGAAGTCTATATTTGACCGAATACGGATATAATCTAATATGTTGAAATTACCTCTTCGGATAAATATTTGAGGTGTTGATATGAGCGATTTTTTGGCGGGCTTACCCGGTGCAACTGTCCATATGGTCGGCATAGGCGGCATAAGCATGAGCGGCCTTAGTGAAATCCTTCTGAGCATGGGATTTCATGTCACCGGTTCTGATGTAAAAAACTCTCCGAACATTGAGAGATTAAGGCTTAAAAACGTTCCTGTCTTTTTGAAACAGGAGCCTTCCAATATTACAAACCAGGATCTTGTTGTGTATACAGCGGCAATGCCGATTGATCATCCTGAGCTTGAAGCTGCAAGAAAAAAAGGTATTCCCGTTATTGACAGGGCAACGCTGCTGGGCGAAATTATGAGCAATTACAAGAGAAGCATTGCAATATCGGGAACACACGGAAAAACAACAACCACATCAATGATTTCCTATTGCCTTATGGAAGCCAACATGGATCCCACGGTGCATATCGGGGGAATTTTTGATTCAATTGGCGGCAGCACCAGGGTGGGTGCTTCCGATTATTTTGTTACCGAAGCTTGTGAATATAAGGACAGTTTTCTTAAATTAAGTCCATATATGGGTATTATTCTTAACATAGAACCAGATCACCTTGATTACTTCCATGATATAAACCAGATAGCCGATTCCTTTTTGAAGTTTGCCGAACGGATATCTCCGGACGGAATTTTGATTGGGAATGCCGATAATGAACTTGTTCTTCGTATACTTGAACGGGTAAAATGCCGGACCGTGACTTATGGCCTTACATCTCCGAAAGCCTACTGGACGGCGAGAAACATAACGTTTGACGAAAACGGGTTCCCGTCATTCCGCGTGGTTTGCGGAAAGAAAAGCATTCTCCGGATGAAACTGAGCATCCCGGGAATACACAATGTAAGCAACAGCCTTGCATGTTTTGCAGCATGCAGTGCATTGAACATACCGTTTGAAACCATACGGAACAGCCTCAGAAAATTCAAGGGAACACGTCGCCGTTTTGAGCATAAGGGTACCGTGGACGGTATTAAAGTTGTTGACGATTACGCCCATCATCCGACCGAGGTAATTGCAACATTGAAGTCTGCAAGAAGCTGTACAAGGGGCAAAGTTCTGTGTGTATTCCAGCCTCATACTTATACCAGGACGAAGGAATTAATCGACGATTTTGCAAAAGCATTCACCCTTGCTGACAAGGTTTATATTACCGATATTTATGCTGCAAGGGAGAAGGATAACGGTTCGGTGCATTCATCCGATCTTGTAAAAAAGATTAATGAATATTTAAACAATGCAGTTTATATTTCTTCTTTTGAAAACATAGTTGATTCCCTGATACGTGATTCTTCTGCCGGTGACCTGGTTCTCACAATGGGTGCCGGTGATGTGTACAGGGTAGGCGAAATGTTTCTGGCCGAAAAAAAAATTAGCGCGGCAGGATAGAACCTTACCGTCCGGTAAGGTTCTTTTTTATCCCGCTTTTCGCCATATTTTCGCTACAAGTACCGTCATATCGTCATTAATGTTTTCATTGCCGCTACATGCCTTATTAAGCAGATTATCGGCCATTTCCTGGGGATTAAGCAAATTGCCGGTACTGATTATTTTGTCCAGGAATCTTTCCCCCGTTCCACCGTTAAGCTTTTCATAAACGCCGTCAGTCATCATGATGATCAGTTCCCCGTCAGTAAGTTTCCTTTTTTCGCACTGAACCGGACTTTCCCTGTCAAGCCCTGCAGGAAGATTGTCTATTTGTATATAATCCATATTGTTTCCGCTGATAATCAGGCTGGGTACCGCACCCATTTTGAAAAACTCGGTTTCACCGGTATATAAATCTATTGCGGCCACATCCATTGTTGCATATTTTTCTGAATTTTTTACTGAAATAAGCATGTTAACAAGTGTTAATGCCAGTTTTACTGAAACGCCGTAATTCAAAAGCTGTTCAAACAATCCTATTGCGGTTTCACTGAGCCTGTTGGCTTCCCTGCCACTGCCCATGCCGTCGCTTAATGCCACGACATATTTCCCTTCATCGGTCTTCAGAAATGAGAATGAATCGCCTGAAACACTTGCATTACTCTTTTTTTGCCTGGATATACCTGTTATAACTGCAAGATTTTCTTTTTCTTTAAGGTATACGGTGCATAACTCCCTTCCACGGTTTTTACAGTCGCCTTCGTCCATCGTCATATTCACTCCAAGAACCCTGCTTACCGCTCTTTCCAATGTTTTCCGGCAAGGGTTCTGACCGCTGCAGCCCTCAAACAAGATTACGGCATGAAACCTTCCGTTCTCGCACCTTTTAACTTCTGCCTTAATCACCGGAAAACCGTTTCTCCTGAGTTGTGCCTCTATATTTTTCTCTTCTTCGGTGAAGAATTTAATATTGTTGAGGATTTCACCCGAAAGCCGGGAAAGTATTTCAGACACGCAGAAAATCTGATCGGGTATGATACAGCGGTTTTCATACAGGATTTTCTGCCACACCATGTCCACACGCTTTATTTCAATTATTCTGTGAAGTGTATCGGTAATAAGTCCGGATTTCACGCAAAAAAGGTTCAGTTCCCGCCACGCCTCAGAATCGGTGTTCCCGGACTGGATCGAATCGATAAGGCCGCACATAACTTTGTATGTGTAGTATAACCGCATATCCCAACAGACATTTGCCTTGGTGCATGCAGCACAAACCTTTCGGGTAAGATGATCTATCGCCGAATTATGTATTTCATCATTTTCAAGGGCAGAATCCCTTATCTGCCGCTCAAGGGCATGTCCAAGCTTATAAAAAGCCTTTGAAATATCGTCTATTTTTTCAGATACGTAATTTCGTATCTTTTCAGTTTCTTCGGGTTCGTTTACCGTTTCTTCCAGCCTGCTTCTTATTGTAAGGACTTTTCCTGTTTTCAGATCGGGAACAATCATTAAAAGAACTGCCGGTATAATTGTCTCAAAAGGATCAACAGGTAAATCGGGAGACAGGATAAAAAATAAAAGCTGCACCAGAATGAAAACGCTGCCGGTAGCGAATTTTGACCGGTGAAACATACCGGCCGCCATTCCTGATATGGCATATACCCCTGCAAGGGATACTGAAAAATCAGGATATCCGGCAGATAACGCAAGTCCTGTCATGCATCCGGCACAGGCTCCGAAGCCGGGTCCTAAATGCCGCGTAAGCATAAGCAGGCCTAATCCTGCAACTGTGCGATCAATACGAAACCATGATATTTCAATTCCTGACAAACCAAGTATCAGTGCACTGCTCAGCACCAGCACGCCAAAATACCCTGCGTTGTTATTTGCTGAAAAGCTTTCCCCAAATTTTTCCCTGCCATGAATTGCAACCGCAAATACATGTGTCAGGATACAGGTAAGCACTGCCTCTATCACTGTAACAATCAGCGATTCAAGTACCTGTCTGTTTATTATGAAAATGAATGAACCCGTAACTACTGTGGCAACTGAAACAAACAATGAGTTTTTCAGATAGCTGACATTCTCCCCGTCACGAACGAAAATTTTCCTGAACCACTCATAAAGAAGAATTATCGCCGTCTGTCTCAATGCTTCAAAAAGATCACCACGGACTATATTCCACAGAAAAATCATCCCTGCAGCCAGGATTCTGACCGCAGTGTTCCCTGAACAGGCTGCATAAAAAGAATATCCAAAAGGTCTTAGAATTCCCAGAAGTTTTCCCTGCGATATTATCCCGCAGATGAGCGACATAAGGAAATCACTGAAAGTCAGTCTAAGCCTTTTCCATGAGTCAAAAACCTTTCTGCCCGCAACGGAAATGTCACGGCTGGACACAGATGTACCTTTCATGTAAAACGACCTCCCGGTTTTGTCATTGGTAAAACTGTACATATGATTATACAGATTACCTGTGTCTTACCGTGTCGTTTTACAGTTTTTCCCGGATATTTTCCAGCGGTTTATTCCGTCACGGGACCAGGCCCAGATTTACAGCCACCTTATCATAAGCATCTATAATACATTTAGAGCCCGACCAGTATTTACAGTTGCTGCAGGATATTCCTTCTTCCTGATATACCCTCATAATGGTGCCCGAGCCGTACCTTCGCTGTTGGAAATGACTGCAGTTCTCCCCAATCAGTCTGAGTTCATCATGCAACATCGAATTACTCATAAACAATCCCCCTCCGGAACAATATGAGCATTCTTTCTGAAGTATGCCCACAGCAGGGAAAAATTATGTTGCACGCTGAAAGAAAGTACCTGTTACAGCAGTTTCAACTTTGCGAAGGACGCCATCATCCTCTTCATGCCATATGCATCAAAATATATCTCCAGTTTGTAATCTGATCCTTCGGGCTCTTTCTTTATTACAGTTCCCTCGCCGAATTTTTTGTGAATAACGCGGGCCCCGACCTCAATATTGCACGGTTCAGTTTCCTGTGCCTGGGAGAATGAAGCCGTCCGTTGTTTCCACAAATCCAGTCCCATCATGGGATTTTTTTGTTTATCATCATATTCTCCGGCAAAAAGCCTGTTTTCCGGATAATCCAGCAATTCTGGAGGAATTTCGTCAATAAACCTGGAAGGTCTTGTATATGTTGTATTGCCAAACAGCATTCTTGTTTTTGCATAGGTAAGGTACAAATTTTCCTTTGCCCTTGTAATTCCCACATAACAGAGTCTTCGTTCCTCTTCCATTTCATCTTCATAACCGAAAGCACGCGTCGTGGGAAACAGACCTTCTTCCATGCCCGTAAGAAAAACCACCGGAAATTCAAGGCCTTTTGCGCTGTGCATCGTCATAAGGACAACCCTGTCATCCTCTTCCTTTAAATCATCCACATCGGCAATAAGTGAAATATGAGCCAGAAAATCCTCCAGCGACGGTGTTTCTTCTTCGCTGTTATTTACGTATTCCACGGCAACCGACTGAAACTCCCGGATATTTTCAATCCTGCTCCTTGCCTCTTCAGTCCCTTCAAGTTCCAGTTCCTGTATAATGCCGCTTTCTTCAGTTACCGTCCTGATCCATTCCACCAGATCCATGTATGAAAGCATTGTCCTGAACCTTGAAAGGGTTTCGGTAAACGCCTGAAGTTTAACAGCGGCACGGGACAGTTCGGCGTAATTCTCTGGCTGCACAATTACCGAATAAAGGCTTACCCCATGTTTAACAGCCAGCTGTTCAGCTTTGTCGATAGTGGCCTTTCCTATACCCCTTTTCGGTACGTTGATAATCCTTTTCAGGCTTATGTCATCATGCGGGTTCTGGATAACCCTTAGATATGCAATAATATCCTTTATTTCCTTTCGGTCATAGAATTTATGCCCGCCGATAATTTTGTACGGTACACCGCTTTTCATAAACGCATCTTCAAAAACGCGGGACTGGGCGTTTATCCTGTACAGTACGGCAAAATCCCTGTAACTTCTTTTCCCGATCCTGACTTCGCTTTTTATCATATCGGCCACATAAAACGCTTCTTCCCTTTCATCCGTTGCCTCGAAAACATGCACCTTGTCGCCTTCCCCGTTGTTCGTCCAGAGTGTTTTCTGTTTCCTGCCGCGATTATTTCTGATAACATTATTGGCCGCATTAAGGATATTTGCCGTCGACCTGTAATTCTGCTCAAGCTTTACTACCCTGCAGCCCATGAAGTCTTTTTCAAATTCCAGAATATTCCTGATATTTGCACCACGCCACCCATATATGGACTGGTCGTCATCACCGACAACGCAAATATTCCGGTGCTTCTGTGCCAGCATGCTTACCAGCATATACTGTGCCGTATTGGTATCCTGGTATTCATCCACAAGAATATATCTGAACTTGTTCTGGTAATATTCAAGCACCTCGGGATATTCTGAAAATATTCTCAGCGTATACATTATTATGTCATCAAAGTCAAGCGCATTATTCGCCTTAAGTTTTTTCTGATAAAGATCATACAGCTTTGCTATTTTGCTGAGTCTGAAATCCGAGCTGGCTATTATCGCATATTTTTCAGGATCAATCAGTTCATCCTTGGCTCTGCCTATTTCGGAAAGAACCATTTTCGGCGGAAAAAGCTTGTCATTATACTGCAGCTGAGAAAGGCAATCCTTCATTAATGTTTCCTGGTCAGAAGTATCGTATATGACAAAATTTCTGTTAAATCCGATTTTCTCTATTTCCCGTCTTAATATCCTTACGCAGCATGAATGAAAAGTACCCGTCCATGTGTCCAGTGCTTTAGGTCCGATAAGGCTTTCAAGCCGTTCCTTCATCTCTCCTGCTGCCTTATTTGTAAAGGTTATGGCAAGAATGCTATACGGCGGAACTCCTTTTTCCTCTATCAGATAAGCGATGCGATGGGTAAGAACCCTGGTTTTGCCAGAACCTGCCCCGGCAAGCACCAGCAGCGGACCATCGGTATGCAGTACTGCTTCTTTCTGCTGTGGATTCAGCCCATGAACAAGATTCATTGTATTCCTCCAATTATTTTTTACCCGAAAATTAGACTTCCATTGTAAATTTATTATACAGGTTTATACCCATTATTTCAAACACTTGTTCTCATTTGCAGGGGGGATAAAAAAAGGACGGTCCTTTTGTCCTTGGAAAAAGCCGTTATAAACGATTTATCAGACGCAGATGATCCGGGAAAACAGTTCATTTTGCTGAAGCAGGACCTGCAGCCTCTCTCTTTTCTGTAATCAGAAAATGGGATATAATATATAGGCTGAAAGCATAACGGAGGATAATAAGGCATATGAACAGAATCGACATCCATGGCGTGAAAATTCATAACGTCACAATGAGCGAAGCCGTTCAACTGATACAGGGCTGGGTTGAGGAGGAAAGCCAGCTGCCGAGGGCGGTTTATACGCCAAATTCGGAGATTGTAATGCAGGCACAGAGAAACCCGGAATTCAAAAGCATCCTGAACTCAGCGGACCTTTTGGTTGCTGACGGTGCGGGCGTCGTCCTGGCTTCGAAATTATTAAAAACACCGCTGAAAGAAAAAGTTTCGGGAATTGACCTGGCAAAAAACCTGTTCAGGGTGTTTTCTGGCAAAAACGTAAGCTTCTATATACTCGGCGGACAGCCGGGTGTGGCGGAAATGGCGGCAATAAACCTCATTGCAGAGTACAAGAAAATAAAAATAGCAGGATATGATCACGGATACTTCAAACCCGAGGAAGAAAATGACGTAATCCAGAGAATTAACGGCGTGAAACCCGATATAGTGCTTGTCGGAATGGGTGCACCCAAACAGGAATACTGGATTAACAGGAATTTGTACCGCTTGAACTGCAAGGTTCTGATAGGTGTCGGCGGAAGCATAGATGTATTTGCCGGCAAAGTTTCATTGACGCCTGAATTTATCAGGAAAGCAGGTTTTGAATGGCTGCACAGGCTAATCAGGGAGCCCCGGAGAATTAAAAGAATGATGGATCTTCCAAGGTTCATGATCCTGACCCTGAAAAAACGTTTTTTCGGGAAAGTGTGATATAATGGCCGGCTATTTCAGCAAAAAAGCAAAACCCAATGACCGGAAACTGAAAATACATATGCTTGTTATTTCAGCATTGCTTTTAGCCGCAGCCCGGGCTGCGAAAACATTTGGTCTGAAAAACCCACATCTGGTTGAAAAATATTTTTCAGACGGTATTTACCCGGTAACTTCCAAGATCCAGACATCCATTGCAAACCTGTTTCCTTTTTCCCTCTATGAATTCATCATTGCAGCACTGGTTATCTTCGGTATATATAGGATAATCAGGCTTGCCTCATCTATACGGAAAAAAGAATTCAAAAATGAAGCGGTAAATTTTATAACCCTTGTCATTTTTCTTTTTTCTCTTGGCATCTTCCTCTTCCAGTTTTTATGGAGCCTTAACAATTACCGTCTGCCCCTTAAAGATCAGTTAGGTCTGGATGTAAAGAAAACATCTGTCGAAGACCTGGCAGCTACTTATAAGGCTCTGGTCCTGAAAGCGAATGAAATCCGCGGTGTTTTGCCGGAAATCCATGACCCCGGAAAGGTAAAGGAAAAAGTAAGATTTATTCTCGAAAATGCCTGGAAAGGCTATATCCCGCTGGCTGAGAAATATGACCTTTTTCACCCATACAGGATAAGGGTTAAAGGCCTTTTCTTTTCACGCATCCAGACTGTTTCAGGATATAGCGGAGTATACAGCTTTATAACCGGAGAACCCAATATAAACATTGAACCCCCGCTTGTTACCCTTCCTCATACGGCATGCCACGAAATCGCCCACCAGATGGGAATTACTTTCGAGGATGAAGCGAACTATGCAGCGTTTCTGGCATGTAAAAATCATCCCGATGTGTTGTTTCAGTACTCAGGTTATCTGTCAGCTCTGACTTATACAGGAAATGCGCTGTACCGGCACTCTCCCGGACTTTACAGTGAAATTTCCGTGCTTCTGAGCGAGAGTATTAAGGAAGATCAAAAGGTAATAAGGGAGTTCTGGGAGAGACATCAGAAAGAAGCTGCGGTAAAAATTGCCGACAAAGTGAATGAAGCCTATCTGAAAAACAACAATCAGCCCGCGGGAATGCAAAGCTACGGTAAGTTCGTGGATCTGCTGATAGCCCATTATCTCGAAAACAATTCCATATAGTTACTGTGCTTTCAGCAAATCGACAATAAGCTTTACAAGAACATAAACGCAATCCATTGTAACCCCGGAATCCGGGTTTAATTTCTGAAGTATCTCATCGGGGATTAAATTCTTTTCTTTTAAGGTCAAATAAGCATTTCCCGGTTCAAACGGTATATCCAGCGTTTTCAGCACTATTTCACAGGCTTTATCTCCGGTAAGCAAATCTTCGGCGGAATACGGCCTGATGCGGTTATCGAGCTTCAGTGAATATTCTTCAGGGGCTGCCTTAACAAGCAGGTTCAGAATCAGTGTTACAAGGTTTTCCTGGTACGCTTCCACATCAAACAGGTAATCGTTATCCATACCGCCTGCAACAAGGCCGTATTTGACAAGTTCCTTTACGGCAGGCCACGCCCAATGGCCTTCATTGGGATTTTTCACATCAAATTCGGTCAGGGTAATGCCCGATCTTCTTAAAAATTTCTGGTAATCTTCAAAAACCTTATTATCCGCACTGCAAAGTTCAGCCGGCGTCATATTATTGAGACTGCAGTATGCCGCTGTCACTCCAAGGGCTTGTCCGGCAGTAATACTGACAGTCATTCTCCCTGCACTTGTTGACGCCAGTGAAGAAAATGAAGCTTTCTTTCCCGCCATCATCAGGTTGTCATATTTTTTAGGAATGAAACATTCAAGCGGAATACTGTAAACTTCGGGATTGCCAAGAATATATGTATAATCCTCGGATATTTCTGCGCTTATAAATTTTTCCGCATCTACCGGCCCAGATGCCATTACGATTTTTGTGGGAAAATTTCTGTTTTCCAGGATATCCTCAACAGTAAGCGTATACCGTCCTTCAAAATGCCTGTATTCCGGAATATAGAAACCCGATGGGCCTGTTTTGAACTCACAGTTTTCAAACGGAACAAATGCCGTTTTCAGGAATGCGGTAAGCATTTTTGCCTCTGTCATTGCATCGTCAAAGGCTTCACGGAGCATTTCCCTGCTGTCCACGTTAACCTGGTGCATCCTGATTCCGCTGATAACCACATCGTTATCCGGCTGTCCTATAATGCTTAGGTTAGAAATTTTTGTTTTACTGATGTATTTGGGGTATTGTCTCAGAACCGTACTGAAATCATCCCTGCTCTGGCTTAATTTGCTGATGTTCTGCAGTTCATCCCATGAAACATTTGATATAACAAAATTAAACATGACAGGTGTATAGGAATTGGATATGTTTAAGTCCTCTGAACCGAGAAAATACGGGACTCCGCATAATACCAGCACATCTCCGTTTTCGGTAGCGTCTATGAAATATTGCGCTTCAATTTCCTTTGTCTGCCCGCCATGATTGACCGACACCGATTTGACAATACTTCCTTCGGTTCTTGCTGCAAGGAAGGAAGCATTGTACCAGACTGTAATATTCGGTTCCTCTTTCAGTATTTGTTCAACTGAAGCCACATAATCAAGGTATGAAAAATTTCCCCCGGTATCCCCGAACAATTCGGTATATATACCGGTATTGAGATTGGTTTTCTTACCGTTTATAAACGCATAATCAGGGGATGTATACGCAATGATTGCAGACTTAATGTAACTGCCGGGATCCCCGTCCTGTGTCACAATCAGTGTCCTAAGTCCGATTCTTGCCGCAGCAAGGGCCGCAGCAATACCCTCGGGCTCGGTACCGAACACTGCCAGATCATACTCGCTGTCACTGTCCGACGGTTTTGCCTTTGATACTCTTGCTTCAAACTCCCTGCCGGTAATAATCGGCAGTATCCCAAACCAGAAAGTCAGAAAAAGCAATACACCGGCAATTAAATTTTTAATTACGTTTTTTTTGTCCATAGCAATTACACCAACCGCAAACGCGGAGCCTGCCTGTCATTACTGAACTGAGTAACTGCCGCGGATCAGCATATATGCTGTATCCGATTCAATCTTTATACCCCTTCCGTCATCCCTGGCTGATATCAGCAGATGCTGCAGCGGAATCTGGTTACCCGTGGTCAAATCTTTTGCTCCGGAAACGTCTGCAAGCCCGCCGTACATACCTGATAACGCCGTGGCAGCCCCACTGCGCAAAATTAATTCTGAGCCCGCTCCCAGAACAACTATCTGTCCTTTTTTTGCTTCAACAACAGCGAAGCCTTTCTCCAGTTCCTGTATTTTTTGAATCAGTTCCAAATTTTGTTTTTCAAGACTCTGGATCTTAGTATAAGCATCAATTATCAGATTTGTCAAATCCCTGACATCGGATCTGAGATTATTGATGAGCTGTTCATCAACACTGCCTGGTTTGGAAGAACTGCCTCCTGTTGACCTGCCGCTTCCGATTATCTCCGCTAGTTTCTGGATCTGTTCATCCACATAACTTTTCGTTACCAGCGGATCGAATTCGCTTCCGGGCTGCGCGTTTGTTGCGGCATGGGCGATAATGATTGTGGAGAAAACTGTAATTACTGCAATCAGAAGAAAAAACTGACCTCTCTTCTTCATCTTTTGTTACCCCCTGCATAAAATATAAACCGTCAGTATTTATATATATTGCCAAAGGTCTGTTCAGACCTTTGGCATATCAGCTGTAGGATTACCGTCATCGGCCCCGATCCGACCTGCTGTATGTATACTTACTGTACATATTTATTTCCGAGGCCGAAACTGGTACTTAAAGCTTCATTTACCTTCATCATGATGCTTTCGTCCAAATGGCCCGTTTTTTCGCGAAGTCTTCTTTTGTCAATGGTCCTGATTTGCTCAAGCAGTATAACTGAATCCTTGCTTAATCCATACATCTCTCCGGGTATCTCTATGTGTGTCGGAAGCTTGTTCTTGCTGAGCCTTGACGTTATAGCCGAAACAATTATGGTCGGACTGTATTTGTTGCCCACGTCGTTCTGTATAACCAATACAGGCCGTACTCCTCCTTGTTCCGAACCCACTACTGGACTCAAATCCGCATAGAAGATATCCCCTCTCTTTATCTCCATAGCTTTCACTCTCCTCCGTGCTGGATTTGACCCCACTGGTATAGCTTTTCCAGTTTTATTATATTTTTTTTCGTAAACCCCGTCAAATTAAATGTAGATTACATAAACACCTGTTTAACAGCTAAATTCTATCTATAAGTATTGCAATTTTTTAAATGTTTCATACATTACCATATGAAAGAAATTGTACAAAGGTTATTAATAGGTTTGCCAATTAAATAAGGTAATTCACTACATTAACAACTTTCCCGTCCTTTAAGTATACCCGTGGGATCCTTTTTCCTATAAGGCTTACAACTTCGTAGTTTATAGTATGGCAAAGCTTTGCTATTTCATCAACCGTAATCCTGTTATTTCCCTGAACACCGAAAATAACTGCTTCATCCCCGGTCTTTACTTCTCCTTCAATGTCGGTTACGTCAACCATACACTGATCCATGCAGATGTTTCCGACTATCGGGGCAAACTGCCCGTTTATCAGGACCCTTCCCTTGTTGGAAAGAAGCCTTGAATAACCGTCCGCATATCCAATTGGCAGCGTTGCTATCCGGCTTTTACGCCTTGTTATAAACGTCCTTCCATAACTTATCGGTGTTCCTTCTTCCACTTCCTTTACGAGCACCACCCTGGCTTTCAGCTCCATGGCAGGTCTCAGATCAATCGCGCTTTTGTCCACTTCATCGGACGGGTACAGGCCATAAAGTATTATACCAGGCCGTACCATGTTCAGGTGCAGGCCGGGATACTGGATTATCGCGGCGCTGTTTGCAATATGCTTCACCGGGATTAATATCCCTATCCTGTTCAGCTCCTGCACAATACTTTCAAATCGCTCAAACTGGAGCATCGTATATTCCCGGTCGGTTTCATCCGCCGAAGCAAAATGGCTGAACAACCCTTCTATAATTATACCCGGAAGTTCACTTATTCTAACCACATCTTTCACTGCGCTGTATCCGGGCATAAACCCTACCCTGGTCATACCCGTATCTATCTTGATGTGAATCCTTGCCTGCCTGTCCAGTTTTACGGCCGCATCGGACAAGGCCTTTGCAAGATCATGGCTGAAAACGGTCTGGGTTATGTTATAATTTATTATCTCTTCCGCTCTTGACGGTTCGGTATAGCCCAGGACAAGAATGGGCACCTTGATGCCAAATTCCCTTAGCTGGATAGCCTCGTCAAGCATCGAAACCGCAAGCCTGCTCGCTCCGTTTTCCAAAAGGGTTGGTACTGTTTCAAACACACCGTGACCGTAAGCATCAGCTTTAACAACAGCCATTATTTCGGTCATTTTTCCGACCCGCTTTGCAATTTCCCTTACGTTGTGCGCAATATTGTCAAGATTTATCTCTGCCCATGCTCTGTAAAAATCACCTTTCAAACCAGTTCCTTCCTTCCGAATCTGTTTACAGGTTTATTAAAAATCAAACATGTCATTTATATTTTTATTCATTCCTGTCTATTTGCCTTTAAGCAAATATCCGGCTGCATGAGGAATTTCAGCGGCGATTTCGCCGGCCCGGTATCCCGCCTGCCCATTGCTTTTCTCTGCCAGTAATTCTCCGCACATGCCATGAATAAATGCGGCAAGGCAGGCAGCCATTTCAGAAGGCACCCGCTGTCCCAGCAAAGAACCCGTGATACCGGCCAGTACATCTCCCGAGCCTGCTACGGCAAGACAATGATGACCGGTGGGATTCACAAAATACCTTCCGTCAGGACATGCAATAACTGTTCCTGCGCCTTTCAGCACGATTACAGAACCGGTTTTTCTGCTCATTTCAACTGCCCTGCGGCACCTGTCCTTCTGAACTTCTCCTACGCTTAAGCCGGAAAGCCGTGCAAATTCGCCAGGATGCGGCGTAAGTACCGCGGGCGCTTTACGTTTTTGTAAACTATCTAAATCCAGTACATTCAGTGCATCGGCATCAATCACCATCGGTACCGGGCAGTTTGCCACAAAGCCGTTTACAAGCTTTTCGATCTGAAATTCCGCGGATAATCCCGGTCCGATAACAACTGCATCCATCATTGCTGCTTTATCCACAAGGAACCCGGTTTCGGCATCCGAGATAATCCCGTTTTCATCTTTAAGAGGGTATACTATTGCCTCGGGAATTACTGTTCCGTATATTGCGGAAAGCGACTGCGGGACTGCCAGGTATACAAGACCCGAACCCGTCTTGAATGCAGCCTGCGCGGCAAGCACCCCCGCTCCCGTCATGCCTTTTGAACCTGTAATTATCATCACTCTTCCAAAGGTTCCTTTATGGCCATCTTTTGGTCTTTCAGGAAGGTATGGAAGCAGGAAAGCCCGGTCAAGAAGTTCACCCCGGATACCGGCTTCCTCAATTGCCCCGGGCGGAATGCCGATATCGGCAATAATTATTTCACCCGAGTATTCCCGACCGGGATACTGGTACAAACCTTGTTTTGGCAACGAAAAAGTGACGGTCTTCTCGGCTTTTACCGCAACGCCGAGAACCTGGCCTGTCTCCCCGCTTATTCCGGACGGGATGTCTATTGACAATATTCTTTTTCGGCTTTCATTCATCGCTGAAATTACACCGGCATAAAAGCCGTTTATTTCCCCGCGGATTCCCGTTCCGAAAATACCGTCCACAATAAGATCAGCGTTGCTTATGACTTTCCTTATCTCTTCAACCGAATCCGGTTCCGTACAGTATCTTATATCTGCATTGAGGTTTTCAAGGATATTGAGAAAAACTGCGGCATCACCCGATATGTTTTCCCGTTCTGCAAGGGAAATTATCGTCACGTCAAAACTCCGCATCAGGTGCCTTGCGGCTGCAAAACCGTCGCCCCCGTTATTTCCCTTTCCGGCTATTATGGCAATCCTGGAGGAATCAGATTCTTTAAGCATTTCAGCAGCCGTTACGGCCACGTTAAGCGCCGCATTCTCCATTAATATAATTCCGGGAATCCCATACCTGTTTATCGCCGTCTCGTCTATTTTTTTCATCTGGACCGGTGTTGCCAGTTTCATGGCTTTTTCCTCCGAAAATGCGGATTTAACTTGTTAAATCAAAAAACGGTTTTCCGGTAACAACTTTATTATACTAATGCGAATAGGGCAAATCAATTTTCAGACGGCGGGAAATACCGTCAGCTGGTTATATTAATGTTTATCGGACTATTTTGCGTGGTAAATATTCAATCGTACAAATTTATAAAAATTTCAGAGAAGGGAGTGCACGTACCATGAAAAAACTGTTTAAATGTTCTGTATGCGGATTTGTTTACGAAGGTGAAGAGGCTCCTGATTATTGTCCGAAATGCGAACAGCCGAAGGATAAATTTGTGGAACTCAGCAAGGAAGATGCTGACAAGATTTACGCATCCGACCGCACAAATGACATTCATATGGAAATAGTTGAGCTGTGCATGAGGATCATAAAACTGGCCCAGGAAGGCATTGAAATTAATCTTGACCCGCCATGCGTTGCCCTGTTTAACAAGGCAATAAAGGAAGCATGGATTATCAAACAGCGCTCAAAAGCCGAGCTTGCAAGCCACATGAACAAGGGCAAATTCTGATGCCCGGCTCATACATAAGCTTGTAGGCTGGGTTTATTTTTCTTTTTTTGATAAGCAAAAAATTTATTATGCGGCCTAAAGAAAAAAGCAGGTTTATTTTGGATAAATAAACCTGCTTTTTCCGTTCGCCCGGAAAAAACTCCGTAACAAGGTGGAAATCATACGTATCATATATAAACTTATTATCAATCCTTTATGGTAGTATACATAAAATACTTATAACCAAGCGGTGAGGAATAAAAACCGTCAAGTTTTTCACTTTTCAGGTATATATCCACGTAATAATATATCGGACATAAAATCCATTCTTCAAAGAGAATGTCCTCGGCCCTGTGCATCAACTCCATTCGTTCTTCCCTGTCCGATGAAGACTTAACTCTCCTGATTAATTCGTCATACTCCTTGTTTGACCACTGTGCGTCATTATTGCCGCTGCCGGTAATCCACATGTCCAGGAAACATATCGGGTCGTTAAAGTCAGCAAGCCAGCCGTTTCGGGCCATATAATATTCACCGTTCTTGCGCGTATTTAAAAAAGTATTCCATTCCTGGGATGAAAGAGTAATGTTAATCCCGATTTCTTTCCACATGGCCTGAAGGGCCTCGGCTACCAACTGATGCCCTGTTCCTTCATTATAAATATATTCCAGCGTGGGAATACCTTCACCGTTCGGATATCCTGCATCTGCAAGAAGTTTTTTGGCCTCCCTTAGATTTGCCTCATATGCTTCCTTCGAAGGATCGTAATAATCTCCTCCTACTTCGCGGAATTCCTTGGTCAGTTCGACATCAGAAAGACCGGTTGGGACAAAAGCACCTGCGGGCTGCTGTCCCGCCTTTCCGATATTTTTTACGATATAATCCCTGTCTACCGCCAGTACAAAGGCTTTTCTTACCATCGGATTGTTAAGCGGCGGCTTTGTTACGTTAAAACTGACATAATACGTACCCAATTGCCCCTTCAGGTTAAATTCCGGTTTGTCCCTCCACGCATCAATTTCATCCACAGGCATTGAATCGGCAAACAAGATCTCGCCGTTTTTAAATGCTGCAAGAATGGCATTATCGTCGGACATAAGCATAAACCTGATAGTATCAGGTCCGGTAATTTTCGACGCATTCCAGTAATATGGATTCTTTCTGAAAAGAATATATGAATCATGAACCCATTCCTGGAGCATGTACGGACCGTTTCCTATATATGTTTCCGGGGCAAGAGTCCATGTATCGGGATTAGCTTCCACTATATCCTGACGTACAGGAAAAAATGCAGGGAAAGAACATAATTCAAGAAAATACGGGGTTACAGCAACCAGCTTTACAACCAGTGTCCTGTCATCGGGTGCAGTTACATTAAGTTTCCCTGTATCGTAACCCTCGATACATTCAAACATATAAGCATAGTCTGCAGCAGTTTCCGGGCTTATTACCCTGTTCCATGAATATACAAAATCATGGGCGGTCAACGGCTTGCCGTCGCTCCATTTAAGGCCTTCCCGGAGTTTAAACGTGTAAGTCAGCCCGTCCTCACTTACGGTATGGGACTCTGCCTGGGCGTAAACAGGCTGCCCCTTCTCATCAAGGGTCATTAAACCTTCAAAAGCATGTATCAGCATTGTTGCCACATCCGCTGCAGTGTTCAGGGCCGGGTCAATGGTATCAGGTTCCGAACCGACATGTACTGCAAGTTCCACTGGTTTCGGAGTGGGTGTAGCGTTGCCCGGTCCGGGCTGGTTATCGGAAGTGCATGAACTCAGCAGAATGCTCGAAATTATAACAGCTGTTAAAATAACTGACCTTAACTTGTCCTTCAAAACGCTTTCACTCCTTTACCGGTTATGAAAATCATTCGAATCACAGGCAAACAACATCGCAACCAGTTTTTTCTTATGATAATATGTCCATTTTTTCTTTCGTTCATACATAGCCAGTTCATGAAAACCGGAAACGATAATGACAAAATATTATAACTGCTGTTTTCAGATACAAGTAAAAATTAATTAACACGCTTTTGATTGGAATAACGGAAAAGTCATATAATAAATTCTTCAGTCTTTTGTGCACAGAATAAACTACAGATTATCATACAGCGAGAAGTTTACGGAAGCTGAATGGCATTGAAAGCAAACTGGCAGCGAAGTTTACTGTTTTATCCCGATAAAGAATAGAACCTTATTGTTTTTATTAAACTAATGTACTTATGTAAAAAGCAAGGATATAACAGTATATATCCTTGCTACAGAAGATTATATCCGAATAAAAGTAACAGTTTCATACTTCCTGTTGCCGTATTATTTTATATGATGACAGGCTGCATAATGACCTTTGCTTACTTCAACCAGTTTCGGTTCTTCGTTTTTGCAGCGCTCGTCCGCGTACGGGCAGCGTGTTCTGAACCGGCATCCGCTCGGAGGGTTTAATGAACTTGGTATGTCCCCCGCGGGAATAATCCTTTTCCTTTTCCTGCATGACTCCGGGTCGGGTATCGGAACGGCGGAAATCAGCGTTCTTGTATACGGATGCACGTTGTGGAACACCAGTTCATGGCTTTCGGCAATCTCTACAAGTTTTCCGAGATACATAACGCCTATCCTGCTGCTTATATGCTTTACAATTGAAATATCATGGGCAATGAAAAGATATGTCAGCCCCATTTTTTCCTGCAGTTCCTCAAACATGTTCACAATCTGTGCCTGGATGGACACATCCAGGGCTGAGATGGGTTCATCGCATACAATGAACTCGGGATTGACTGCAAGGGCACGGGCTATACCGATTCTTTGCCTCTGCCCGCCGGAAAACTCGTGAGGATAGCGGTTTGCATGTTCACTGCTTAATCCCACTCTGCCCAGCATTTCCTGAATCATTTCATTTCTTTCTTTTTTTGATAAAGCCAGTTTATTTATATCAATGGGTTCACCGATTATATCTCCCACTGTCATTCTCGGATCCAGCGATGCATACGGATCCTGGAACACTATCTGCATTTTCTTCCTGTAAGGTTTCATATCGGCTTTCGTAATATCCGTGCCGTTATATAAAATTTTCCCGCCCGTGGGTTCATAAAGGCGGAGAATGGTTCTTCCTGCCGTTGTCTTTCCGCAGCCGGATTCTCCCACAAGACCAAGTGTTTCACCCTTATTAATATAAAAAGATACATCATCAACAGCTTTTACATATTTTTTCGTAAAAAGCCCGTCCTTAACAGGGAAATATTGCTTCAAACCCTGTACCTCTATCAACGGGGTTTGCGTTACTGATTTATCTGCTGCTGTTAAGCGCACTCTCCGTCCCCCTTTCACGGTCGAACATTTCTTTCTGCAGTTGCCAGCACGCACTCTTATGTGTTTCTGAAAGCCGCGTGAACTCCGGCATTCTTTTCAGGCAGATTTTCATGCATTTCCCGCAGCGCGGTGCAAACGGACATCCTGCAGGGGGGTTAAGCATGTCAACCGGCGTTCCTTCAATCGGAACAAGTTTTTCGTGTCTTTCCGAATCAATCTTTGGTATGCTGCGCAAAAGACCTTTTGTATACTCATGTTTCGGATTGTAAAAAATTTCATCGGTCGTACCTTCCTCCACAACCCTTCCGGCATACATGACTGCTATCCTGTTGCACATACCGGCGACTATGCCGAGATCGTGTGTTATCATAATGATTGACATGTTAATCTTGTTTTTAAGTTCAATCATTAAATCCAAAATCTGTGCCTGTATTGTTACATCCAGCGCAGTTGTCGGCTCGTCAGCAATCAGCAGCTTTGGCTCGCATGCCAAAGCCATGGCTATCATAACCCTCTGCCTCATTCCGCCGGAAAGCTCGTGGGGATACTGCTTCAGTCTTTTTTCCGGCTCATTTATGCCTACCAGTTTCAATAGATCCACCGATCGTTCATATGCCTCTTGCCTGCCCAGATCGGTGTGGAGTTTAAGGACCTCGCGAATCTGGTTGCCTATTGTATAAACGGGGTTCAGCGAAGTCATCGGGTCCTGGAAAATCATGCTCACTTCGCTGCCTCGTATTTTTCTTAATTCCTTTTCAGACATACCGGTTACACGGTGACCGTTAAAATCTATCGTCCCGCCTGTTATTTTCCCAGGATATGCCGTAATGCCCATAATTGCAGACGCAGTAACCGATTTTCCGCTTCCGCTTTCGCCTACAATACCAAGTACGTCCCCTTCCTGCATACTGACGGAAACGTCATTAAGGGCTTTTACCTCTCCTGCCGGCGTGAAAAATGAAAGTTTAAGGTTTTTTATTTCCAGTAACATTCTGCTCACGTTAACCCTCCTGATTCTTAAGCCTGGGATCAAAAGCGTCTCTCAGACCGTCTCCCAGGAGATTGAAAGACAGTATTATAAGACTTATCATCACCGCAGGAGCCATTAACCTGTGGGGATAGGATGATATACCGCCTATCGCCTGTGATGCCAAAGAACCAAGGCTTGGCATCGGTGCCGATACACCGAGTCCGAGAAAGCTTAAAAAGCTTTCGGTAAATATCGAAGAGGGTATTTGCAGTGTGGTTGTGACAATAAGCGTCCCTATACTGTTTGTCAGCAAATGTTTCCTGATTATTCTGCTGTCAGATGCCCCCAATGCCTTTGCTGCGGTTACAAATTCCTGCTCTTTCAGCATGAGCACCTGGCTTCTTACAATTCTTGCCATTCCGACCCAGTATAACAGCGAAAATACAATAAATATGCTTATAAGGCCTATTCCTATAGTATTTATCCAGCCAAAACCCTTTACATTGTCTGAAAGGTCCTTAAGCGGGTATTTCAGAGTAACCGAAAGCAATATAATAACAAGGATATCGGGGACGGTATAAATAATATCCACAATCCTCATCATAATCATGTCTACCCTGCCGCCGAAATATCCAGCTATGGACCCGTATAACGACCCAATCACCAGTATTATCGCACTTGCCACAATGCCGACCAGCAGCGATATCCTGCTTCCTGCCATAATCCTGATCATTAGGTCACGGCCAAGGCTGTCGGTTCCAAGCAAATGCGGAAACACTTTCTCACCGGCCTCAATCCGTTCCAGTTCCTGTTCCGAGTATTCCATAATGCCAAGGTTTTCACTTCCCCTGATCTGCTGTTCGTATGAATACGGATAAAAGAACGGAATGACAAAGGCAAAAATCATTATTAATATGATAACGACCAGCGAAGCCATCGCCAGCTTATTCTTTCTGAATCTTCTAAAGCCGTCCTTCCAAAAGCTTACGCTTTCACGCATGACAATCATGTTCTGCCTTTCCTGCTCTGTTGCAGGCAGGAAGTCGGAAAAATCCGGCTGAAAACTTAAAGGATTCTTTTTATATTCCTTGTAATCCATCCCTGTCACTCCTTCCTATTTCAGCTTAATCCTCGGATCTATAATCTTGTAGGCTATGTCAACGATTACATTCATTGTAATAAGCAAAAATGCCAGAAAAATTGTAGTACCCATAATCAGCGGGTAATCCCTGTCTGTAATTGAACCGACAAACTGGCTTCCAAGCCCGGGAATTGTAAATATCTTCTCAATAACAAAACTCCCGGTAAGAATATTCGCAAGCATCGGACCCAAGTAAGTCACAACCGGAAGCACTGCATTACGCAAAGCATGCTTGAACAGCGCCTTTAAACGGCTTAGCCCCTTTGCCCTCGCCGTCCTCATGTAATCCTGCCCCAGCACGTCAAGCATACTCGACCGCATAAGCCTTGAAATATATGAAGTCGGATAAAAGGCCAGGGAAACCACGGGAAGTACATAATGAAGTGGCGAAGTTAATCCGAAAGTCGGCAGAACATGCAGTCTTACGCCAAAAAAGAGCATCAGCACCGTCGCCGTAACAAAACCTGGTACGGCTATGCCGAGCGTAGAAAAAAACATAATAAGCCTGTCCGGCCATCTGCCCCTGTTCAGGGCTGCAACAGCACCCATGGGAATACCGATACATACTGCAAGAAGAATGGCCACCAGTCCCAGCTTTGCGGAAACAGGAAACCTTGTTTTTATAATATCGTTAACTTCCTGCCCCCTCATTTTCAGTGAAGTACCCAAATCACCCCGGATCAGCCTTTTCATGTAATTCAGGTATTGAACCCAAATAGGCTTGTCCAGGCCGTATTTTTCATGGAGTGCTTTCAGGGTCTGCTGCGATGGCGCCTTTTCCGAAAGAAACGGTCCTCCCGGAACAAGGTACATCAGGAAAAACGTCAGCGTTGCCACCAAAAACAAGGTTATTACAGCCGATACTATCCTTTTTACTATATATGCACTCATCAGTTACACTCCTTAATCCTTAAAAGCCTGCTTAGGCTTCTGAAACCACGGGAATTCAGAAAGCACCATCCCTGCATAAATGCGGCAAGGCAGCCGGATGTTTTTGCAATTGCCTGTCCGTTCATGACCAGGACAAAAATCTACCCAAACAGGCGAAAAAATCAGAATATGAAACCATATACCCGATTTGCATGCATTTCATTATACTTTACATAACGTTATATGTCAATTTATCCAGGTAATATAATCCATAGTAAATATTGTAATTATAGTATACATAATTTTATAATTACTTGATGCTTCCAGAAAAGATTTATTGGACAGGTTCTGAATCATGAACAGAGAGTCAAAACGAGATGTTTTTATCTTGCAAAATCATTGAACCAGAAAAGCAAAAAGAGCTTGCATGAATACCCGCAAACTCTCTTCTCCTGAAAAAACAAAACCTAAAGCCGTTATTTTCCTTTAACCGTCCAAAGTCCAAGCGCAGGATTGGAAATATAAAAGTATGTTTCATCGCTTCCTTTGAAATAACCGTCTGTTATGCCTTCGGGCCTGTATTTTCTTTCGGCCTCGTCATATGGTATGTAATTGAATCCTACCCCTTCCACTTCTTCACGGGTTAAATACTTAACCGCGTAAGTAATGGTAAACCTTCCGTCACTTGAACCATGTATCAGGTGTGCTGCTGCCGACGGGTTTTCCCTCAAATCAGCGTTTTCCCTGTATTGCTTAAGGGTGTTTTCCCTGCCCTTGTAACCGTACTTCCTGATTAATCTGTCTATATAATCATCCTCCCCGAATTTCCTGACACCGGGCGCAAGAATTATCAGTTCGCCGCCGTCGGCCATTGCCATGCGTGTACGGTAAATAGCCTTGTTTCCGAGCCATGTACTCTTGAACTCCCTTGGATCCAGGTAAACAACGGCTTTTTTGATCGGTTCGTCCAGCCGGATAAGGTTCTTTTCGCGGCTTAACTCAACGGCCGCTTCGAATATTTTCCTTCCGGTACCCGCAAATACCCCCTCTATTCTGACATCATCCCCGCAGGCGGTGGTTACGGTCAATATATATACCAGCGGGAGGCCGTTCAGGAAATACTCCTGGGCATAGTCAAATACTTTTCTGACCGGCGAATGATCCTTGCCCATGATACGCTCCATTCCAAAAACCGCTCCCAGTATGTGGCTGCGGTTGATGGTATCCTTGCCGCCGCACCCTACAAGTATGTTTTTGGTATAATTGGCCATTCCGACAACTTCATGGGGTACAACCTGGCCGATTGAAATGATAAGATCATATGAAGGATCGAGAAGCCGCCTGTTAATTTCCACCGGAAGCGGATCGTTTATTAGGCCTTCGGACACCTCAGCAACATAACCTGCAGGCACTTCGCCGATTCGTACAACATCCTCCCTCCAATTATGAACAAGAACATTTTCATACGGTACCACTCCTTCGAAAAATACCTCGACCTGTTCCTTTGTCATAGGATCATGTGTCCCCAGAGCGGGCATTACATCCACCTGTACCGTATCCTTCAGCTTCGAATAAATCATTGCCGTTATTTTCCCTGCACCTGAATGCATTCTTGTAAAGTCGGGAGGGATCAGCAAAACCTTTTTCAGGGGTTTCTTCGGAGCCTCGTTCAGTACCTCATCCAGAATAACCTGCAGTTCTTCATTGGTAATTCCTTTATCAGAATTGGCAATTCTGATTATTTCCTTCATTTCAACCATCCTTATCGGCTGATCCGCGGATAAATCCCGCGAACCAGCCCTATTTTCATCCAGGTAATTGAACCCGTCTTAAACATTGTATGTTGTAGCAGAAGTACTTCCTCCTTCGCCCGTCCAGTTGGTATGGAAATATTCACCCCTCGGCCTGTCGACCCTTTCATAGGTATGAGCGCCGAAATAGTCACGCTGGGCCTGCAGGAGGTTGGCGGGAAGTCTTTCGCTTCTGTAACCGTCATAGTAACACAATGCTGATGCAAATGCAGGTACAGGAATCCCGTTCATCACTGCTGCTGATACAACCCTCCTCCAGCTGTCCTGTGCGTTTTCAACCTTTTCCCTGAAGAACGGATCCAGAAGAAGGTTTGTAAGATCGGGATTTCTGTCAAATGCCTCCTTTATCTTGCCAAGGAACCTGGAACGGATGATACAGCCTCCGCGCCACATCATTGCAATACCGCCGTAATTAAGGTTCCATCCATAAGTTTTTGCAGCAGCACGCATCAGCGTGAAGCCCTGGGCATAGGAAACTATCTTTGACGCATACAGGGCCTTGCGGATATCCTCAATCATTGCGTTCCTGTCACCGGTATATTTCGGAGTCGGCCCGGAAAGCACTTTTGAAGCAGTCACTCTTTCATCCTTCATTGCCGACAGGCATCTTGCGAAAACAGCCTCTCCTATAAGCGTCAAAGGTATTCCTTCATCGAGGGCGGCAATGGCAGTCCATTTGCCGGTTCCTTTCTGTCCGGCGGTGTCAAGGATCTTGTCAATCAGGGGTTCCCCGTCCTCATCCTTGTATGCAAGAATATCGCGGGTAATTTCAATGAGGTAACTGTTCAGCTCGCCCTCGTTCCACTCCCTGAACACTTCATGCATTTCATCGGCCGTCATGCCAAGCAAATCCTTCATCAGGTGATAGGCTTCACAAATCAGCTGCATATCACCGTATTCAATACCGTTATGCACCATCTTCACGAAATGCCCGGCACCGTTTTCTCCAACCCAGTCACAGCACGGCGTACCGTCCTCAACCTTGGCCGCTATTGCCTGGAAAATATCCTTAACGTGCAGCCATGCTTCGGGCGATCCTCCGGGCATAAGGCTTGGGCCTTTCAGTGCCCCTTCCTCGCCTCCCGATACCCCGGTTCCTATATACAGCAGTCCTTTTTCCTCAAGGTATTTCGTACGTCGTATGGTATCAGGGAAGTGAGAGTTTCCGCCGTCAATTATAATATCACCCTTGTCAAGGTAAGGAATCAGAAGTTCAATGAAATCATCAACCGGTTTTCCGGCTTTGACCATGAGCATAATTTTTCTCGGCTTTTTCAGGGAATTTACAAGTTCCTCCACCGAATAGGTTCCGATAATGTTCTTTCCCTTTGCCCTTCCCTCTATGAAAGCGCTTACTTTTTCGACAGTACGATTAAACACCGCAACGGTAAAGCCCTTGCTCTCCATGTTCATGGCAAGGTTTTCACCCATAACCGCAAGACCGATTAAACCTATGTCCGCTTTGCTCATATATAATCCCTCCTTATAAAATATTCGGATTATCTTCTAACGCGGGCATTTCCTTCCCAAATGCTCCATACCTGTTCCTCATCCGCAGGCTGTGCATAGTCGGTAAGGAATGTCGTTGCCATCGCACCTGTAGCCCATCCGAACTGTATCCACTTTTCGGGTTCCCAGCCCTTGAGAACACCGTACAAAAGTCCGCCGACAAATCCGTCACCGCCGCCGATTCGGTCAAGCACATGAATTTCGCGGGGTTCAACCACATACCAGTTATTGCCTTCAAGCATAATTGCGCCCCATAAATGCTTGTTTACGCTTATTACTTCACGAAGCGTCGTAGCGAAAACAGAAGCATTGCTGTATGTAGCTTTTACCCGGGTAATCATTTCCTTGAAGTTATCGATCTGCGCCGAAAGATCCCTGCCACCTGCTTCAGGGCCTTCAATTCCAAGGCAGAGCTGGAAATCTTCCTCGTTTCCTATAAGGATATCTGCAACACCTGCAATTTCGGAGAAAATGTCCCTCAGTTCCTTTTCGCGGTTTTTCCAGAAAGATGCCCGGTAATTCAGATCAAATGATATTTTCGTACCATGTTTTTTTGCAGTTCTGGCAAGTTCAAGGCAAAATGTACTTGTTTCAGGAGACAGAGCTGCAATAAGGCCTGACATATGCAGGATTTTTACTCCGTCCCGGCCAAAAAGCCTTTCAAGGTCAAAATCCTTCACATTCAGGGTTCTTCCCACTTCACCGGCACGGTCATTCCATACTCTTGGGCCTCTTGAGCCAAAGCCGGTATCAGCAATATTAAACTGGTGACGATATCCCCACGGTCCGCCCTGGGGAACTTCCTTGCCTTCGTACTCCATATGTCTGCTGGCCAGATCATCCTTGATAAACCTGGCAATCGGGCTGTCCTTGACAAATGCGGTCAGTACCTTTACTTTCATTCCCAGGTAGGATGCTATGCTGGCAACGTTGGTTTCCGCACTGGTAGCCTGCATTATATACAGGTTGCTGGAGTGAACAGGCTGAAAATTCACAGGAGTAATCCTCACTCCCATACTCGTAGGAACCACCAGGGAATAAACGGCATTCTCCTTAAGTTGCATGAATTTTCCTCCTTCTATGAGTTTATTCATATATATTTTAACTCATTCTGAACACGCTGGACAGGATGGATTTCGCTGCAGTTTCCCAGCGGGGTACAATAATACCTACATATTCTTGAATACTCCCACGGATGCAATGAATAAACATATGACGACTATCAGATTCCATGCAATAACCGGAAGAAGGGCATAAAATTCACTGCCTCCCGAAGCAGTTATACCAATCATCACGAAAATTCCCGGCAGGACGACGATAAATGAAACAAAAAGCTTCAAAAACAGCTGCATGACCTTATTGTGTATTTTCCCGAAAAGACGCAGGGACACGATATCGCCATATATATATACAGCACCATACAGGGTATAGCTTACAATGCACAGCAGTATAACCGGTAAAGTTGTATTATAGAAGAAATAGGAAACAGCAAAGAGAATGGCTCCGTCAAGCAGATTCTTGACATTCTCCGTAAGGGTGGAGTAAAAAAGCTTTTTTACATTGGATTCAGGAATAAGGAATATATACGGTTTTCCCAGTTCTGTCGGCCATTTTCCCTGGACTACAAAAAAGAAAAGCATATATGCGCTGAAAAACAGTGTTACCAGGATGCTTATTCCTCCTTCGCCCATAAGGAACTTAAAACCAATACCAAACAATACAACCATCAGCGTGGCCTTGTCGAAAAAAAGGAAAAAGCTTGCCTTTCTGTATTCCAGCATGTGTTTTTCAAAAATCGTCCGGGCACCGTAACCTGAAAACCCGCCTTTTACATTCCGCACTTTCTTCTTATTCAGGGTTACATCACGGCCTTCCCGTTTTGCCCGGAGTTTCGACTCAAACTCTTCTGTTGCGCTTAATACATCTTCATAATAGTCCAGGTCCAGTTTCGACAAAACCGCAAGCAACAATCCAATAATAAGCACAAGAACAACAGCATTTGCAAAGAAGCCAAGATCAATGCCATAAACCGCAGCTGATGCCATGGAAGCAATCTGTCCCGCAACAGGAATATATGAAAAAAACCGTGTATTAAGGTAAGCTACCAGGGCATCACCCAGTGAACGTTTTTCGGCAAGCTTAATAACAAAGAACAAAACAAACAGTACAGCCGAAACGTCAAGCAGGCGTTTTGCAAAAACACGTCTTCTGATATTTTTTGATGTAATGCTGTAAACAACCATTCCAAGGACCGGAAATGCGGCGGAATAGAATAAAACTGCCGTAATAAGCGCCAAAATCCCATAATCGGCCAGCACGAAATTGTTTTTTATGTTCGGAATCTGGAAAACTGTTATCATTACAACGAACAGGGAAACACCGATACGCTTTATGAACCCGTACAAAAGCACCCTGCTCGGTCTCAGTGGCGCGGTAAAAACCAGGTTAACATCGGAAAAGCGGAAATAAGTGCTTCCCTTTTCAATTCCCTGCCTTAACCCGACATAAAAGCCAACAAGTATGAAACCGGTAACCGCTGCACTGAATATTTCATTACTGATAACACGTACCGCCCCGGAAGGCATAATTAACGCAATTACCAGAAATCCAACCAGGAATATTCCTATCAGTATATAGCCGATAAGGGCAAGCGGTTTGCGTGCCAGACCGCGTATTATATTTTTAAGCTGTTTCCTGATTAAATAGAACATCGCATTCATATACCGGTTTCTCCTTCCGTGTACCTGAAAAATACCTCCTCCAGCGACTCTGCCTTTTCGGCCAGTTCTTTCCTGGTGGTTGACAGGACAACTTTTCCTTTGTTCATTATCAGCACCTTGTCCCATACTTCCTCAATGCTGTCGATTATATGGGTGCTAATTAACACCGCGCAGCCTTCATTTTTAAGTTCAATGAAAATGCTTTTTAATTCCTTGATGGCTTTTGGATCAAGCCCAACCATGGGTTCATCAAACATTACCATTTTCGGGTTTATTACCAGGGCACAGCATATGCTCAGCTTCTGCTGCATTCCCTTTGACAATTCCTTGCCGAGCTTATTCGTTTTATCCAGCATGTCAAAACGGGCAAGAAGGGCGTCGGCCCGCTCCCTCCAGTTGTCGTCAAGACGGTATGCACGGGCAATGAATTCAATATGTTCATATACGGTCAAATATTCATAAACCGCCGCTGCTTCGGGAACATATCCAAAAACCCTTTTGGCCGCAGTCGACTTGCAAGGATAGCCGTCAATCAGGATTTCTCCGTCAAACTTGAGAAGACCGGCGATTGATTTTATCGTCGTACTTTTTCCGGCACCGTTAGGACCAAGCAATACTGCTATTTCGCCTTTTTCCACCTCGAAGCTTATATTGTTGACGGCAAGAAAGTTATTGTACTTTTTGGACAATCCTTTTACCTGCAGCATAAATCTGCTCCTTTCAATACCAATATCTGCTACATTATACAACTCTATGGCATAGTTTTCAATGAAAACTCCTCACTCATTACCCACTGTAATCTCCTTATCCATTCCTTTTTTACATGTTCGGGTAAATCAACCGTTCTTTATATACCAGCAATCTTTACCAGTACCGTTCTGCCGCTGTGCGTCACCCTGTACAGTTCATTGGTGCCTCTGCCTGATACGGGATGTATATCATTGCTGTTATATCTCTCCATGAGAAAATCCACGGAATTATTCATAACAATCCTCCGTGTGCAGAATATGCATGATGTACTTGATTAATCTGAATACAGCTTATTTGTGAAAATGGGCCCGGAATAAACAAAAACGCTCCCTTCAGGCTATTCGGTCTAATACCTGCAAGGGAGCATTTCTTTATCGACCGCAACATTTTTTGTACTTTTTGCCGCTTCCGCACGGGCAAGGATCATTTCTGCCAATTTTCTGAACGGTAATACGGCTGTCCTGGTGAAGCTTTAATCGTATTTCTTTCCTCTTTTCATCCGAAAGCAGCCTGTTCCACTGTGGCAGGTTATACAGCCATTCAGCCTTTGCCTTCAGCATATTGTAATAGAGTTTTTCAAAATCAATATTAAGGGTAATGGCTGAATCTTCATTCAGTTCTTCCAGGTTAAGCTGTTCGGTGAGGCTGGTGTTTATTCCGTCAAGAAAACCCATGAAGGTTACCAGGTCCATCGAAAAACCTTCTGCCAGTTCTTTTACTGTGCCCGATAAGCTTTTGCGTTCGTTTTCAAGAATATCTTCATATGCTTTCTTTTCCAGGTCGAGATAGTTTTCTATGAACTGCCTGTATGTACCCGAATCCCGGTTTTCTTCCAGTTTTCGCGTCCATTCCTGATACAAACTCATAACCTTTTTCTCCTTTCAAAGTATCCTTGACAATATTTATCCGCTAACACGTCAGTTACTTACATTTTTTCGGGAGCATCTATGCGGATTAAATCCAGTACATTTTTTATCACGATTTTCGTGCAGTGAATAAGGAACAGCCTTGCCTGCAGCAGATCCTCCTGTTCACTCTTAACCCTGCACGCATTGTAAAACCTGTGGAAATGTGATGCCACATCCATTACGTAATGTGTCAGCCGGCTTGGCTCAAGAGTCTGCGCAGCCATCTTTATTTCCTCGGGATAATCTGCAAGTTTCTTAACCAATGCCAGTTCTTCAGGCTGGGTAAGCAAAGCCAGGTTTATTTTTTCCGAAGGAATTCTTTCAATATTTTCCTCGGCAAGCTTTCTCAGGATGCTGCAAATCCTGGCATGGGCATACTGAACATAGAAAACGGGATTATTATTCGACTGTTCAACAGCAAGGTTCATGTCGAAATCCAGGTGGCTGCCCGAGGTTTTCATGTTGAAGAAAAACCTTGCAGCGTCAACGCCCACTTCATCCAGAAGATCGTCCAGCGTTATTGCCCGGCCTGTTCTCTTTGACATTCTTACAATCTCGCCGTCCCTGTAAAGGTGAACAAGCTGGAACAGCACAATCTGCAGCCTGTCTTTCGATATTCCCAGGGCTTCCATCGCAGCCTTCATTCTTGCCACATGGCCGTGATGATCCGCGCCCCATAGGTTTATAACCCTGTCAAAACCTCTTTTTATGAATTTATTGCGATGGTATGCTATATCGGCTGCCATATAAGTCGGGTATCCGTTTTGCCTGATCAGCACTTCGTCCTTTTCAAGACCGGTTTTTTCGGCACTGAGCCACAGCGCACCGTCTTTTTCAATTACATATCCCCGGTCCTTCAGATAATTTATTGTTTCTTCAACTTCACCATTCTCGTACAGCGAACTCTCGCTGAACCAGACATCATAATTTATCCTGTATCTTTCAAGTGCATCCTTAATTCTTTTAAGATTTTTCGGCAGCGCATACTCAACAAGAATTTTTCTTCTTTCTTCAGGACTCCTGTCCAGAAGATCCGAACCGTGTTCCTTAATATATTCCTTTACATGATCTATAATGTCTTCACCATGGTAACCATCTTCGGGGAAAGGTACGCTGTCTTCCCCCATAAGCTGCTGCAGGTATCTTGCTTCCAGGGATATTCCGAACTTCTCAATCTGGTTCCCAGCATCGTTTACATAGAATTCCCTTGTTACATTATATCCTGCTTTTTCAAGCACACTGGCAATACAGTCGCCAAGGGCACCGCCGCGGGCATTGCCCATGTGCAGCGGGCCGGTAGGATTCGCGCTTACAAATTCTACCATTACCTTTTCGCCGTTGCCGATATTTACTTCCCCGTAATGTTCCTGCTTCTCGTCAATAAGTCTCAGCGTCCTGTACAGCCATTCGTTGTTAAGGTAGAAGTTGATAAAACCAGGCCCGGCAACCTCAACCCTCTCAATGTATGTCCCCTCGGTTTTTATATTCTTTGCAATTGTCTGAGCAAGGTTTCTCGGTGCAGTTTTTGCAAAGCGCGCCATCTGCATCGCCAGGTTCGTGGAAATATCCCCGAAAGCCTCTTCCCTTGGTTTTTCAAACATAATTTTGGGGATTTCGGTTTCGGGAATATCCCCTGTCGATACTGCATTACTTATTGCTTCTTTAAGCGCCGCTTCAAGTTGTTCAGTAATTTCATCATATATACTGTACATCAAACCACCCTTTTTGTTTATTACTGGACTTTTACATTCAAAGTGGTAAAACTGGTTAACTGGTTATTTACCTCGATAAAGTATTCCACGTCAATACTTCCGCCGGAATCATCCATATTTACAGATACTTTCTGGGCGGTTACACCAACCTCAAATGTCCCGTATTCGGTACTGTATTCCGATGTATGCCTGCGGCCTTTTTTAAAAACCATAAGGCTGCTTACATTTCCGGAACGGATTAACGTAACCGAATCGGGTTCTATTTTCAGCGTGGTTGTTGTGCCGTCCATGCCGGTCAAATGGCTTTCATTATAGGTGATATAGTAATTTCCGTCTTCCTTGTAATAAACACCCTCGGTTATAAAGTTAAAAACATCGGCATCCTTGTCAGGATGCTCCTGCCTGCTGTTCACGGTAATCATTACGTCTTTTTTCAAGATTTTTCCCTCTTTCAATCTTTTATAACATAATATTCTATATATTAACCATTTATTTTACAAGATTTATTTGGTAATTTTCCAAATCCACCCTTTCAACGTCCGATATCTCTTTTCCTAGAATCATTCCGCCCAGTCTTCTGAACTTCTCAACACTGTCACTTGTATAATACCGGTATGTTACGTTTTCTCCCATGCTTTCAAGGTTTTCCTTCTGCAAGAGCTCTTTCAGGGCAATTGCCAGTTCTTCCGCTGAACTCACAAGCACAACATCATTGCCCATTACCTCGCGTATTGTATTTATGAGAAGCGGATAATGAGTGCATCCAAGCAAAAGAGTATCTATTCGGGCTTGCTTTAACTCCTTAAGGTATTCTTCAGCAACCATTTTGGTGATCTCATTGTACCACCATCCCTCTTCAGCAAGGCTGACAAAAAGCGGACATGCCTTCGGGAAAATGCTTACGTCCGGATTCATGCTCTTAATAACCCGTGGATACAGACCGCTTTGGGTTGTTGCCGGTGTTGCTATAACTCCTATCCTTCCGTGCCTTGTTTTTTTCAGGGCACTTCTTGCCCCAGGTTCAACAACTTCAATAACCGGCACTTTGATAAGCGATCTTAATTCAGGCAGTGCCACTGCGCTTACCGTGTTGCATGCAACAACAACAAGCTTTACATCCATTGAAAGCAGAAACGCCAAATCCTGCCGTGTATATTTAATAAGCGTCTCCTTGGATTTTGTACCGTAAGGTGTCCGGCCGTCATCACCAAAATAAACAATACTCTCGTTGGGAAGCTGTTTCATTATTTCCTTGACTACGGTCAGCCCGCCCAAACCCGAATCAAAAACTCCGATAGGCCTGTTATCCATTATAATCTCCTCTCGAACAATCTGTAATACTCCCTGAAACGCAAAAATGAAAGTTCAATCAGCTTATCCAGCAGTTCCCGGTAACTTATTCCTACAGCCTCCCACAGCTTAGGATACATGCTTATGCTTGTAAATCCCGGCATGGTATTGATTTCATTGATGAAAACTTTTTTTGTGCCCTTCTGTACAAAAAAATCCACCCTGGCAAGCACCGCACAGTCCAGTGCCCTGAATGCGGTTATTGCATCCGTACGGACTGTTTCAATAACATCCTTGTCCAAATCTGCGGGAATGCATATTTTCGAATCAGGCTTTATATATTTTGCTTCATAGTCATAAAATTCATTGCACGGAATTATCTCTCCTACGGTTGATGCAACAGGTTCATCAAAACCCAGGACCGCGCATTCCACTTCCCTGCCGTCTATAAATTCTTCAATCAGTATTTTCCGATCATAATTAGCTGCAGTTTCGAGAGCCTTAGCAAGCCCGGCGGGATCCTTAACCTTTGAAACCCCTACCGAAGAACCTGCATTTGACGGCTTCACAAAGCAAGGATAACCTATGTACGTTTCAACCCTCTTGTGAATTTCAGATATATCACCGTGTATTTCATGCCTTTTTACCACGATATATCTTGCCTGGTTCAGGCCTGCGTGTTCAAAAAGGATCTTGCTGACTGCCTTATCCATTCCCACGGCCGATGACAATATATTGCATCCCACGTATGGAATACCGGCGAGTTCCAGCATCCCCTGCACCGAACCGTCCTCACCGTTAATACCGTGCAATACCGGGAATACAATATCCACGGGTCCGCCGCAAACTTCCTCGACGAAATTCTTAACGGAAGGAAAAGCCGACGAAAGCCTTGCACCTGCTTTATCGAATTCCTTCCTTGCCTGTTCTTCCCATTCACCCGTTTCCACTAAACCGTATTCACCTCGGTAAGGTAGCCATTCACCGTTTTTTGTAATTCCCACAGGCAATATTTCATATTTTTCGCTGTCGAGATTTTCCAGAACAGACCTGGCTGAAACCCTTGAAACCTCATGCTCGGATGACTGACCGCCGAAAAGGACGGCAATCCTGGTCTTTCTCTCCATTATGTATCACCTTCTAACATGCAAACGAAAATACATTCTTAATTCCGGGCAAAAAGACTTTAAACTCAATATTCAGCGACCGTGTATTTCACCACGAAATTCAAATGCCATTCTTTGATTATACATGAAACTACCCGTCTTTTACAAGACGGGCGGATTTATTACCATTTTCAGCAAGCCTGCCGGTTTAAGCCATGAACGGTTAATCTTCCAGGATTTCCCCGTCATAATACAGCTCAGTTGTGCTGGTTTCCTGGGTTTCTTCTTCAGCAGGAACGTCCTCGTTGGGCAGTACCGAATAGCTTTGTTTTCTGTCTATCAGTGCCTCATTTCTCGGAAAAGCATTGTCCAGCCTGAAATTGCCCTTGAATTCCTTCTGTTCCTTTCCGTTTATCAGGAATTTCACCGTTTCAATATCCTTAAGTTCGGTCAGAGTATTTACCACCGAGTAAATTGTCATTTCTTCCGCTTCCTTCCCGCCCGGATGATTGTCCACGAATTCTTTCGTCATATCCACTATAGCGGTGCGGCCTTCGATTTTTACAGGTGACCTGAGCGATGTACCTTCGGGGATTGTGGGCTTCAGTTCGCTGCTTGCCGGTCCGTTTATAAGTTCCTTTACCAGTACCGAAGCCAGTTTCTCGGTTCCCTGTTTTGCATCTTCCATGCTGATATAGCGTATTTCATTTACAAGGCGGGTACCGTCCTGATTTGAAAAGTAAAGCGTTACCGGCAGCTTTTCATTCAGCCTTCGTGCCTCTTCTTCGGTCAGTACAATACTGCTGACAGGACGCAGTTCGTCTTCCTCAAGCTGCTTTAATGCCTTGTCATTCGCTTTCATACAACCGCTGATCAGCAGGATAGCAACCAGCATGACTATTATTGCGATTCTTTTTTTCATGCTCCAAAAACTCCTTCTTGGATTTGTCTAAAATATACCTATGCCTGTTACCGGACAAATATACGCTGTGTACCCGACAAATTTTCATTCAGCATTTGGAGCATGAAAACCGGGTTGCAGCTAAAAAGGCCGGAATCATCAAAATCGCAGCGAGCGGACGTATTCGATCATGTTTTTTGCAGCGATGGCCCCCTGCCCTACCGCTACGGCTATCTGTTTAAAAACACCTGTGCAGTCGCCTGCGGCATAAAGACCGGGAATATTAGTTTCCTGCTTTTCATTTACAACAATTGACTGTTCCCTGGTCAGTATCCCCATCTTCAGTGCAAAATTAATACTGGAAGCGGTGCCGTAGGCAACAAAGATCCCGTCAACGGGAGTTTCAGAACCATCCTCAAAAACTATTTTTTCAAGGACTTCATCGCCTTCAAAGGCAGCAACCGGTTTCTCGTTAATCCTGAACTTATCGGCCGGAAAACCGGAAGTGAACTCGGCTTTTTCGCCGTTTGTGAATATGGTTACATCATTTGTGAAATTAAGAAGCTCCTGTGCCTCGTGCAACGCAAAATCCTTGTATCCAAGCACTCCGACTTTTTTCCCCCGGTAAAAAAAGCCGTCACATGTCGTACAGTAACTGATTCCTTTGCCTTCAAACTTTTTCAGGTTCCGTATCTTTATGGCTGCCTGCCTCTGCCCGGTTGCTATCAGGACGGTCTTTGCCGTATAGACATTATTTACCGTTTTCACGTAAAAAGCATCTTCCTTTTCTATTCCTATTACTTCTTCTTTCAGTATTTCTGCTCCAAGACGTTTCAGCTGCTTTTCACCTTCACTTAAAAGCTTATCCCCAGAAACGGGCTCGGAAAAACCGTAATAATTCTCAATTTTTGAGGCTTTTTTCAGCACACTGTCCCCAAGACCCAGGACAAGGGTTGCAATATTCGCGCGCACAGTATACAGTGCGGCAGAAATCCCCGCCGGGCCGTCGCCTATAATGACTGCATCATATATCATGTTACATCCTCTCCTTCATATGGTATTTTAACAGTTTATAAGTCACAAGAACAAGCCCGTCGGCATAAAATGACACTGTAATATTCAACAGAGGTGATTTTTCCGATGAGCGATTTTTCCAATTACCTGCATGGCCAGATAACAAGAAAAAAAATAGAAAAAGGGATTGAAATGCTGCGCAATGAAAGCGCTGCAGAACTCAGAAGAAAGCTTCAGAACGTGAATATTGACGAAGCCCTGAAGAAACTTGACGAGTACGACAAGAACCGTTTGAGGGAACTGGGTATCAACATAAGTGAATACAGAAACAGGATCACTGAGGCCGACATTCAGAAAATTTACCAGGTACTCGGCCGCGACGGTGAAAAGGTTATCCGCAAGCTCCGGGACCTTCTCCGCTGAACAGACCGTTTACAAGGTTCTGTAAAGGAGGTAGTTATTCATGGGCCAGAGTATGGATGACAAAATCCGTCAGATTTCAGATATGCTAAACAGCCCTGAAGCCCAGGAAGGCATTCGGCAGTTGTTCAGTTCCCTTAACAGTGGCAGGGAATTTGACACTGAATCATATTCCGGGGAATATTCCGGGGACGAACAGGAATACCCTCAGAATTCCGGACAGCTGATGCTTCGCGAAACAGACTGGATCAGGAGAATGCAAAATCTTCTCAACCAGGTAAATAATATAGAAGATTCGAGAATCAACCTGCTGAACTCATTACAGCCTTTTCTGAACCCGGTAAGAAGAGAACGCTGTGCCACCTGTCTCAATATCCTGAAAATCGCAAGTATAATCAGGAATGTAACAAACAATGGCGGGAGGTTGTTGTGATGTCAGCAAGCAGTGAACTTATGAACATACCGTTGCCGACAGAAAAAGACAACATAAAGTATCCTCAGTCACCTTCTTCAGACTACCATGGCGGTTTGCCGGACGTAAAAAGCCTTCTGAAGAAAATAGAGATTGATGACATTTTGCTCCTGGGTCTTATTCTCCTTATTGCATCGGATGATGATTGCGACAATTTCCTGCTGGTCCTTTTGATTTTTATTTTTCTCGCAAGTCTTGACAGACTTTTCCCTCTTCCGGGAACTTAATTAGAATATTAAGTGAAACACCGCTTCTTGATTTCAGGCATAAGAAGCGGATTTGTTTTTTTATTGCCAATCATTGCATGTTTTATTCCGGAATACTTTTTCTTACGAGTGCGCACAATTTAACTGAGATCTGTTTTGCTATCTTCGGTTTTCAATTGACAAAGGAAATGAGGGAGAACATGAGAAAACGAAAAATTGTGAGGATTGTTACTGCAATTGTCATTGCAGCATGCCTTTTATACCCCGTCATTTCAGACGTAGCAAGGGACTTTTTCGGATACAGCCGTGCAGTTCTTTCATATTACGGCTCAAGGGGACCCGAGGTTGTAAACATACAGAAAAAACTGAAACAATGGGGATACTATAACGGGGAAATTGACGGAATATTCGGATATCAAACCTATAAAGCGGTTAGATATTTTCAGTATAAAAACGGGCTTAAAGTTGACGGGGTTGTGGGACCCGAAACACTTTCAGCGCTGGGTCTTCCGACGGGGACCAATCAATCCTCGTCTAACAGGGATTTGGAACTGCTAGCCCGTTTAGTACACGGTGAAGCAAGAGGAGAACCATATATCGGGCAGGTAGCAGTTGCGGCAGTAGTTTTGAATCGTGTTAAGGACAGCAGATTTCCTAACACGATTGCGGGCGTTATATACCAGCCGGGTGCATTTGATGCAGTAAGGGACGGTCAGATAAACCTTGAACCTAACGCCCAGTCATACAAGGCCGCCCGTGACGCAATGAACGGATGGGATCCCACATATGGCTGCATTTATTACTATAATCCCAGTACCGCTACGAGCAAATGGATATGGTCAAGGCCCATCATGCTGAAAATAGGGAAACATAATTTTGCCAAGTAACTTTACAGGGATGCACCAGGAAGTGCATCCCTGTATGTTTTTTGCGCCGTTCTTGCGATACCCCCGTATTTCCATGGAAATAACCGCGGTTATTGTTCATCTTTATCGGTGCTTCCGGACATGGAAAAATAATTGTCAATTCCCTTCTTTATTGCTTTGGCCAGTTTCTTCTGATAGCTTTCGGTCCTGAGTTTCTGTTCTTCCTGTTCATTTGACAGAAAACCGCATTCCACAACTACTGTAGGTGTTTTCACATTTCTGAAGATCAGAATCGGCGTGGTTTTTGCCAGAGCCTGTCGTTTATTTGTCGGATCGACTTCCTCCCTCAGGACTTTCTGGATGCATACCGCAAGTCTTTCGCTTTCTTCCGAGTTAGGCGGATAAAAAACCTGTGCGCCGTAATATTTACTGTCACTGAAATCGTTTAAGTGGATGCTCACAACTATATCCGCACCGCCGTTGTCCATAATTTCTTTTCTTCGGGTTAAGTCCTGCCTTCTTTTTTCGGTAATGTCAGTAGTGCCTTCCTTGTAAACAAGCTTATCTTCTTCCCGGGTCATTATCACCTGGTATCCTGCGTTTTTCAATTCCTCAGCCAAAAACTTCGCAATGGCCAGGTTAATATCCTTTTCATTTGCGCCCGAATAAGCACTAACCTTTCCAGGGTCTTCACCCCCATGCCCGGCGTCCACAATAACCGTTCCAAGGCTTGAAACAGAAGATGCCGGAGATGCCTCCACATCACCGCCAAGATTCAGGCAATAAAGTGCTATTGACAGAAGGAAAATAAGTATAACAAGCGTCAGGTTACTTTTCTTGACCAGTAAAATCATAAAAACACCCCGTCCTTTGTTCCATCTGTAATAACATATTCAAGGAGGGGTTGGCCATATACTAAGTTTACGGATATTATTTTTTGCCGGCTGCGCGGGGATTGTTTTTGTCCTTAATTTTGGTCAGTTTTTCAAATATTTTAAGTTTCTTGATTCTTTTTACAATATAGAAATCATAAAAACCTGCGAGATAACCCAGGCCGGCAATTACAGGAATTATCACAAGCACCGCATGGTATGCCCATTCGTCATGGGTTATCATCCTGGCAATCCAGTAAAGCGGTGCAGTAAATGCCTGCAACACACGTCGTTTGAATACCAGCAGTTCTTCAGGAACGCTGACAAGATAATATACAAGCTGCACAAGAAGAATGGGAAGTGCGCCTATAATACCATACATAAATCCCTTGTACGGCGGCGGATTAATATTGTACTGCGGACGTTTTTCCCTGAAAGCCGTATCACGCATATCGGTGTACATCATTACAGTCATGAAAAGAAAAATAATAACCGAAAAAACCAGTATCCCCGTTTCCAGGCTATTTTTGAACAGGGTTAACACAACGGACGAAAAAACTCCGAAAATAATAAGCGCAATAAAATAATCAACGGTAATTTTAAGACCCCTTTTTATCTGTGACCATACTTTGTTATCCAATTAAACTCCTCCCCTGTTCTTCAGAAAGTTGCTCCCTTCCATGGTTTTAACGCGTTTTTTCACCTCCGCGGCAACTTCAGCAATTTCCATTGCATTTTCATAATCACGATCCTCATTTGTCACCACGGCAAGAGATATGGTCATTATCGGGTAATCCCTTGTTTGTCCCCGGCGGTTTATTGTCGATATATAACCTTTTTTCCTGTCTTCCTCATTATACAGCAAGAGTATCTTATTATCAAAATCTTCAATAATCTTTCTGCATATACCTTCATATTTATCCCATGAAGTTATTATTACAAAATCATCCCCGCCTATGTGCCCTATAAAATCGTCCTTGTTTCCCATGCAATGAACGGCATTCCGGATAATGTCCGCAGTCAGCTTTATGGCACTGTCTCCTCTCGCAAATCCGTACACATCATTGAAGGCTTTAAAGTTGTCCAGATCACAGTATATAACCGCTGTCTCCTGTTTTCTTGCCAGCCTTAAGTTCAGCTCAGCCTGTATTTCTATGTTTCCGCTAAGACCGGTAAGGGGATTTGCAGATCTGTTTCTTTCAATCCTTATGAGAGTGTTCTTGACCCTGCTTACCAGTTCGCGATCGTTGAAAGGCTTTGCAATATAGTCATCCGCACCTAATTCCAGTCCTATCAGTTTGTCTTTTTCACTCGACTTCGCCGTCAGTACAATTACCGGTGTAAGGTTATTACTTTCTTCGGAACGGAGTATACGAAGTACATCAAATCCGCTCATGCCTGGCATTTCTACATCAAGTATAATCAGATCGGGTTTTATCTCTGGTATTTTATCAAGACCTTCTTCACCTGAATAGGCAGAAAAAACTTCAAAACCTTCTTTTGTAAGAATGTCCCTGATTACTGACTGCATTAGTTCAGAATCTTCAATAATCAGTATTTTCCTGTAGACCATATGCATCATATGCCTTTCCGGAACCATTATGCAAAGAAGGTAATATTTGCTAAAGTTTATAAGCAAAAAAAATCCGTCAGCTTAATTATAATCCTAATTCCGAAATAAGTAAATGACACTTACAGGGAGAATGCTAAATATCAATTTATTTTAAGTTAACGGCCTTCTGTTTTTCTTTTGTTTACATAAAAAAACAAGCCCTTTCCGGGCTTGTTTTATACCTCTATACCAAATTATACTGCTTTTTTGTGATCTGACTTGAAATTCTTGCTGCACCTGTTTGCATAACTGCTTGCCACAAAAGATTCTGGCTTTATTTTAGCATCAACACCCATGCCCTCAAAATACCCTACCATTTCCCTGATTAGCTTTCTTGTTTCTCCCCTGGTTCCAATATCTATATGAGCTTCAAGCTTGCAGTCGAAGTTCCTGTAATTATCAGCATAGGTGCACAGCGTATCTATCAGCAAATCGTGCAGTATTGAAAGAATTTCATAGGTTATAACCGTTTCCCTTGATATTTTTTCCCTGAGATTGGTATACCTCCTGTTCTCAACTCTTTTATAAACGCAGCACCATGCACCCTGGCCGACCCTGTGAATATGGACACCTGTTGCAAAGCATGTACAGTTTCCCCTAACCTGTGAATCGGTTCCGACGGCCAGCCGGTAGTTCTGGTTGGGATTCTGCGCAATAAAGTTCTTAATCATTTTTGCAACAGTAACTATATCCATGTCCCTCTGCGACGAGTTGAAAAATTTCATTTTTTCATTCATCGCAGCCAAATATTCGGAGGAAACCATATTCACCATCCGCAGACCTCAGAAATTATTTACGTTTCTAATACTATATATGTTAACACTCATTATCACGCCATACAAGAGTTATTTTGCAATATTTTTGTAAGAAGAATATTCCTTTAACAATTTGTCCTTAATATCCCACAGCGGTTTTGACAGATCAACATAATATCTGTGCGGATTGTCAAATCTCGTAACCTCATCCCAGAGCGTTTCTGTCTGAGACAGGCAGTATTTCCGTATCTGGTCAAGAGGCGGGCTTTTGTATACACATTTTCCCTTGTCAAAAATCCTGACATGAAGTTCCCTTACCCGGAAGTTTGTTACGATTTTCCTTTTCCACGTGTGATCAGGATCAAAAAGTTCATAAGGTTCATTTTCATCAATGACTTCATCAGGAAGCGTCAGCAAATCAGCAACCGCCTTGCCGGACTCCTTGTCATAAAATCTCCATACTTTTTTGAATCCCGGGTTTGTTATCTTTTCAACGTTTTCGCTTATCTTTATCTTGGGAACAATCCTGCCGTCCTCCTCAACCGCTACGAGCTTATAGACACCTCCGAAAACCGGTGCGGAACTGGATGTAATAAGTCTTTCCCCTACTCCGAAAATATCCACCCTGGCTCCTTGTACAAGAATATCGCGTATCCTGTACTCATCCAGGGAATTGGAAGCAACGATCTTACAGTCGGGGAACCCTGCATCATCAAGCATTTTCCGGGCTTGCTTTGAAAGATAGGTAATATCCCCGCTGTCAATCCTTATGCCCTTTGGCCTGTATCCTTTTGGAAGAAGTACTTCCTTAAAAACTTTTATAGCATTCGGTACTCCCGATTTCAGAACATCATAGGTATCAACCAGGAGAACGCAGTTGTCAGGGTACTGGTTTGCATAAGCCCGGAAGGCTTCCAGTTCGCTCGGAAACATCTGAACCCAGCTGTGTGCCATTGTACCCAGGGCAGGTATTCCAAATTCCCGTTCAGCAATTGTGCATGCGGTTCCTACGCACCCGCCGATATAAGCAGCCCGGGCACCATATATCGCCCCGTCATAACCCTGTGCCCGCCTGGATCCGAATTCCATTACGCTGCGTCCCTGTGCAGCCCGCACAATCCTGTTGGCTTTTGTTGCTATAAGGCTTTGATGGTTAATCGTCAGCAGTACCATCGTTTCAATAAACTGGGCCTGTACTACAGGCCCTCTTACGGTTACCACCGGCTCATTCGGGAATATCGGCGTTCCCTCCGGTACAGCCCATACATCACAGGTGAACCTGAAATTCCTAAGATAGTTCAAAAACTCCTCACTGAATATTTTTTTGCTCCTAAGGTAACTTATATCCTCATCGGTGAATTTCAGGCTGTTAATATACTCAATAAGTTGTTCCACCCCTGCCATTATCGCATAACCACCGTTATCCGGCACTTTTCTGAAAAACATGTCAAAGTATACTATTTTATCAGCCATACCGCTGTTAAAATAGCCGTTCGCCATAGTCAGTTCATAAAAATCGGTCAGCATTGTCAGATTCAGTCTGTCCACTGACTTCACCCCCCTGATTACTATTACCCTTTTCACTTAACAATATAGATCAATATTTGCTAAATTGAAAGCTTTTAAGACTTTTCAGTAAAAAGTAAATGTTTTTGCCGTATATCGTTTCCCCGAACATGTCCGTTGTTAACAATCTTAACACGTAATATAATAAAACTGTACAATACGGCAGGCATTGCCGGAATCCTTCAATGCAAAAATCCGCCGGAGGTGTGTATTTGGCATGATAAAGGATAAGGTAAAAACATTCAGAAACAATCCCAGTCTCTCAGGTATGGCAAGGCTTATCCCCAACGTGGTTTTTTCAAACGTTTCGGGTGTTGAATTAAAAATGCAGATAATTATGCCATGGGTTAACGAAGAAGATCCCAATTCAAAAAAGCTTAGATGGCCGCTTATTGTTTTCCTGCAGGGCAGCGCATGGACTTTTCCGGATGTGAATTACCAGCTGCCGCAGCTTGCCTCAATTGCCCGGAAAGGATATGTCGTGGCCACGATAACCCACCGGAATTTCATGGAGGGACACCCGGCACCGGCATTTTTGCAGGATGCCAAGACCGCAATCCGGTTCCTGCGGAAAAACGCAGAAGAATATCACATCGATCCCGATCGTGTTTGCTTCTGGGGTACATCTTCCGGCGGCAATACGGCTCTGCTCGTCGCACTGACAGGGGATGACCCGAAATACAAAACCGATGAATACAGGGAACTTTCCGACAGCGTCTCGGCTGCAGTGGACTGTTTCGGTCCCGCCAACCTGGTGGAACTTTTTGAAAAGGTCAAGGATTCTCTGGACCCCGCTATGGCAAACGGCCTTGCAGGAGGCAGTATAAGCGAACGGATCGACGTGCTCAGGGAGATAAGCCCGCTCCTTGTTCTTCAGAAAAATAAAAAATATCCACCGATTCTCCTGGTTCACGGTGACGCAGACACGATTGTCCCGTATTCCGAGAGCGAAAACATGTTCAAAGCCCTTATTGACAACGGCTATGACGCAGAACTGATACGCGTCGAGAACGCACCCCACGAGGGTTCTTTCTGGAGCTGCGAACTTATTGATGAAATAACTGACTTTATAAAGAGAAAAGTGTAGGCCAGAACAGGCAGTATAACGCTGATGACAAGTTATACTGCCTGTTAATTTTCATGAATTCAGAACAGCGTCTATTTCCTGCAGCTCTTCGGCTGTGAAACTCAAATTGTCAAGTGCCCTGATATTGTCGGCTATCTGCTCCTTGCGGCTTGCGCCTATAATTGCAGAGGTTACCTTTCCGTTTCTCAATACCCAGCTTAAGGCCATCTGTGCCATTGACTGCCCGCGTCGTTTAGCAACCTCATTCAGTTTCCTGATTTTGTTTACCAGTTCATCGGTAATATTTTCCTTCTTTAAAAATACCGATTTCATTGCGCGGGAATCTTCCGGAATACCGTCCAGGTACCTGGACGTCAGAAGTCCCTGGGCAAGCGGCGAATAAACCACGGCACCGATACCCTCTTCCTCCAGTACCTGCTGAAGCCCGTCTTCCATCCGTCTTTCCAGCATGGAATACCGGGGCTGGTTTACAAGCAGCCTTAACCCCATTTGTTTTAAGATACTGGAAGCTCTTCTTGTTTCTTCCGGCCCGTAATTGGACACACCCACATACAATGCCTTTCCCTGCCTTACGGCCTGTGCCAGCGCCTCCATCGTCTCTTCCAGCGGAGTATTCGGATCATACCTGTGGTGATAGAAAATGTCCACGTATTCCAGTCCCATTCTTTTCAGGCTCTGATCAAGGCTTGCAATAAGATATTTCTTCGAGCCCCAGTCGCCGTATGGGCCCTCCCACATGTAATATCCTGCTTTTGTAGATATAATAAGTTCGTCTCGGTAAGGCCTGAAATCTTTTTTCAAAATCTTACCGAAGTTCTCCTCTGCGCTTCCCGGTGGCGGACCATAATTGTTAGCCAAATCAAAATGGGTTATTCCCGAATCAAAGGCAAACCTTACCATCTCCCTCTGGTTTTCAAACGGGGATGAATCTCCGAAATTATGCCACAGTCCCAGCGACAATGCAGGCAGAAGCAGGCCGCTTTTTCCGCAGCGGTTGTATTTCATTTTTTCATATCGGGTTTTATCTGCAACGTATTCGTTCATAACTTTAACCCCTTTGCTTTTTATTTATATATTAAATTACCCTTTTTGGGACCCCGGAAATCATCAACAAATACGTAAAATTCGCAGAAATTTTAAACCGTGAACCATTCCGGCAAAAGCATTATCGGCTGAACCGATCTGAAACAAAATATACCCGGTTTTCCTATAATAGCAGGGTTTTATGTTCTATCAAAGATTAATGGTTTATCCGGGAAAATAAAAGCAAATCAAATGAATAGAACCCGCCAGGCAGGCAGAAACTAAAAAACACAAAATTTACAGGTGATTGCAGTGCAAATGTTCATGCCCGAAACGGTCGTATTTGAACCCGGTTCATTACAGTACCCGCTGGGGGAAAAAATATACAAGTTTTTTATAACGAAACCCGTGGAAATTGTCAGGAGCCCTCTTACTGCCTTTACCCGCAGACTGACAGGTCTTACGGAAAGACAGCGGTACGCGAGGTCAAAAACCATACTGGTGGTAACAATAAACCGTGAAAAGAAACTGGATATCTGCAGACCTTCGGCCGATTACTCCTTCAAGCTTGTAAGCAATTGCCCGGGAAGCTGCGAATATTGCTACCTTCAGACCAATCAGTCATACAAGCCTTATATGAAAGCATTTGTAAATCTTGATGAAATATGGAACACCGTATGCAGCTATATCCCGGAAGATTCTGATAAACCGGTGACCTTTGAAGTTGCAAGCAATGGAGATCCCCTCGCCGTTGAACATATTACCGGGAGCCTTGGTGAAACAATTGAGTTTTTCAGTAAACTTGAAAACGGCAGACTCCGGGTAACCACGAAATTTGACAATGTGGATCTGGTTACAGACAAAAAGCACGGCGGCCATACCCGGTTCAGGGTGAGTATAAATACCGAATATATAATTAATCAGTTTGAGCACCGCACAAGTTCACTGGAAGAAAGGCTCAATGCAGCGGCAAAACTTGCCCGCGCGGACTACCCCCTTGGTTTTATAATTGCACCGATTATGATTTATGAAAACTGGCAGAAAGAATATAACTTACTGCTTCAAAAAGTCTATGACAAGCTGAAAAATGAAAATATAAACAGCCTGACCTTTGAGCTTATTCAACACCGCTATACCGAGCCGGCAAAGCAAAGAATCCTTGAAAGGTTTCCGAACACCAGGCTGGATATGGATGACGCAAAAAGGGAGCTGAAATGGGGCAAATACGGAAAGTTTAAATTTGTTTATCCGAAAGACGATGCCAGGATGCTTAATGAAACGTTAAGCAGCATAATCCATACCTATTTTCCGAATGCGGTAATTGAATATTTTACTTAGTCACTGTCAGCCCGTTCCAATGTTACTATAACAAGTTCATACCGGCAGTTAATGCGGATCGGAAGCAGGCTGTTGCCAAGGCCGCGGCTTATTATCATGCTGGTATTTCCGTCCTGGAACAATCCTGCATCGTATTTCGGAAAGAACCCCTGGTCGGGTACAACAACGGCTCCTATGAACGGAATCCTGATCTGTCCGCCGTGGGTATGACCGCTCAGGACTAAATCTATATCGTTTTCGGCGTATACGTCAAACAGTTCGGGCCTGTGAAGCAAAAGAACCGTATAGCCTTCCGCACCGGCTTTCAAGTTTTTTAGTTTCGTGCTGATCATTGCCTGCTTTTCCCCGAACCAGTCGTTTTTCAGTACAAACCTTGGATCATCCAAGCCTATCAGCAAAATTCTTTCTCCGTCCTTCTCAATTGCGTGCACGCTGTCGCGCAGCAAAATAACCCCTGCTTCCATAAGGCCTGTTTCAAGTTTTTCGAAATCATCGAGGCGTGCCTCGTGGTTTCCTGTTACATAATAAACAGGGGCAATTTCCATGGCATTTTTTACAAACTCAAGTGCAATTTCATAATTTGTACGCCGTGAGTCCACCAGGTCACCGGTTATTACGATAATATCGGGCTTTTCTTCCCGGATCTTTCGAAGCAGTACCGAGTTGTCCCTGCCAAACTCGGAATTGTGAAGATCTGACACATGGGCAATCCTGAACCCTGAAAAAGACCCGGGAAGCCTTTTGCTGGTTATCGTTGTCCTGGTTACTTCAATTGCAGTATTTTCTAAAATTAAAAGAACTACTGCTGCAGTCAGAATTACTGCAGCTATTATAATCAGCTTTAATTTACTGTTACTGTTATTCATAAATCAGCCGAAGATTCTCTCCCTTTGCTAAAAAATTACATTCCATTGCGTTCATTGGAACAAACGATGCTTTCCAAACTTCACAAATGCGCTGTGTATGGGTATCACATTATTTCCCCGGTTTTTCTCCCCTGTTTTCTGTCAAAATACCAATACCCCAGCACACATACCGGTAAAAAATACAGGCACCAGATTTCAAGAAGTTTTGTTCCTGCTATATCATCCGTACCCGGTGTGAATACGGGATTCCCACGGCAACATTCATAAAAACATCATTAATTTTACTTTAGATTTTGCTTTCTTTTTCCTGAATCTGAAGTTACCGTTATATTTGAGCTACTATTTACAGAAACAAGCCGTGCGCCAATAATCTAAATTTTCTTTTATTTTACTATAACATGTACTCAGGATAAATATTTATACATAGTTGGCATGAAAATGTCATTAGATATCAACCGGTGATTTTCAATATATTCAATTTTTTTGAGGATTGTACCAAGATAGTTGATGATCACCATGAAGCATACTTAAAAAAATGCAGACAGGAAGATATTCTCCTTCACGTCTTCTCGAAGGGCTTACATGCCTTTCAGAACCACTCGGGTATGATGTTTTGTACAATGTAACAGTAACCGTAAAAGTACCGCATAACGATTAAATTGTTCCGATAATGCAAAATTGCTTCACTTTAAATGTAAAAACAGATTATGATACAACAGTGAAACTTCCATAAATATATGGTAATTTTCCGGGAACTCAGGCCAAGCATACAGGCAAAGCAAACAAAAACCCACAGAACCAACTGATTCTGTGGGTTTTATTATTGGAGGCGCCACCCAGATTCGAACTGGGGAATAAAGGTTTTGCAGACCTCTGCCTTACCACTTGGCTATGGCGCCAAATAATATACAACAAAGAATATATATTTCCTATATATTCTTTGTTGTATCATTGGAGCGGGATACGAGATTCGAACTCGCGACTTTCACCTTGGCAAGGTGACACTCTACCACTGAGTTAATCCCGCGCAGTATAGAGGATTTAACCTCTATTCTGGTGCCCAGAGGCGGAATCGAACCACCGACACGGGGATTTTCAGTCCCCTGCTCTACCGACTGAGCTATCTGGGCATATGGCGACCCGAAAGGGACTCGAACCCTCGACCTCTAGCGTGACAGGCTAGCGTTCTAACCGGCTGAACTATCGGGCCACATTCGCTTTTTAATTATCAAAGTGGTGGGCACAATAGGGCTCGAACCTATGACCCCCTGCTTGTAAGGCAGGTGCTCTCCCAGCTGAGCTATGCGCCCGTTCTTTCCGCTCTCTCACCGCGGCTTTTTCAGTATACAAAATTATTCGCCCGTTGTCAAGTTGTTCTGATAAAGATTTTTATGTTAATACAGGAATTTTTATTTATGTGCCCTCAAAACATTCTTAATTGCTCGTATAAAGGCACGTCTTCCCCGTCGGCAACGGAAACCCGGATGCTCTCGCTGCTAAATGGTACGTTGCCATAATATTTACCCCTGCAGGTTATAAAATACTTTGCACGTTTTAAAACCACCCTGAACCTTTTCAGGTCTTCGTAAGATATGCTTCCAAGTCTTCTTGCCTTTACAATTTTCATGGCTGTCTTTACGCCGATTCCGGGCACTCTCAGCAACATTTCGTAAGGCGCAGCGTTTATTTCCACGGGAAATAGATGCAAATTCCTGAGCGCCCAACTGCATTTCGGATCCACGTCCAAATCTAGGTTCTGGTGGAATTCATCGGTCAGTTCACTTACGCTGAACCCGTAATATCTTAAAAGCCAGTCAGCCTGGTAAATCCTGTGCTCACGCAGCAGCGGAGGTTCGGTGTATATTGCCGGAAGATTTGGGTGCTGGTTTACCGGGATATATGCGGAATAATATACCCGTTTAAGCGAATAATTCCGGTAAAGGTATTCCGCAAGGCGAAGTATCTGGGCGTCGGATTCGGGTGTTGCACCTATGATAAGCTGGGTTGACTGACCTGCAGGCGCAAATGCCGGTATACTCCTTATTTTTTTCTTTTCCTCGCTGTACTCACGGATCCGTTCATGAATATATGCCATCGGCGTTATTATCTGTTCGTGCTGTTTATGCGGAGCCAATAGCCTCAGGCTTTTTCTTGACGGCAGTTCAATATTGACGCTCACACGATCGGCATACAGCCCTGCCTGTCCAATAAGAGCAGGATCGGCACCGGGAATAACTTTCAGATGAATATACCCGTTAAACCTGTAATTTTCCCTCAACAGTTTAAGTGCCCTGATCATCAGTTCCATTGTATAATCGGGTGATTTCAGAACCGCAGAGCTTAAAAACAGGCCCTCAATATAGTTCCTGCGGTAAAACTGTATTGTGAGCTCACATAATTCCTCAGGCGTAAACGTGGCACGCGGGATATCGTTTGTAATACGGTTTACGCAGTATGCGCAGTCGTAAATGCATGCGTTGGAAAAAAGAACCTTCAGAAGCGATATACAGCGGCCGTCATCTGCCCATGAATGGCATATTCCGGCCATAAAGGCATTTCCAATACCCCCGGGAGTGTTTTTTCTGCCGCTTCCGCTTGAGGAGCATGAAACATCGTATTTTGCCGAATCCGCCAGTATCTTCAGTTTTTCCATCAAATTCACGGTATCACCCGAACATATGTTTGCTATTATTTTACCAGAATTCATAAAAGGGATCAAATATTTATCCCGTTTCTAAAACTGACGGTAAAAGCATATTTATTATTTAAACATGAAATATGAAATATGACATTCTGCATAGAATTTGTGTACTGGGGGTTTTTCAGATGGGTTTTATGGATTTTGAGCCTATACGCAGTGCGGACGAACACGGATACAGGTATATTACGCCAAGAACCGATATTTACCATACCGACAAAATGGTAATACTTAAGTCCGAGCTTCCCGGGATATCGAGAGAAGACATGGAAGTGACGGTAGAAAACACTTATGTCAAACTGTCGGGCCAGAAAAGGCGCATCCCCGTTTTGGGCGACGAGGAGATTTACCGTACTGAACAGTTTTACGGCAGGTTCTCAAGAATTATTCCGCTTCCGTACGAAGTTCAGCCCGACAAGGCAATTGCCGAGTACAAGGACGGAATACTGACAGTTATAATACCCAAGTCTGACAACAAAACAAGCCACGGAAGAAAACTAGATATTAAATGAACGGTTCAGGTTTTTTATCCGTCAGTCCAAACCAATACCGGATGGCTTCCACAATCCTTTCAGAAGCATGGCCGTCGCCGTATGGGTTAACACTGTGCGCCATCCTTTTGTATTCTGTCTCGTCATCAAGGAGCCGGAATGTCTCCTTTACTATATTGTCCTTATCGGTACCCACAACCTTTACCGTCCCGGCTTCTACCGCCTCGGGACGTTCGGTTTCATTTCTGAGTACAAGCACAGGCTTACCCAGTGAGGGCGCTTCTTCCTGCAATCCTCCCGAATCTGTCAGTACCAGGTATGATCTTGCAAGAAGATTATGCATGTCCAGCACCTGTACCGGTTCGGTAAGGTGTATACCGGGAATCCCTTCCAGGATTTCTCTTACAGGTTCCTGCACAAGAGGGTTCAGATGCACCGGATATATTATTTCAACATTATCATATTTTTGTTTTATTTCCCTTAGCGCATAACATATGTTTCTGAGCGGTTCACCAAGGTTTTCGCGCCTGTGCGCCGTAACTGCTATTATTCTTTTGTTTTTGAAATCTATATTTTTCAGCAGTTCATTCTCAAATTCATAATCTTCGAAAACAGTGGATCTGAGTGCATCTATGGCGGTATTGCCGGTAATGTATATGTTTTCCGGGTTTACCCCTTCCCTTACAAGGTTATTGAAATTGGAGCGGGTCGGAGCAAAATGAATATCGGCAATACAGCCGGTAAGTTTTCTGTTCATCTCCTCAGGAAACGGGAAATACTTGTCATAAGTCCTCAGGCCGGCCTCAACGTGCCCTACGGGTATCTTGCAGTAAAAAGCCGCAAGGGCCGCGGCAAAAGTCGTAGTAGTATCGCCGTGAACCAGAACCATGTCGGGCTTCAGTTCCCCAAGCACTCTTTCCACTCCGTCAAGCACAAGGTTTGTAATGCCCGACAGTGTTTGCCCTTCCTTCATAATATTCAGATCATAATCGGGGTTTATACCGAAAATATCAAGAACCTGGTCCAGCATCTGCCTGTGCTGGGCTGTTACACATACCTTAGATACAAGATAGTCCGAGCGTTCAACGGTTTTAACAAGAGGTGCCATTTTGATGGCTTCAGGTCTTGTCCCGAATATCGTAAGTATTACTGGTTTTTTCATTGTATTGCTCCATCGTATCAGTTTTCAGCCTTGCTCGTGGGTATATGTTCCTGCCTTGTCCTGGGTATTCTTTTTCACTGACTCATTATCCCGCGATTCTTCTGAGGCTTTTTCAAGCTGCTTGTCTCCTATAATGCCTGCAAGGTATCTTGCCCCTGCAACAACAAAAACAGATATAATAACCACAAGAATAATGGCAGGAAGAAGGCCCTTATTCGCCAGAAGAATTGAAACGAGCCCCAATGCTCCGCTCACAACGTATAATATGGTTACCGAAAATTTCGGTGAAATACCCATGTCTACGAGGCGGTGGTGTATATGGCCTCTGTCGGGCTGACCGATCGGCTTTCCGTTCAAAACTCTTCTGATAATTGCAAAGGCTGTGTCAAATATAGGAAGACCCAACGCGATAAGGGAAACGACCATTGTCAGCGCTGTATACGCCTTTGTTGCGCCTTCAATCGATATGACCGACATCATAAATCCCAGGAAATATGCCCCGGTAGAGCCTATAAAAATCTTTGCCGGATTGAAGTTATACGGCAAAAATCCCATTACCGATCCTGCCAGTGCAACGTACAGAACGGCAAAAACGGCATGAATATCCGGTGACATCATAACGGCAACAACGAAAAGCGACAAGGAGGCTATGCCGGTAACACCTGCCGCCAGTCCGTCAAGGCCATCAATCAGGTTAATCGCGTTGGTAATACCTACAATCCACAGGATTGACAAAACAACCGACAATGTATCATCAATGCTTACGTATTTTATGTCCTTTACCGATATCGTAAAATATTTTATCTTGGTTCCGGTGAAAACAACAATTGCAGCAGCAGCAAGCTGGATTGGGAACTTTACTTTTGCCGACAGCGGATGAATATCGTCTATAATACCCATGGCTATAATAATCAGCAGTGCTGCGAAAAAGCCTATAATTTTGGCAGGCGAAACATCCCCGATCCAGTCTATCAGCTCATTGGGACGATAGACGAGGAAAACATAGAAAACCGAGACGAGAAACCCGGTAATAACTGCAAGCCCGCCCATAAGGGCAACGGGCTTTTTATGCATTCTCCTGTCGTCTTTCGGTACATCAATTGCATTGAAACGCACTGCTATTTTTTTTGCTATAGGGCAGGCAAAAAACGACACAACCAGCGCTATCGCAAAAGGTATTATATATTCATACTCCAGCATTTATCTTTTGACACCTCTTTTGTATGAGCAATATCGCAAATGTATTTTCTCCAATAATATTAGACAATATAACCTTCCGAAATGTTCCGCAATGTCTGATCGAAAAGCTTTATGCTGAACATTTTGGAAATCATCCATATTATATCATTATATTGCTTCCGGGTATTTCAGTTTTTTTAAAACTATGTTAAGCCTTAGTTACACGACTCGGTCCTTCGTACTTTACAACCCTTACCCCGGCTTCCTGCAGCAGTTCCATTGCAAGGCTGTCGGGATAGTCGCCCTTGAAAACAATCTTTTTTATGCCGGCATTGATTATCAGCTTCGCGCAAAGAACACAGGGCTGTGTTGTTACATACATCGTACCGCCGTTTACGCTGGTTCCTGAATACGCCGCCTGAACAATTGCGTTCTGCTCCGCGTGAGCCGCCCGGCATATTTCATGCCGCTGACCCGACGGAATTCCCAGCTTGTCCCTGAGGCAGCCGACCTCTTCACAGTGCTTGCATCCCACCGGCGCTCCGTTGTACCCAGTTGCAAGAATCCTTTTATCCTTTACAATAAGGGCACCTACCTGCCGGCGCAGACATGTTGAACGCTTTTTGACCAGCTCAACAATGTCCATGAAATACTCATCCCATGACGGCCTCACTTACATTCACCCCTCCAGCACCCATAAAACAGCTCGTCAAGTGCGAATTACTTAGTTCCAAAAAGTCTGTCTCCGGCATCGCCGAGCCCGGGTACAATATAACCATGTTCATTCAGTTTTTCGTCCACTGCCGCACAATAAATGGCTACATCCGGGTGATCGGTGTGAAGTCTCCTGATACCTTCCTTGGATGCAATTAAGCACATGAATTTTATATTTTTCACGTTGCGCTTTTTCAGGAAATTCACGGCTCCGCTGGCAGAACCGCCCGTAGCAAGCATCGGATCCACCAGTACCACGTCCCGCTCTTCAATATCGGACGGGAGCTTGCAGTAGTATTCAATCGGTTCAAGGGTTTCGTGGTCCCTGTAAATCCCGATATGGCCTACACGGGCCATCGGCACAAGCTTCAAAAATCCTTCTGCCATGCCAAGTCCGGCCCTGAGTATGGGTACAACAGCCAGTTTCTTTCCTGATATAACCTTGGCTTTTGCAACGGCTATAGGCGTTTCAACTTCAACTTCCTTCAGGGGAAGATCCCTTGTAACCTCATAACCCATTAAAACCGAAATCTCCGAAACCAGTTCCCTGAATTCCTTCGAACTTGTATTTTTATCTCTCAGTAAAGTGACCTTGTGCTGAATCAGAGGATGATCAAAAACAAAAACATTGTCCATATTCTGCATATAATAAACCTGCCTTCCGTTAATGTTTAATGTCTTTTGCATGTTGAAACCTTAAAAAATGGAATGCCTGAAACAGACATTCCATCTATTCTTTATAGTTTTTCTCAATCGAGCTTATTTTATCAATCCTTCTCTGATGTCTTTCCTCACCGGAAAAAGGAGTTTCAATAAAGGTTTTCACTATGTCAAGCGCAAGCCCGACACCGAGGACACGGCCGCCAAGAGCAAGCACGTTGGCATTGTTATGTTCCCTTGCCATCCTGGCCATGTATGTATCGGTACACAAAGCCGCACGGATTCCCGGCACCTTGTTTGCCGCAATGGATATGCCTATTCCCGTTCCGCATATGACAATACCCATTTCAAATTCTCCGGATGCTACGGCTTTTGCAATAACCGCACCAATGTCCGAATAGTCAACCGACTCGGTGCTGCAGGTTCCAAAATCCTTGTAAGATATTTTTTCACTGTCCAGATAGCTTTTTATTGCTTCCTTCAGCTCATAACCGCCATGGTCGCTTCCTATTGCTATCATAAAAAAATAAGTCTCCTCTCCGCAGATTAAACTCTTTTCCGAGCAGGAATATGTTTTGTCCTATAGTCCATTTTATAACAATCGGACAAATTGTGCAAGCAATTGGACCTATCTGCAAAAACAGCATCAAAGTTTGTCAAGGATCTTGAGGAGCACGGTTTCAAGCTCCTCGGCGCATTCCTCATAAACCTCCGCACTGAACCCGAATGGATCGGATATATCCCAGTCATCCTCAGGAAAACCTGCATATTCCTTAAGCGTAAAAACCTTGTCTGCCGCTTCGGGAAAAACGTCCAGTATCATTCTCTTGTGATCCTTCGTCATCGTCAGCACGATATAGGCTTCCCTGATCATGTCATAATCCAGAACCCTGGCATAATGCCCGGAAATGTCAAGGCCGAATTTCTTCATTGCTTCAATCGCTTCATAACTTGCATTGTCGCCTTCAAAGGCATAAACACCTGCTGAAGAGCAGGTATATTCCTTGTCATACCCCTCGGCTTCAAGGATGCTCCTGAAAAGGGCCTCAGCCATCGGGCTTCTGCATGTATTCCCGGTACAAACAAAAAGAATGTTTTTCATTTCTCAGATTACCCCGTCACTTCATTATTTTTCATAATATGATTCATAATCATTTTCCGGCATGTATTATTCTCCCGCCGGCGGCCTTTTCGATGCGGTTCATAACCGCAAGCCCGATTCCTTCTCTTGGTATCGCCTCTACATATATTTTCTCTGTTCCCATCCTGTCGCATTCCCTGAAAAGCCTGAAAATATTCGAGGCAATCTCCGAAGCATTATTTATGCTTCCGTATGAAACTGCATGTTCCAGGCCGTATTCCTGTATGTGCTCTTTTGCAGCGAGGATTACCGATTTTTTACCCGATTTTTCATCCTCCGAAACGGCACTTCTGAGCCATGCGGCAATATCCTCACTGCTGCCTGAAACCACATAAACTTCTGCCCTAGGTGCATAATGCCTGTATTTCATTCCCGGAGCCCTTGGCCTGTCAACTGCTTTTTTTCCCAGGATGCTTTTATCCAGTTCAACCCTGCCTATTACACGTTCTATCATCTCCGGCGTAATTCCGCCCGGCCGTAAAATTATTGCGGGGTCAACAGTCATATCAACCACGGTGGATTCAACCCCGACCTTGCAGGGGCCGCCGTCTATGATATACGAAATTCTGCCGTCCAGGTCCTCGAGTACGTGTTTAGCCATCGTTGGGCTCGGTTTTCCGGAACGGTTTGCACTGGGCGCCGCAACGGGCACACCTGCCTTTTTTATAAGCTCAAGGGCGATAAAATTATCAGGCATCCGGACTGCCACCGTATCAAGCCCGCCCGTTGTTATCTCGGGAACAATACCGGATTTTTTCAGGATAATCGTCAGGGGCCCCGGCCAGTATGCTGATATGAGCTTCAGTGCATCGGGTTTTATTTCGGTTACAAGGGGTTTAAGCATTTCCAAATCCGCAATGTGCACGATCAGCGGATTGTCTGCCGGCCGGCCTTTCGCATCATAAATGGCGCGCACGGCATTACTGTCCAGTGCATTTGCACCAAGACCGTAAACCGTTTCGGTCGGAAAAGCCACAAGCCTGCCTTCCCTGAGCGCCATGGCAGCCTCTATGAATTCGGGTGAATCCTCCGACGTAAATTCAATATATTTCGTCCGCATTCCGTTCTCCATTATTGTTAGGGTTCATTGTTTCATTCATCTTCCGCAATTCAAATAGATTATAGCATAATAAATCAATGCTGCAAGATATAAAAAGCTTCTGTGTTGCAGCTTTCAAAAGCGGTGTGATATAATTATGCAGACATTATTCAGCACTATATTTTGGGGAAGTGTTTTTTTATGCCGGAGCTAAGAAGCGAATACCTGAGAAATACAAAGCGGATTGTTATTAAAGTCGGTACTTCTACCCTGACCCATGAAACGGGAAGAATTAATCTCCTTAGGATGGACAGGCTGTCAATGGCCATTTCGGAGTTGATAAACCAGGGCTACGAGGTAATTCTCGTGTCTTCAGGTGCAATAGGAGTTGGGATGGGTAAACTTAGCATGAAGGAACGCCCGAAGGTAATGGGTATGAAACAGGCCCTTGCAGCAATAGGCCAGTGCGAACTGATGAATATTTACAGCAAAATGTTTTCTTCCTACAACCAGATAGTTGCGCAGGTCCTGCTTACAAAAAATGATGTGGACGATGAGATAAAAAGAAAAAATATCGAAAACACCTTTGAGCACCTTCTTGAAAAACATGTCCTGCCCATTGTAAACGAAAACGATACCGTTTCGACCGATGAAATAAGTTCAATGGAACATTTCGGCGATAACGATACGCTGTCCGCCGTTGTAGCCAAGCTTGTGAATGCGGATTTACTGATTATTCTTTCGGACATAAACGGTTTTTACGACTCGGATCCCCGTGAAAACGAGAACTCAAAGCTTATAGACACCGTAACCGAAATCAATGAATATATTATGAAATGCGCAGGCGGTGAGGGAACGAAATTCGGAACGGGCGGCATGGTGACGAAACTGAATGCGGCAAATATAGTAATAAATGCTGGAATACATATGGTGCTCGCAAACGGCAGCGATCCATTCATTCTTTTTGATATCCTGCGAGGTGAAAAAGTTGGTACTTTTTTCCGTGGCAAACACAATATGATAAATTTTGACAAGCTTTGATAAGTTTTTTGCTATTTTTTAAAAGGAAAAATCAGTTAAAACCTTAATTGGCTTACGGTACCAGTTAATGCAAACTTTAAATGGAAAAAATTTAAATTTTTTTTAGAAAAAATAACCTCAAATACTTGACTTTGGTGGGTTTTCATTATAAAATGATGTCGAAATTAAGTGCGGGAGGTTATCTTGTATGAACAAATCTGAACTGGTAAATGCAATTGCTGCTAAATCAGGTTTGAGCAAGAAGAACAGCGAAGCTGCATTGAATGCTATGCTTTCAGCAGTTGAAGAAGCTCTTGTTGCCGGCGACAAAGTAGTGCTCGTTGGTTTTGGTACATTTGAAGTTAAACAGAGAGCAGAAAGAAAGGGAAGAAATCCTCAGACCAAGGAAGAAATCGTAATTCCTGCCTCCAAGGCACCGGTTTTCAAAGCTGGTAAGGGTCTGAAAGACAAGGTTAATGGTATAGGCTGAAAAGATTTTATACGAATAAAATGCTCTGCCTGTCAGGCAGGGCATTTTATTTTATCCCAGAATTGATATCAGCGCTCCTGTAAGAATTCCGGCCATATTCCCCAAAAGAGGAAATCTTCCCCTGTAGATTGCACGGGATTCATTAATCAGTTCCCCAAGGCTCACGTAGAGCATTGCACCACCTGCAATTCCAAGGCATATCGCGGAAAACATATCGGATATCCTTCCGAATGCTGCACCCAAAAATGCACCTATTCCCATCGGAAAACCCGAAAGAATTGTAATAAGAAATACCTTGAACGGGTTTATTCTGCCGATTCTTAGCGGTATTGCCATTGCCATCCCTTCGGGCACGTCGTGCAGCAGTATTGCAACTGATAATGTAATTCCTACGTTCGCTCCTGTCTGGAAACCCGCTCCGACTGCAAATCCCTCGGGAAGGTTATGCAGTGCAACGGCAACCACCATCATCCATCCCGACAGCATAACGGGATTTTTATTACCGTACCGGCCCTGTATTTTGTTTTTCCTGTAAAAAGTCCGCAGCAGCTCATCCACGATAATAATCATTACCACACCGAGGAGAAGGCCGATCGAAGTATGCAAAAAGCCCGACGTTCTGTATCCTTCCGGCAAAAGTTCCATGCATACCGTACTAATCATTATTCCTGTTGTAAATTCAAGCAGCGTGCTTTGAATCCTGTCCGAAAGGGTAACGGGAAGAAACGCGGTAAGACCTCCTATTCCGGTGCCGATGATTCCTGTGACAAGGCCTGTCAGCGATATGGACAGAAGACTGCCGTTGGATATAATAAGTTTATTAATTCCAATCACTCCCCCGTTTCCGCTCCTAACATATATATGAAACGGGGGACAAAAAAAGAATTCACATGCTGTGAATTCTTTCCCGGCTGTATATTGACCCGCTATTTCTTTTTGTCAATAAAATACGATGGATTACCTGATGGTTTCAAACTATATGCTTTTGTAACTTTCCTTGCATTGTTTATATTTTTGATTTCGCTTTTGAACTCGGCCTGGAGCATAACTGCGCTTTCATATCCGCGCTTTTCCGTTTCAATTAAGTCTTCCACCAGGGATGTAATTTTTCCGATGAGTTCCTTTAACTCCCTGCAGCCTTTAATTCCGGTTTTTTCAAGCTCGGTAAGGCTTTCTATCCCCACAAGCTTTTTCAGCGTATCGGAATGCTTCAAAAAGTCATCATCCAGCTTCTTGATAATGCTTATTATTTCATCTTTCCTGTTCAGTATCCCCTCAAGCTCGTCAAGCCTGTGCTGCTCCAGCACATCATACTGCTTTTCCGACAAATCCATCAGCTGTTTAAGCAGCTCCAGCTTTTCCGACGACAGCTTTATCATTTGTTCCATAATAACAGACTGTTCCTGCATTTCTCCCTCCACTGACAAACGTTGTTATATCCCGGCTGCCGCCGCATTGGTTTTCATCTGCTTTCTTGCGAGCTTTATTGCCTGTTCCCACGTATCCCTGAGATCTTTCGCAAATTCCAACATTTCATCAAGTATTTCGCTGCTTTTTTTCATATTGGCTTCAACAAGCCTTCTCATCATATAATCATACAGCAGCTCCAGGCTGACCGCAATTTCATATTTTTTGTCCAGCGAAGACATTAATTCCACAATTATGTCTTCGGCTTTCTGGATATTTTCGTTGGTTCCTTCAATATCATTCTTTGACAATGCATGCTGGGCCTTCATGATAAATTTGACCAGACCGTTATACAGCATCAGCGTAAGTTCTTCCGGACTTGCCGTATACACGCTGTTTTCCCTGTATTGATTATATCCTGTTACATTCATAATTAGATTCCTCCGTACAAATCAGATGAGACAATCACCGCCCGGATGCTCCCAGCTGTGACAAAAGCCAGTTCAGCTGCGAATTCATCTGGTTCATATATTTCTCCAGTACTGTGTATTGCCGGTAATATTTTTCTTCCTTTTCGTAAAGCTTTACATATAGCTCGCTTATCCTTTCTTCAAATGACTTAATCTCCTTTGAAAGGCTGTTTTCAAACTGGCTCATGTCACCTTCCATTCCGGCCCGTTCAAGAAGGATTCCCTTGTAGCCGTTTTTGTCTCTTACAGTTGAAATATAATCATTAAGAATATCGGATATCCTGTGCAGTACTCCAGCTTCCTTGTACCTTGTTTTACGCTCTTCCGCGCTAAGATCCCGGTCATAACTGGGAACGGTATCAGAGGTCTTTATAAACAGTCCCATTACTTCATCGGGATTTTCCGTTAATGCCTTCCTGAGTTTGTCTTCATTTATTGTAAGCCTGCCATTGTCGCGGTACGATGTTGATGAAATACCTATTGCTGCAAGATTTAAGCCAACCCCTTCCACCGCATCCATAAGGGCGGTACGCATTTTCTGCTGAATCTGCTGCAGGATCGAGTCATTCCTCAAAAGACCGGTTTTAGCCTTTGCTTCCCATTTCTTTATTTCATCCTCGGTCATTTCTTCCTTTTCATCATCGGTTAACGGCTGATAATTCCTGTCGTATTTTTCGGACAGTTTCAAATTCAACATGTCTATCAGCTTGTTATATTCATCCACGAAACTCTTGATGGCATTGAACACTGTATCGATATCCTGCTCTACGGTAATTGTCGCTGCTGAGCTCTCATTCGGATGAGGCTTTCTGATAGTGTATTCTATACCGTTAACAGTAAATGTGTTGGAGCTTCTTACAATCTTAACATTATCAATGTATACAACCGCATCCTGACCATCGCTTATATTGCTTTCCGAAAGGCCGAGAGCCGCTAAAAACGAAGAATCTTCAGAATCAGCAAAACTTATGTTTTTGCCTGCTCCGGTCTGTTTTGACGTAATGGTAAAGCGATCTTCCACTTCATCATAGCTTATTGTCACATTTATATCCTTGTCATTGTTGATGGTACTTATTATATTTTTAAGCGTATCATTTTCCGAGAATGTGAAAGTCTTCCCGTTTATCGTAAACGAAACATTTCCGTCGGCATCAAATTTCAGCTCATTTTTGAGTTTGTTTTTAAGTTCAGCCAACGTGCTGCTTGTTGATATCCTGTTGGACGTACCCGGCGAAATCCCGAGGTCAGACAAAGCATCCCCTGAAACAAACGTAAGCTTTGTCACGCCTTCTCCCGTTGTAAACTGGATTCTGCCGCCATCTTCAATCGTTATATTAATCTTGCCGCCACCAAATGCTTCATCGAGTTTATTCTGAAGCTTGGTTTGAAGGTCTTCCACATCTTCATAATCATCTAAATATATTTTTTTTGTCACGCCGTCAAGCGTAACCGTTATTGCTTTATCCTTAAGGTTAAAATCTGTTATTTCACCGCTTGTTATCGGGTTGGAAATTCCCTTTTCACCCTCGGCCTTTGCTGCAGTAGCAAGCTGTTCCACAAATACTTTATGGCTTCCCACCTGGGCCGAAGCGGTACCCCTTGCAGTAACATATTCATCGGCTGATGAAGAGACCTTGAATGTCTTGAAAGCAGTTTCGGAAAGCAGATATGACGTTCTTTTTGTTATGTCAAAAAACTGCTCCTTGAAGCTGCGCAGGGCATTTGTAATCTCCCTGTATGCCTCCATCCGCCATTCCATCAGCTGTTTTTGCCTTTGGAGCTTATACAACGGTTGTTTTTCTATAAACATTAACTGCTGGACAATAGTATCGGTATCAAGCCCGCTTGCCATTCCAACCAAGCGAAGTTTGGTATTGTTATAAATCGGGTTCAAAAGCTCACCTTCTTTCGTCTACCAGTATTCCTGCAAGTTCGAGAATGTTCGCAATCATATCAAGTATTTTTTCCGAGGGAATTTCGCGTATTACTTCCTTTGTTTCGGTATCTATAACCCTTACTATTATTTCCTTTGTTTTTTCATGTATCGTAAATTCCAGTTCCCGGTTCGCAACAACCAGTTCCTTGTTTGCCTTTTCTATGGTTTTAATAAGCATTTTTTCAGATATGTCAATGCCGTCTTCTTCCCTGTTTATCTGCAGCCCTGTATGAGGCGGGATTGTCTTTTGTACACCGGTGGCTTTGTCCAGTTCGCCGGCTCTTGATACAGCATTCAGTGTATCAACCCTCATTTTCATTCCCTCCAATTGGCCCGTTGAATCTCTTATTAATCCTCAATATATATATCGGAAAGAATCCTGTAGTAATTTATCAGCACACCATCCGGCCTGCTGAAATATTTTCTCCCGCTGCTTTATTCATATAACATATATAACGGAGTGAGCTATTCCGGGAAAAACTATAAACAGCAGAATTCGCAAATTGTATGCATATATAAAATTTAAGGAACAGTGCAAGCACTGTTCCCTAAACGTATTGCCAATGTTGCTGAACTTATCTGAGGAGCTGCAGTACACCCTGAGGCAGCTGATTTGCATGAACCAGCATTGCCTGTGCAGCCTGCTGCAGGATGCTGTTCTTTGTGAATTCCATCATTTCCTTTGCCATATCTACGTCACGGATACGGCTTTCAGCGGCTGTCAGGTTCTCTGCTGCTGCACCCAGGTTGTTGATGGTGTGTTCAAGACGGTTCTGGATAGCACCAAGTGCCGAACGCTGAGTGGATACTGTTTCCAATGCAGTATCTATTGTAGTTATTGCACCATCTGCTCCTGCTTGAGTTGATATATCGACTCCACCCACTCCAAGGTCACCACTTGCCATGCTGCCTATATCTACCGTAATGCTTTGTCCGCTATTAGCACCAATGTGGAATACCTTATTTGTAAAAGAACCGTTAAAAAGTTTCATCGTGTTAAATTCTGTGTCGTTTGCTATTCTGTCGATCTCTTCAATCAGCTGATTAATTTCTTCCTGCAGTTGAACACGGTCTTTATCAGTGTTGGTATCGTTTGCTGACTGAACTGCCAGCTCGCGCATACGCTGCAGGATTGCATGAACTTCGGCCAGGTTGCTTTCTGCGGTCTGGATCAGTGAAATACCGTCCTGAGCGTTCTTAATAGCCATGTTCAGGCCCCTGATCTGAGCTCTCATCTTTTCACTGATGGCAAGACCTGCTGCGTCGTCGCCTGCACGGTTGATTCTGTAACCGGATGACAGTTTTTCAACCGACTTTGCAGTGTTGTTGTTGTTAACAGTAAGCTGACGATAAGTGTTCAGAGCTGAAATGTTGTGATTGATAATCATTATAACAACCTCCCTGTTTTTTTAATCCGGCTTCCGTGCCGGATTTTGATGAATTTAATTTATTATTGGCTGAGACTTAAAAACCGGTCGACCGAATTTTTTCGTCTCATTTAATATATCGAACGAAATAAAAATAACTTTATAAAATTTTCAATTTTTTTCTTTATCCTCTGGTTTTCCGTTCATGGTTATTCTTATACCCTTAATCTGTTCAGGACTAACAGGAATTATTGAGGCCTCCCTGTTTTCCCTGATAATCTCGTCGTACACTTCCTTGCGGTACACCTTCACATTTCCCGGCGCATTTATGCCCAGGCGCACCTGCTCTCCCTGGATATCTATTACCGAAATCTCAATGTCGTTCCCTATTATTATCGACTGGCCCTTTTTCCTTGACAGAACAAGCATCAGGTTCACTCCTTCACCGCGGGCGGCTCACTTCCTCCGGTCATTATATAATATTTCACCGGGAACGTGTCATTTTTCATTATTACCTGCTTTCCCATGTTATTCTTCGTGTTTATAAGAACCGGTGCCCTGAGATTTACCGTCATATACCTTATATCCTCGGGGATTGTTACAATAGCTAAAGTCAGAACGTTTTCGGGATCGGTTATCTGAATTTCAGCAGCTTCTTCATCGTCCACGTCCACGTAATAGCCTTCCTTAATATAAAAAGGATCAGTTACAACAAAGGCCAGCTCGGGCCTGTCTACGCTCTGCAGCCAGAAAAACGGGCTTTCATTCTGCTGCCTTCCCAGCAGAACAAACTTCCTCACATCTTCAAAACCGGGTATTCCCGAAGGGAAATAAAGGGTTTCCTTTTCATCCACTTCGATAATACCGAAATGCTTAGTATTAAGCTGCATAATTATTCCTCCGTCCGGGAAACTAAATGAGGAAATCCACCAATGTTGGCTGGATAACCTGTGAGCCTACCGCAAGGGAAGCATTATACACATTCATCTCGTTCATCAGGTTCATAATGGCTTCGGCTATATCCACGTCCTCGTTCTTGCTCATCAGCTTGGTGAAATTTATGTTGTCGTCGTCAAGCCTGTTCGCAGTAAGCTCAAGCCTGTTCATCCTGGCACCTATTGCGGAACGAACCCTCAGGATATTTTCCATTTCGACATCTATTTCGGACAACATATCTCCTACTGCGGTTACATCGCCTGACTCCAGGGCAGCAATAAGCCTGTCAAAGGTATCAATCATATGGCTTTTGGTTGTGCCGGCTTCTGCTTCATTTGCTCCCCGGTGGAACAAATCACAGCCCAATACATTAATATCAATATCATCTCCGATGCCTACTTCATAGAATATCCGCTCACGGTCAGAAATGTCAATCAGGAAATTGCCTTCTTCATCCATCAGCGGCTTATCGGTTTTAAAACCGGAGAAAATATATCTTCCGGAATAGGTAGCATTCGCAAGATGGGTCATCTGGATTTTCAGCTGTTCAACCTCAGCTTTTATTTTGTCCAAATCATCCGGCGTTTTTGTTCCGTTGGATGCATCAACGGTCAGTTCCCTTACCCTCTGCATAATTTCGCCTATTTGCGCAAGGGTGGCTTCGGTAATTTCCATCCATGACATTGCGTCATTTACGTTTCTTCTGAACTGTTTTATTTCGGCTACGTCTGTGCGGAGCTTCAGGGCCCGCGACGCAACAATGGGATCATCTGACGGAAGGCTTATTTTCTTTCCTGTCGAAAGCTGGTTCTGGTACTTGCTCACCCTGTTAAGATTCCTGTTTAAGTTTGACAGCATATTGTCAATAAGCATGTTGTTCGTTATACGCATAATATCACTCCATTCATTTCATCAGCCTGTTTTTCATTTCCTGCATTATACTCCCAGCCTGTTTACCAGTACATCCAGTATTTCAGCATAAGTCTGGATCATTTTCGCAGCCGCCTTATACGCATGTTGGTAACGAACCAGGTTGCCCATTTCTTCGTTTATCGAAACGCCTGAGATTGATTCTCTTCTGTTGTTTATCTGTTTGGTTATTGCCGTCTGATTGTTCAGGTAATGCATTGACAGCTGCCCGTCAACACCCAGGCATGATATTACTGTCTTAATATAATCCTCCGGGCTTCCTTCGTTAAACATATAAGGATTGTGCCTCATGTCTATCAGTGATCTCAGGATTTCTATATTCCCGACCTCTCCCGGTCTGTCGGATATGCAGATATTGTTCGTGGCGTCCTCGTATATTTCCATGCTTATCGAGAAATTCTTCGCTGTAATATGCCTGTACATTTCTTCATAATCCGAACCCAGACCGGCAAAATCTGAGCTTCTCATCGGATTGCCGTTTTCATCAATCATTGTAAAGAACCTTATACCTGCAGGAGAATCACCATCTGCTGCGTTCAATTTATAACCGTCAACATGACCGTATACTTTTAAAAGATTTCCTTGACTGTCATGAATAAGACCTTCATTGAAGGTAAGGGCAAAAGTCCGTACAAACTCATTCATCTTTCTCTGGTAATAGGGAATTCCCCTGAAATCAGGGCTTCCGTTCAGGCCGTCGTTTCCGTCCCTTACATCCAGGTATCCTTTTAATTCCCCCGATTTAACAATTAGTTTGTTTCCGTCTGCCCAGTGTACTTCATAAAGATTCGGAATATCTTCTTCATTCAGTTTATCCTTCCGCTGGGTTACAGCAAGATATGAAACGTTGTCATGATCAACAAGCGGTTTTCCGCTTATTGTAATTACAAAGCGCATGTCATCCCGGCCGTCCGGAAGTTTTCCGTAGCTTACTTCATATGCTTCAACGTTGATAAGCTTTGCCAGTTTATCAACCAGGTAACCCCTCTGATCCCTTAAGTCATTGGCAACGTTTCCCGATACTTCGTATCTGTAGATTGCCTGGTTCAGTTTTGCAATCTGATCGGCCAGGGAATTTATTTCTTCCACTTTTGCGTAAATAATTTCGTTTATGTCATTCTGAAGGTAATCAAAATGCGCAGCCACACTGTTAAAATACTTGGTAAGCATAATCGCCTTTTCCCTGAGCGCTGCACGGTTAGCCGGGCTTGACGGATCGACGGAAAGCTGCTGAAGCGTATCATAGAATTCATTCAGCACGGTATTGAAACCGCTGCCCGACGGTTCATTATACAGAACCTGCAGTTCTTCCAGCAGGGCCTGTTTTACTTCCCATTCACCGAGGTACTGGATTTCGCTGCGGTATTTTACATCGAGGTATTCATCCCTTACTCTTTTTACCCCGATGACTTCAGACCCTGTCCCGAGCATGCCTGTACCATTGGCCATCAGAAGCGGCCTGGCGGCCCTTTGCTCCAGCACCTGCCGGGAATAACCCGGAGTATTGACATTATCCACGTTGTGGTTAACGGTTGTAAGACCGCGCTGCGCACTGTACAGCCCTCTTGTGGCTATATCCAGACCAAAAAATGTTGAACTGCTCATCTTAAAACCCCTTCTGAATTAATATTTTCATTACCTTCCTACAAGTCCTGTCCTGTTGATCAGCGTGTCAAGCATTTCATTAATAACGCCGATTGTCCTTGTTGCTGCATTGAAAGCATATTGGAACTTAATCAGATTGCTCATTTCTTCATCCAGTGAAACACCCATTATCGCCTGCCTGTCATTCTCGGCGGCATTCACAAGCGCTTGCTGACTTTCCATGTATTGCCGTGCCTCGTTCCCCACATTGCCCACCGAAAGGATTATCTGCTGGTAATAGGAATCAACGCTCAGAACCTGCTTATAGCCTGCCATAAGGTTTTCGTTACGGAGTTTGGCAATCCTTGTTGCTATTATGTTATCGCCGTTTGCATCGCTTTCTGACGCAACAATCTTGTTTAAATCCTTAAGGGCATCGGCAACCTTGATATTTCCCATTTCAATGGGCCTGTTGGGGTTTATTGCCTCAAAGAATGCGCCGCCCTGTTCACCGTCCAGCGTATATCCGGACATATGCAGACGGTTTATTTCCCTCGCAACAATACTGACTACCGCATTCAGCATTTTTTTGACCGATGAAATTATATTCAGAGATTCATCAACGGTGGCAATGCGCTTGTTAACATCAGCAACGGTATCAGCACCCATCTGCTGCAGAAGCGATACATCGCCGTCATATACAGAGCCGCCCGTAGCATCGGTTATCGCGTTCCATCCCGAACCCGACCCGAGAACCGAAACCTGTATGTTATTTCGCGTAAGCGTTCTTATATAACCGTTAATTTCATCTATTTCGCCGGTCAGGCTGCCTGGAGTAAGAACAACCAGGTACCTGTTTGCATCATTGCTGAAAGGTTCCGCATTACCAGTACTATTAACCACGGAACCGAAATCGAAACTTCCGCCTCCGGAAGCATATATATTATCAATTTGGTTAATCAGATTACCAATACTTTGGCTGAAATCAATCACTCCGCTGCCTGTAACAAGACGCAGGTTATAATTCAGGCCGTTGCTTGACAGTTCATTTACATAATTAATTATGTTATTTTTCAGAGCTTCCAGTTCATCATCTGAAGAGATCAGCGAAAAATCCACTGCAAAATTCACTTCACAGGTAGTGTTCGGGGTACCGTTGTCATAGCTTCCTATTGCACCGCTTACCATTCCCCTTGATTCCAGTAAGCCCTTTATTGCTCCCATACCCAGATCTATCTCAATCCCGAAATCCTCAATCACCGGAGTAACAAAATGTGAGTAAGGAGCATTCTGCGCCGCAATTATTCTGGTCACACTGGTCCTGTTTACGAGATAATAACCGCCTACCAGGACATCCATGTACCCGTCCTGGTGCTCTATTACATCAACATCGATAAGCTGCGCCAGCCGATCCACGAGCAAATTGCGCTGGTCGCAGTAATCATTTGCCCTGTTTCCGGAATTTACGGCTTTTGCAATCTGAACGTTAAGTTCGGCTATCTGTTTCGTTATTTCGTTTACTTCATCTATACGCTTGATTATTTCGGTATTAATATCGTCCTGAAGCTTGTCTATCTGGTAACCTATATGATTCAGATGATAAACAAGGGTCTCTGCCCGCTGTCTTACCAGAGCCCTGACGGTAAGGCTTTCAGGCGATTTCGCCAGTTCCTGCCATGCATTCCAGAACTCATTCAGTATACTCTGCAATCCGTCCAGCATCGGCTCACCCAGGATGGCTTCCAGGTCTCTTATGCTGTTATAGCGCGCTTCCCAATAACCAAGGGCTTTTGCTTCCCTCCGGTAAATATTGTCCAGGAAGGAATTTCGAATCTGGCGGATTTCCTGTACTTTTGAACCCATTTCAACCCAGTTGTTTACAATATACTGGGTGTTGGCCGTTGCAAGGATAGCCTGCTGCCTGCTGTAGCCCTTTGTGCTGACGTTGGATATATTATGCCCTGTTACTTCAAGCGCTCTCTGGTTACTGCTCAATCCCGTAATTGCAGTTGTAAGGCCTGAAAAACTGTTCGCCACTGGTTTCACCTCTTATCTTTCCATGATTCCTCAGGACGTAAAGATTCCCGGTAATTTCATTAATAATATCGAATAAAATGGTTTTGCAGTTTAATTGACTTGCCTAATACTTTATATCCAGCACGGTCCGGCTGCCAATCTGCTTTTCGGTTCCCTTGCTGCCGTACTGCGTTGTCTGCGGAACGGGCTGCATAATGAGATTCAATGAAAAATTTATATATTCAATGGCATTCTGAATGAGTTTCTGGTTGGTATCGTTCCTGGCTTTCAGCTTTCCTATTGTTTCCATCAGATTATCCCTTATGGACTTCAGCTTGTTTGCTTTATCCCCGGGGAATAATTCTGCCAGGACTGACACGGTCAGTTCTTCGGGTTTTTTCCCCGTTTTTCTTGCAATCTGAGCCACAATTTGCTCCCTTGCGCTGTTCAGCTTTTCCAGTTCATTTATAATTTTCTGCTCACGCAGTGTGGTTTCCTGAAGACTGCTTATATCACCCTTTACAATTACATCAGTTTTTTTTTCGGCTTCTTCAAGAATTTGATCATATAACCTGCTTTCACACTCTAAAACCCTTATCAGGTTGTCCACCCAGACTGCATCAATCATTTTTCTTCCCCCGCAACAAATCTTTGATATATTTATCGGATAACAGCAAAAACGGGATAACACTTAAATTATGTTATCCCGTCCGTTTATCTTTTGTTGGATTAAATCCTTCCTCTCAGCAATGTCTGGAGCATTTTTTCTGCAATGTCTTCGGCGCTTACGTTGTATTCTCCTCTTTCTATTTTCCGGGAAATCTCCTGTACCTTGTCCATTCGGATATCCGGCACATTTCTTAATGCTTTCAGTGCAACCTGGTATTCCTTTGCAAGGCCCGAAATACTGAACTCATCCTTTCTTGATGCAACATTGCCTTTTGCTGTTACTTTCCCGGCAGGATTCAGTTTGCTGTAAACGCCGTAAACCTTGGGATTATCTCCCCAGATCTTCATTAATATCCCTCTCTCCTGTGTTGCTGCTATATATGAAAAATCAGAGCACTTCTGAACCCTTTGTCTTTCGTTCTTCACTGTTTGTATCGTCAAATTTTTATAATAATTTAATGGTTAAAGAAAAATTTCCAGAGATTATTCACTTTCATAACGCTTATGCTTGTAATACAACCCGTACTCATCTTTATAAAGGGCTTTGCCTCTTTCAAGGCGCCGCTGAAGATCACTTCTTGCCTGCAATATTTCTTTTGCCAGCAACTTTGAACAATCTATGCAGAACCTGCCGCTTCTTATTCTTACACCGCATCTTTCACAGTTAAGCGCAACAGGACTTCCTTCACTGACCTCAAGCCGTTCTTCCTTCAGCCAGCGGTAAATCTTGGCGGGTTTAACCCCGGTGGCACTGGATACTTCCTGCATGTTTGCACCAGGAAATTCCTTTAGAAAAGCTTTAACCCTTTCGTACTCTTCTTCATCCTTTTTCTTGCATTCGTCGCACAAAACGGAACCGCTTACGTACCGGAAAATCCTGCGGCATTCTTTGCAATATCTAATTTCGGGCATATCAACACCTCCAATAAACATATCGGCAATTCAGGCATTTTTTTGAAACTGTGCTAAACTGTCCCGCCATAACCTGTGCCTTACTGCGATCACATATGCATCTATATCTGCTGCTCCGGCATCAGCCAGCATTCTTGCACACTGTTCCAGCGTACTTCCCGTTGTCATTATGTCATCAACAAGGAGTATTCTGCGCCCGCAAATCAGTTCAGGCTTAGTTACATCAAAAACACCGACAAGGTTTTTTAACCGTTCTTCCCTTGTCAGGCGGCTTTGAGGAACAGTGTTCACTCTTTTTACAAGAACGTTTTTCAGTACGGGTATTTTCATATGATACGAAAGTCTTGCAGCAACAAGCTCAGACTGGTTATACCCTCTCTGCCGTTTTCTTTTCGGATGTAACGGAGCCGGTACTATTATATCATATTTTGAAAAAAACTTATATCCAGACTGTTCATTAAGAAAATTTTCAAGCAATGGATATGACAAATCCACAAGTACCGATGCATTACGCGGTGTTTCACCGAATTTAAGCCTGTGAACCGCCTTTCTTATTCCGCCGGCGTATTCAAATACGGAATATATCCTGTTTATACAGCTGGATGCAGGACATACGCGCACAAACTCTGCCAGGTATTTTATATCCTTTTCGCATTCGCCGCATATTTCCGTCTGTACGTTAACCGGAAGAACAATACCGCAGCATATGCATCTTGCAGGAAACAAAAGCCTCAGAAAAAATTCGGACGCAGAGAGCTTCGGGTACCGCATAAGTACCTCCCGCAGGGAGCAATGTTTATTAAAACTTTTTCTTTCAGCCTTTTTCAAGATGCATGACCAATTTTTCCTTCAACCCCGTGTATCTTTCTCTTTCGGTAATGTTGTTCACCATCTGTTTCAGTATTTCAATGTCGCCTACCAGCACGACGAGCTTTTTGGCCCGGGTAATTGCGGTATATAACAGGTTTCGCTGGCGAAGCACAGGAGGGACGCCCGACAATGCAACAACCACGGCCGGGAATTCGCTGCCCTGGCTTTTATGGACGGTTATCGCATAGGAATGCTCCAGCTCATCCAGCATATCCATGTCATACTCCACAATCTTTCCGTCGTCAAAATGTACCGTCAAATAATTCCGGTCAGGGTCAATTTCCCGGATTATGCCCATATCGCCGTTGAAAACACCCTCGCCTGTTATAACGCGGTTATACTCATCCTGCATTTCCCAGGCCAGATTGTAATTATTCTTAACCTGCATGACCCTGTCCTTTTCCCTGAAAATTATGCCCCTGAAGTTTTTCTCCTTAACACCGGCTGCCGGCGGATTCAGTCGCTGCTGCAGTAATGCATTTAAGGAATAAATACCCGCATCCCCTTTCTTTGACGGGGACAGAACCTGGATGTCCTTCATAGGATCAAGGCCAAACCTTTCGGGAATACGAACGGTGCAGAGCTCCAGCACTGCCTGGGCAGTGCTTTGCGGACTGCTTCTCGGAATAAAGAAAAAATCCTCGTTAGAAGTGTTAAGCTCGGGGAAAAGACCTTTATTAATCCTGTGGGCATTTACCACGATGAAACTCTCTCCTGCCTGTCTGAAAATTGTATTCAGCCTTATGACTTTCAGGCATCCGCTTTCAATTAGATCGCTCAGAACCCTTCCCGGCCCAACAGACGGAAGCTGGTCCGCATCACCCACGAATATCAGCCTTGTGCCGGGCTGCACCGCCTTCAGCAACGAATGCATAAGCAGAATATCCACCATTGAAGTTTCGTCTATGATAATCGCATCGGCCTTTATTGGATCCCGCTCATTTTTCCGGAATTCCTTCCGGCTTTCATCCGGAGAAAACTCCATTTCAAGCAGGCGATGAATGGTTTTTGCCTCTTTTCCGGTTGCTTCGGTCATTCTTTTTGCGGCCCTGCCGGTCGGTGCCGCCAGAACAATTTCCAGGCCGCTCTTTTCAAATACCGAAATAATGCCTTTTATGAGTGTTGTTTTCCCTGTTCCGGGACCTCCTGTGACAATGAGTATGCTTTCTGTAGCAGAACAGCGGATTGCCTCCAGCTGCTCCGCCGTGTATTCAATATTCTGCTCTTCCTGTACCTGCCGCAGAGTTTTTTCAAGTTTCAGAATGCTGTTTTTCGGTTTCGTACTGCTTAATATGCCAAGCTTTCTTGCCACATACTGTTCCGCCTTTGAAAAAGCGGCCAGATAAACCCTGTCTTCACCCGGCGATTTCTCAATATAAACGCTTTCTTCAAAGAACAGCCCTGACAGGACTTTTTCCACCGCTTCAGGGGATATATCAAGAAGTTTTGACGCATATGGGATCAGGACACCCGACGGGAGGTACACATGTCCGTCCTGCACCGCTTTTGAAAGCGCATACTGTATTCCGCTGGCAATACGGAACTCCGATTCTGTGTCAACTCCCAGGGATATTGCAACGCGGTCGGCGATTTTAAAGCCGATATTTATATCTTCATCGGTCAGGCGATAGGGGTTCCGCTTAATCTCATTTATGGATTCAGCCCCGAACTTTTTCCAGACCTTCACCGAGTATGTGGCCGAAATTCCATACCTCTGCAGGAACATAACAATCTGCCTGACCTGTTCCCTTTCCATGAAAGCCTGTCCAATCCGTAAAGCCTTTTCTTCGCTGATTCCCTTTATTTCCGCCAGGCGCAGCGGTTCAAACTGTAAAACCCTCAGTGTGTCATCGCCGAACCTGTCGACAATTTTCCTTGCCGTGGCCTCGCCAATTCCCTTGATTATACCCGATGAAAGATATTTGAATATTGAATCCGAAGTTGTAGGAAGCGCCCTTTCATATGATTCTGCTTTCAGCTGCTTTCCGTAATCCTGGTGTACTGTCCATGTACCGTTTACTATAATTGTTTCGCCCACGGCAAGATCGGGCATATAACCCACGACAGTTATAAGCCTTCGGCCCGAACGAATATCACAAACGGTATACCAGTTATCCCGGTTGCAAAATATAATTTCTTCGACGATTCCTTCAATTTTTTCCAAGAAAACCTCTCCACCCGCGGGTTTATTTTTATCTTTAGTTTATTTTTCGGTATTATACTTCATTCTAACCCAATTATCACCGTCCATCAATACCAGGCGGGGATACTCTTCGCAGAGCTTTTCTACCAGTATCCTGTTGGGATCGTCCTCCTCGAGCCTTATATAAAGAAATCCGTCTGTTCCCAGCTTTTCGGTAACTTCATTCATGAAAAACGAACGTATTTTACCCTCAAGGCCTTCATCTCCGGGATGGGGAAACAGGCACAGTTTCCCGCCGCAGGAATTGCGCCCTACTTTTATTTTTGCCATGATATCGTAGACCAGGTTTATTAAACCGTATACCGCAAGTGCCGATATTATTATATATACAATCATTGTTTCACAACCCGGTTTCTGTTCAGTTTATTTTATGCTGAATTTGATTTTTTGTCATTAATAAGTAATAATATAAGTGAGAAATTCTGTTAATCTTTATATTTTCATCAAAAAATATCTGTTAAAGAGGGAGATTATGAGAAAGGTCGCTCTTGAAGAACTAAAACCCGGAATGAAACTGGCAAAAGACATCGTTCTTGAGGACGGACGTCTTCTTCTTTTGAAAGGTTTTACGCTGCATAAACGCTACCTGGACAAAATCCGGCTTTATAACATTCCTTTTGTTTACGTTGAGGATGAAGTGGATGAAAAGGCCCAGGTAAGCGAGGAAAAAATCTACACCGAAACTTTTCTGACAGTCAAGAATGTTATGCAGTCTGTACGACTGGGAAGCAAAATTGATCCTGAAGTCATAAAAAATACCGTCTGTCAGATCATGTACCAGATAATGAATAACGACAATGTCTTTATGAGACTTTCAGGTATCCGCGATATCGACAATTATACATATCTTCATTCAGTGGATGTATGCATATATTCCATAATAACCGGAAAAAACCTTAATCTCCCGATGGATGTCCTGAATACCCTTGCACTGGGCGCAATTCTTCATGATATAGGAAAATGCAAAATCCCCGTCGATCTTCTGAACAAACCCGGAAAACTCATGGACAGTGAATTTGAATTAATGAAAAAACATACTGAATTCGGTTACAATATTCTGTCCAATACTCCGGGATTCAGTGAAGAGATAGCGAAAATTGCCCTCAATCATCATGAGCACTGGAACGGAGAAGGTTATCCCAACGGGCTTAAAGGTGAAGAAATTGATTTACTGTCGCGCATTGTAGCCATAGCCGACGTTTATGACGCTCTTACTGCTAACCGGGTATACAGGAAAAGGTTCATGCCCCACCAGGCAGCCGAATATATTATCGCCAACTCAGGAACCCAGTTTGATCCGCAGCTTACAAGCGTATTCATACAAAGCATAACCGTTTATCCGGCCGATTCCATCGTTATGCTGAACACGGGCGAAATAGCCAGGGTTCTTGAGGCCAGAGGTCCCCGTTCCATCCGTCCGAAAGTAAGGGTTATTACACGAAAAGAAGGACCTCCGGTATTGGAACCCTACGAAATAGATTTGTCAAAGAATCCGGAATATACAATAGTTGATATAATAAGCTAAATACCGGCCGCACGTCTCATTGCTTCGGCCTTGTCGGTCTTCTCCCATGTAAAGTCTTCATCTTCACGGCCAAAATGACCGTATGCGGCTGTTTTTCTGTATATCGGACGCCTTAGCTTTAAATCCCTGATTATTGCATCCGGGCGAAGGTCAAAATGATCCTTCACCAGTTTAAGAATCTTTTCGTTATCAATTTTTCCTGTGCCGAAAGTATCGATCATAACAGAAACCGGATGGGCAACACCAATGGCATAAGCAACCTGAACCTCACAGCGGGATGCCAGTCCGGCTGCAACTATGTTCTTTGCCACATACCTTGCAGCATATGCACCTGAGCGATCCACCTTTGTGGGGTCCTTTCCCGAAAATGCTCCGCCGCCGTGACGTCCCATTCCGCCGTAGGTATCCACTATTATTTTTCTGCCCGTAAGGCCTGAATCCCCCTGGGGTCCACCTATCACAAACCTGCCGGTCGGGTTGATAAGGTATTTTGTTTTGTCGTCAAGTAAATTTGCAGGTATTACGGGTTTTATAACATATTCCATGATATCATTCTTAATACGGTCATTTTCCGCTTCCGGGCTGTGCTGAGCTGAAACTATCACCGTATCAACACGGACAGGTTTTCCGTCCAGGTACTCAACCGTTACCTGGGTTTTTCCGTCAGGCCTTAAATAATCCAGGATACCCTGTTTGCGCACATCGGTGAGCCTTTTTGCCAGCTTATGGGCCAAAGAAATCGGCATCGGCATAAGCTCAGGGGTTTCATCACAGGCAAATCCGAACACCATACCCTGGTCCCCTGCCCCGGTAACCCCTTCAACAGCTTCAGCGCTGTCCCGGTATTCAAGAGCTTTATTCACGCCCATCGCAATATCGGGCGACTGTTCATCTATTGAAGTCAGAACGGCGCATGTATCACAGTCAAAACCGTATTTTGCCCTGTCATATCCGATATCGCGGATGGTTTCCCGTACTATCTTGGGAATATCCACGTAACAAGCCGTGGTAATTTCCCCCATAACAAAAACCAGTCCCGTAGTTACGGCAGTTTCACATGCGACCCTCGCCATGGGATCCTCTGCTATTATCGCGTCAAGTATTGCGTCAGAAATATTGTCGCATATTTTGTCAGGATGTCCTTCGGTTACCGATTCTGAAGTAAAAAGCATTCTTGCCATAAAAACAACTCCCTTGCATATAATCTTTTCTGTAAATTGTGAAATTATTCCGCGGTGCTGCGATTAATCCCATGCTCAGCCGAAATCAAAAAAAAATCTCTTCCATGAAGAGATTTGCCTTATTCCTCATCTCTCAGGATTAATCCTGCAGGAATTAGCACCGTGCAAACGCCGGTTGCCGGGTTTCATAGGGCACAGTCCCTCCACCTCTCTTGATAAGGACACAATATTAAGTTTACAGAAAAGTAATATTCGATGTTAATAATAACATACCACAGAATGGAAATCAAGTTTTTCGTGAAACGGGAGAGTACCCGTACGACCTGTAAAAATACCGTTCTTAAAATAATTAACGGGGTTTGCATATTACAAACCCCTGTTCCGTTATTACTGTTCCTTTTCAAACATATCCTTGCCAACGCCGCAATCCGGGCAAACCCAGTCATCAGGCAAATCTTCAAAAGGTGTTCCCGGCTCAATTCCATTGTCCGGATCCCCTACCTCAGGATCATAAACATAACCGCATACAGTGCATACCCATTTTTCCATAAAAGAACACACCCCTTTCCACTTACTTATAAATATACCACTATCCTTTTGGTATAACAACCCATATTTTATTTGCCGTGTTCTGTTCAGGGAAAACTATTGAATATACGGTGACAGGATTTTCCCGTTATTCCGGTGATACTTCCACAGGGCATACTGCAGGCCGTCCGCTATGGTTTCGCTCATTTTCATTACAAGGCTCAGCCTGGTATTCTGCAGCACAAGAAAATCCATGAATCCGCCATAGTTAACAACTCCCGTAATATGGATGTCACCCGTCTCCGGGAGGTTCTTTTTCAGCCCTGCCCCGGGTTTAAGCGGGCCTTTGCCTATCTTGATATACCCGATGTTGCCATGTGTTCCAAGGCATGCATCCACCGCTATTATAAAATGATTTGGAACCTCTCTTTTTATTTTCTCAAGGGTTTCATTCAGGTTTCCTGCATGAACGGGATGATCAAGCGTACCTATTACCGTCGCGCTTAATGTATGGTACTTGCTTAGCCTGTATCCCACCAGCGGTCCAAGGGAATCCCCCGTTGACCTGTCGGTTCCGATGCACAAAATAATAATTTTTTCGTTAATACTTACCCTGTTCAAATGCTTAAGCACTGCTTTAGCTACTTCCGGAACGGCATTACTGTTGAATGCATCTACCCAGTCCTTCAAAACCCTATCTCCTTTTCCATTGTTATCCTTTTTTCAGCTATTTAATGATTATTCCCCCATATGTAATTCTTATGCATTACGGCTTTAATTTCAGGAAATTTGGCCAGGACCGGTATTCATGAAACAACTGCGATTGTTTTATTATTAACAATTGTCGAAACGGTAATTTCCGTTGCGGCTGTTAGTATTTTATGTTAATATATGCATAACCGAAAAATTAGACTCCGGTAAGTATTACATTACGTGCTGACCAAGAGACTGTCGAAGCCGTTTCGGGAGTTTAGCCGGAGCGAAACGGGAAAGCAAAGAACAATAATTTTGCGCACCGTTGATATGGAACAGGCAGGATAAAATATGTTTTCACCGTATTTTTCCTCAAAAAATTCAAGTTTTAAGTTCATACTTGATATACTTGACGGCATGGACGACTGGGTTCGTGTAGTGGATCGTACTAACTCGGTTATTTTCATAAACAGGTCCATGGAAAGGGATCTGGGCGTACGGGATCTTGCCGGCAAAAAATGCTATGAACTCATGGGATGCGGTGAGCCATGCGATAACTGTATAACAAATAAAGCCGTCTTTGAAGGGAAATCCTGCAAAAAGGAAGAAGTATTCAACAACAGGATTTTTTCTGTCATGAGTTCCCCGATTATAGCCGACGACGGGAACGTTTATTACGCCGTGGAGGTTCTGCGCGATATTACAAAGGAAAAGGAAATGGAGAGAGAGCTGATTAAGCAGAACCTTAAGCTTCAGCACGATCTTGACATGGCAAAAAAGCTCCAGCTTCAGCTTTTGCCAACGAATATCAAAATTCCGTGCCTGGATTTTGCTTACCTGTACCAGCCATGCGATGACTTAAGCGGCGACATGGTAAATATTTTTCAGATTGACAGGGAGCATGTGGGTATTTACATAGCTGATGTGTCAGGGCATGGTGTATCTGCATCAATGCTTACCATCTTTATAATATCCACTCTGAACAAGAAAACCCGGTCACCGTCACGGGCCCTTTACAGGCTGTTCAGGCAGTATAACGCGGGGGATTTTGACAAGGATTCGTACATAACAATATTCTACGGAATATATAATATCCGTACCCGGGTTCTCACCTATTCCAATGCCGGACATAACTGTGCCCCGGTTGTAATAAGCCCGGGCGGCATTAAAAGGCTGTACATGCCCGGTGTACCCATCAGCAACTGGACGGATAACCCCGGTTATTACGATGCGTCCGTCCGGCTTAATACCGATGAAAGACTTTTCCTGTATACCGACGGCGTAACTGACAAATGGCTTGATGATCCCGGGAAAATTACTTCCGACAAATACATAATGGAAACACTCAGGGATAACAATACCGATTTGCAGACAATCCTCAACCGAATCTGCAAATATGTTTATACGCGACTTAACAATATCGGAACCATACAGAAAGACGACATAACGATGGCTTTGCTTCAGCCCGTGTAATCAATGCCAGGCGCTCAATGTCAAAGAGTAAGTTGTTTCTTTGACATTTTTTTACTCTTTACAATCGAACATATGTTCGGTTATAATAATAAAGCGAACCTGAAAAAAACGCGGGCTTAACGGAATATTCCGGCAAATCCGTTTCCCGGAACAAAGCCAAGGGTGGTTTTGATGAAAATCCTTATGCAGCCTGTGGACATGATTTTTTACACAACAAAAGACGGGGCTGTTTTCCCGATTAAATTCCGGATAAGGGATGACCGGAACGAAAACAAGGTTATCCGGATTGACAGGATCATATCCCGCAAAGAGGAAAAACTTGCCGGAAACCGCATGCTGGTGTTCACCGTGCAAAGCGTAATCAACGGCACCGAGTGCCTGTACGAGATGAAATACGAGATCGGCACATGCAAATGGTTCCTTTACAAAATATGAATTTATTTTCTGAGAGTAAGCATAATATCCCGGAATACTGCCTTTTCAGGCACATCGGGCAGCGGTTCAAGCATTGAGTCGGCTTTTCTGAGGCAGCGATCAATCCATACCCGGGTATCTTCAATGCCGCCCAATTTAACAATTTCTTCCACTATTTCTTTCAGGTTTTCATCTTTTACCGTTTTTTCGTACATTATTCCGGATACCTTCCGGGCAAAAGCAGAATTCTTTCTTAAAGCCAAAATGAACGGGATAGTGATGATTCCTTCCTTAATGTCATTTCCCCTGGGTTTTCCTGTTTCCGAAACATCCCCTACCAGGTTCAGCACATCATCGTACATCTGAAATGCCAGGCCAAAATGAAAACCAAATTTCACAAGATTTCTCTGAATATTTTCATCACACTCCGAGAGAAAAGCCCCCTCTCCGCATGAAAAGGCAAAAAGCGCCGCGGTTTTTCTGCCGATCCTCTTCAAATATTTAAAAAGGGATATGTTTAAGTCAAAGCGGCTGAAAAACTGCTCAATTTCAGCCTCGCATACCGATTTTAAACCCCTGGCCACCTTTTCAAGCCTGTCCTCCGGCAAAGTTTTGGACAACAGCAGCACTGCCCGGGCCAGAAGGAAATCGCCCATGTAAACCGATGTTTTATCCCCGTACAGCTTGTTGGCCGTAGGCTTTCCGCGTCTCATGTCTGCTTCGTCGATAATATCGTCGTGTACCAAAGTGGCCATATGAAGAATTTCTATGCCGGCAGCGGCCTCGTATATTTTATCGTTCTGCTTTTTTCCAAAGCCAGACGAAAGGACGGTAAAAGCAGGCCTTAGTCTTTTACCGCCCGATGCAAGATTCATAAGGAATTCCTCGAAAGGTTTGCTTTTGCATTTAAGATTTTTCTGAATTATTGTTTCAACCTTTTCCAGTTTTCTTTTTATCTCAGGGTAGTTATCCCACAGCATTGAATTTCTCCTTAAGTATTATTTATTCCCTGGCAACTTAATCAAAGCCGTGTTTTCGGATATATTTTACCTGAACAAAATTCAGCGTTGCCTATATAAAAAAACATTCTAAAAAGAAAAGCCCTGGACGGGCTTTTCTTCGAAAATAAGTTTATTTGCCGCCCTTTGCTTTAGCCAGGGCATCTTTCGCAGCTTCCTGGAATGCTTTCCATGAACTTGTTGCACCTGTAATGGAATCAACTTTTTCTACATCCTGGGTTTCAACCAGTTTTTCTGCATACTTCCTGGAAGCCTCCAGTGCATCCTGGGCTTTCTTGTAGTTTTCCTCCCCGGAATCCTTGCCATATGATTCATCTTTCAGGCTTCCGTCTGCATTATACTGCAAAAACTCAGCAGACTCGATTTTGCCGTCCTTGACTTCGATTTTCACCACACCGTAGCCGCCACGGCTGTCGGGCGCACTTTGCCCTTCATAGCTTCCGTCCTTAAGCTTTCCGCCGCCGCAGGCAACAAGTGCAGCAATCAGGAAAACCGAAATCAGTACAATACCAAATTTCTTCACCGCAATCACCCCATTAATATATCATTTGATTCACAATTTTCTGTTTACCCAACAGAATAAACAATAAAACAATAACTTGTTATTATTTTAGCATTCCATATTGTTCTGTATTATTTTATGAAATATAATAAAATTATACTTGCTTACACGAATAAGTCAATTACCGTACTGTAAATTTTTATTAATATATTCAAAAACCTTTGGTAAACAATATAATTGATTTTAAGTAACTGTATAAACCGGAGGTGTCCCAATGTCTAACAAAGTTATTGTGCTTGGAGGGGGGTACGCAGGAATTGAAGCTGCTCTTACCCTGCACAAAAAAAAGAAAAAAAGTGACGACCTCGAAATCATACTTATTGATAAAAACCCGTATCATACATTTCTTACCGAGCTTCATGAAGTGGCAGGAAACCGGGTTGATGAAGAGGCCGTTACCGTTCCTTTCAGCAGGATTTTCCGTTATACTGATGTGAAGTTCATACAGGATGAAATAATAAAGTATGATTTTGAAAACAACAAAATATATTCGGAAAAAAGGGAATACTCCTATGATTACCTGGTAATTGCCGCAGGAAGCAATCCGAATTACTACGGCATACCGGGAATGAAGGAAAATTCCTTTCCTCTCTGGTCCTTTGAGGATGCCGTACGGATTCGGGATCATATAAAGGAATGTTTCATTAATGCTTCCCAGGAAGAAGATCCTGTTCTCAGGAAAAAACTTCTGACCATTGTTGTCGGCGGCGGCGGTTTTACAGGTGTTGAAGCCATCGGCGAAATTGCATTATGGGTTAAATCCCTTTGCCGCGAACACGGCATAGACAGATCGGAAGTCAGCCTCTACCTCGTTGAGGCTTTGCCGGATATACTCCGTACGATGAAAGAGAAGAACCGTATTAAGGCAACAAAATACCTGAAGAACAGGCTCAAGGTTGAGGTATTGACCAACACCTCGATAACAAAACTGGACGGTGACACGCTGTATTTTGCAAACGGTGACAGTATCGTCACATCCACGGTTATCTGGACTGCGGGAGTAAAAGCCTGTGACTTGACCGATAGAATGAATCTACCCAAAGGACATGCCTGCAGGATTGAAGTAAATGAATACACCCAGGTCAAAGGTTATGACAATGTATATGCCATTGGGGACATAGCACTGTTTATCCATGAAGATAAACCCCTGCCGGCAATGGTTGAAACGGCACTGCAGACAGGAAAGGCTGCCGCCGGAAACATTCTGCGTTCCATCCGCGGGGAGGAGAAAAAGAAACTTGAGCCGAAATACCATGGCATGATGGTATCTGTAGGCTATTACTTTTGCGTTGCTGAGATAATGGGTGTTTCGCTTTGCAGGCTTTTTGCCGTTATCATGAAACACCTGGTAAACATGCATTATTATTTCGGTATCGGCGGTTTTGAACTGGTTTTCAGGTACCTCAAGTATGAATTCCTTTACAAACGCCAGCATAAACCGATGCTCGAAGCCTTTATCACGAAAAAAACCATGCTGGTATGGCTGGTTCCGTTAAGATTATACCTGGGTTATTACTGGCTGATGGAAGGCCTTAAGAAAGCCTGGGACGGCTGGTTTGTGATTGAAATGCTGGCAGGCAGGGCAACCGACGCTGAAGCAACCGCTTCCTTAACCGAGGAAGGACAGAAGGTATTCCGGATTGTGTCTGAACACACACCGCGCTGGTATGAGTGGATTGCTGATAACATAATTCTTCAGGCCCCGATGTTTTTCCAGTACCTGATCGTTATAACCGAAATCGGCCTCGGACTTGCATTTTTAGCCGGTGCATTTACAATACCTGCAGCAGTTGTCGGTCTTGGTCTGAATATAAATTTCCTTCTGTCCACGGGTATGTATCCTGAAACTTACTGGCTGATTCCCGCACAGATTGCCATGTTCCAGGATGCAGGAAAATCCTTTGGCGTGGATTATTACCTGATGCCGTACCTGATGAGAATGTGGAGGTATTTTGTAAGAAACAAGAAGATTAAGCTTAACTTGTTTAAGGAATAAAAGTACCGAAAAAAATGAATAAATATAAATTAAAGTGCTGCTTCATGAAAACTGGGGCAGCACTTTGTTTTTAATCTATACCAGACCAGACACAAAAAAAGGTATTAATCATTGGCCTGTACCTGAAACATAGTTTTTTTACCCGTACGTATTAAATTAAATGTCTTGCCGGCAAACCAGTAAATAAACATGCCGGTTACTCCTCCGGTACAGTCAATAAGAACATCTGCCACCTGAGCTCCGCGCCCCGGAACATACAACTGGTGTATCTCATCGGAAACGGCATAAACAGCGCAAAGAAAAAACGACAATATCAGGCTTTTTCCGATACTGCAACCGTTCCTTCTGAATGCGTTCATGGCAAGGATGCCCAATACCAGGTAACATAAGAAATGAGCATTCTTTCTTATTATTTGATTCAGCCTTATTACGTTTATTTCGGCATCAGGCTTTACCTTTTCCACTGTCCTGACTACAGCTTCTGTTACATCCGTGCTGAGCCTGTTTGATTCTTCCGCAACCTGCGCGGATAAGCTGAAGATAACCAGCATCCATGCAATTACCGCTGTCCATGAAATAAATCTATGCATCTGGATCCTTTCCTTTTGTTTATACTGCTAAAATTTACGTAATGAAAATTATATCTCAATAAGAATTTTTTGTATATTTTTATTTGCATTTGGGACACAGCCCGTATATCTCCAGCTTGTGTCCGGTCAGTTCAAACCCTTGTCTACTGCACATTTCCCTTGCATACTCATCATTTATCGGGCAATCCTCTATGGAAATCATCCGGTTGCAGGAGATACAGACAAGATGGTGCTTGTGCTCCACTCTTTTATATTCATACAGCGTTTTGTTGCTGTCCATCAGTGTAGTTTTTGCAATTAGTCCGCTTTTCAGCAGGGCATCCATCGTCCTGTAGACCGTTGACAGGTTTACTGAAAAAGTACCGTTCCTGAGGCTTGTATATATATCATCAACCGTCATCGGAGATTCGGCATTGTCCAGTATTTCCAGGACTTTTACCCTGACATCGGTAATTCTGAGCCCCTTCTGTTCAAGCAGTCCGCGGTAAATATTTCTTTCATGCATTTTAATCATCTCCCCGCAAAGCAATTTTCCTTCTGCCCGAACCTGGGATTTTTCCGGCGAGAAGTGTAATTACCAGTGAAATAACACCGGTCATAACAATAGTTCCGCCGGGCTTCAAATCCAGGTAAAATGAAAAGATCAAACCCGATACAACAAAAAACACCGAGAAAAGAACTGAAAAAACAACCGTCTGCTTATAGCTTTTGGCAATCTGCATTGATACTGCAACGGGAAGCACCATCATTGACGAGACGACCAAGGTTCCCACCACCCGCGATGACACTGATATGGTCACCGCTGTCAGAACGGTAAAAACTATCGTAATCGTTTTCACCGGTATACCGGCAAGCCTTGCCGATTCCTCGTCAAAAGTTATGTAAAAAAGAGCCCGGTACATTAATATGAAAACCGTCAGTACAACAACAGCAAGGCAGATGACAAGATATTTCTCAAACCGGTTTATGGCCATAAGACTGCCGAAAAGAAAACTGTTGAAATTGGCACTGGATACAAATCCCGAAAGTATTGCCGCAAGGCCGATGCCGAAAGACATCATTACCGCCGTGGATATTTCGCCGTATTTCGGTATTTTGCTGCGTATCTTTTCAATGCTCAGTGAAGCAATCACCGCAAAAACCACTGCACTCAGGATTGGATTGATTCCGAAAACAAGGCCTGCAGCCACGCCGGCAAGTGAAATATGCGAAAGTGCGTCGCCCATTATTGACAAACGCCTCAGCACAACAACGGTTCCGATACAGGGAATTATTATCGCAATCAGTATTCCAACTATAAAGGCATTGATCATAAAATCATACTGAAAAATTTCCGGCATCAATCACACCCCGCCCGTTTCATGCAGTCACAATTACGGCATCTGCGGTTTTGCATGTTCACGGAAAACCCGTATATAGCCGAAATAATACGATCTGAATCCGGATCAGCAGTATCATGCACCGTAAAGCCGTTTTCGCCTAGACATATCAGTTTGTTCGCATGTACCGAAATTTCTCCAATATCATGGGTTACCATAATAATCGTTATCCCCAGTTCTTCATTCAGTCTTGCAAGAAGGCAGTACAACGCCTCTTCGGATTTCGAATCTATTCCCACCGTCGGTTCATCCAGGATCATTATTTCTGGCTCGGCAACCAGTACCCGGGCAATAAAAACCCTTTGCTGCTGCCCGCCCGACAGCCTTCCGATTAATTTATTTCCGTAATCCTGCATGCCGACTTTTTTAAGCGCATTATAAACCCTCTCACTGAAATCAGGGGGCTTTCTTCTGAAAATACCGTTGCTTGCCAGTAAGCTTGCCCCGACAATTTCGTTTACCGTCGCAGGGAAATCACTGTTGAAACTGTTCGCTTTCTGTGAAATATACCCTATCTTTGACCATTCTCCGAATTTCCTGATATCTTCCCCAAGTATTCTTATTTTCCCGCTTTCAGGGGTGAGGATTTTAAGCATAAGTTTAACAAGGGTGCTTTTTCCTGAACCGTTAGGGCCAATAATACCTACAAAGTCTCCTTTTTCAACCGTAAAGCTTACATCCTTCAGGATATAATTCTCCCCGTATGCGAATGACAGGTTTTCAACCTCTAATACATGCATCCTTATTCCCCCTGCTGCAACGCTTCTGACAGTGCCCGAAGATTTTCCTCCATTATGGAAAAGTAATCTTTTCCGGCTTTCAGATCCTCGGCACTCAACCCTTCAACAGCACTAAGAACTGCAACCCGGATACCTGTCTCCGCGGCAATCGCATCCACTGTTTTTGAACTTGAAATCCCGTCGTAAAATATAGCCCTTATGTCATGTTCCCTGATATAATCAATAATCTCTTTCATCCGTGATCCTGTCGGTTCTCCTCCTGTTATGCTGTCCAGCGCAATCTGCTCAATGCCGTAAGCGCTGCACAGGTACCCGTAAGCTGCATGGGCAACGACTATTTCTTTCCGTGAGAAAGTTTTCGCGGCTTCCCTGTACTTCCTGTCCAGCTCATCCAGTTTTGCTGCATAATAGTTATAATTCTCTTCATAATACCCGCTGTTTTTCCCGTCAACCTGAACCAGCGCATCTTTTATTGCTTTCATCTGCATTTTGGCATTCTTAGGATCAAGCCAGACATGCGGATCATACTGATACTCATCCCCGAAGTGCCCTGTGTTTGCTTCTCCGTCTTCATGCGCATGTGAATGGGATGATTCCCGGAGCGTAATCCCCTTTGACGTTTCCACAACGACCAGGTTTTTGTTATTTACCGCCTCAACGATCTTATCAACCCAGCCTTCCATTCCTGCACCGCTGTAAATGAACAGATCCGCCCCGGACAAGCCTGCAATGTCTTTTGGGCTCGGCTCCCAGTCATGGGGTTCCATTCCTGCCGGGACCATGTTTATTACATTGACCTTATCCCCGCCTATTTTCGTCGCAAAATCATACATAACATAAAAGCTTGTATAGATGGTGAGCTTGCCGTTATCAGCCCCGGTGTCACCCGTACCGCAGGATGACAGAATAAATGAAAAAACAAGTATCAGCGATATTGCTGTAACGGTTTTGGTATTGATTCCGAAACCTCCTGATGCATTCCTTTTAAAGCCATTCATTTCTCCTTAACAGCTCCTGTCAAATTATTCAGCAAATAAAATAATAATGCAAATGCTTTGCATTTGCAATTATAATCTATTTTATCCGAAAAATAAATACCTTATTCACTTTAACAATAGCCCGAATCGGAATGTTAAAAATTCGCAAAAAAAGACACTCACTCCGGTATGAATCCATACACGAGAGTGAGTGTCTTTTGGGATTTATAATTACTGTTAGGGGGGGTAGACTATATGGGATCAAATTATGTATTACCTGTTTGCCTATTCATAAACCTTAACCGAGCTTATCATCTGGTGCTGTTCAACTACTTTACCGTTAACATATACATATCCTGTGGCTACCGAGCGGTACATCCTGTTTTTAATTACAGCATAGTTTCCGCCCGCTCCGCAGCTTATATAATCTGTTACATTTGACCAGCTTTTTATTGTGGACCATGAACCGTCTTTATCATTATACACCTGAATCTCCACTGTCACTTTTAATTGATCTCCGTTGAATGCACTCAATAAGCATTCTGCCGTAGCCAACCCAAGCCTGTTGATGTCAAAGCGATGTGTCATCGTATTAATATAGGTCCACATAGGCTTTACGATCATTCCATCGGCTGTCACACTTTTATCGATTGCAGTAGCCGGTACAATGAAAAGCGTAGATACTGTGCAAAGGATTATCAAAATTCCGAATAATTTTTTCATATTTTCACCCTCCTCGCTAAATATAACAAGCAAAGGTGAAAATTTGTTACACTTTATTAAAAAATTTTTATTTTTTCTCCAGGCTTTCGGCAATATATTTCATCTTTTTTTCATCCAGGTTTGACGTTAAATGAAAAGTGTACTCTTCATTATTCCAGACAAGAATGTTCTTTCCGTCTTTAGCAGTAAATATAGCCTTCCTGTTGTTTATTATCACTTCCTTTTTTTCTCCGCCTTCGGTATCCAGGCTGATATCAACGTCATTAGGAGC